>Ga0182014_10006646_pt1 | contig 12343 bp, 10 predicted proteins | sample 612S2DmetaG_FD_120489 | JGI IMG/M metagenome (GOLD analysis project Ga0182014, IMG submission 120489) | Permafrost microbial communities from Stordalen Mire, Sweden - 612S2D metaG | ecosystem: Environmental > Terrestrial > Soil > Wetlands > Permafrost | place: Sweden: Stordalen | collected... | reverse complement strand
CTGATATTGACGCGACGGCGCGTCCCGGCGAACGCCTCCTCCACGGTGACCTCGATTTGACCGGCCTCCGAGTCCTGCTGCTGGGCGTACGGACCAGCGCCCGCCGCGCCGTTGGCGCCGCCGAACAGACTGGAGAAGAAGTCGCTGAAGCCATTGATATCGGAATACTTGTGGCCACCCGCGTTTGCACCGGCACCCGACTGACCGAAGCGCTGTTCCCAATCCGGGGGCGGACGGAATTGCTGTCCCGAGCGGTAGTTCCGACCCAATTGATCATATTGCGCCCGCTTGTCGGCATCCTTCAGAACCTCGTATGCCTCCTGGACGTCCTTGAACTTATCCTCGGCGTTTCTTTCCTTGCTCACATCCGGGTGGTATTTACGCGCCTGCTTGCGATAGGCCTTTTTGATCTCGTCGGCGCTCGCGCCGCGAGCTACACCCAGCGTTTCGTAATAATCCTTGAACTGCATGCCCGAACCTGCACTATTTGATTTTCTTTGACGACTAGATTACGGCGTCCGCCGAACGGACGCATGCCCTTTTCGGACATGCATTGGCCGCTTCTGCTTGAAAACGCAACGCAATGACCCGATAATTTGTCGGTGGCGATACATATTGCGGCTCGACGGCGCAAAGAAAAGGCCACCCAGCGCAGAATCTGCACCCATTGTGATCCGAAATCGGTCGTCCCGCGAATGGTGATATCGTATCCTTCGCACCCCCTCGGGCTATTTGAACTGCGGCGCATATTCGCAAGGTATGACTCAATGACACCAGAGAACGAAATCGTCGTGCAGCCTCCCACCGCCGAACGAGTCGGAATGGAACTGGCTCGTTGGTTCGACAACAGTGATTTCGCCTCGCGAACCAAGGCGTCGGTGGCGAAGGAACCCATCCATGACGTCACCCGCCGGGTCGACTGGGCGCGCGTGCTACCGTTCCTGGCCATGCACCTCGCCTGCCTGGCCGTGATCTGGGTCGGTTTCAGCTGGGTTGCGTTGGGCGTGACCGTCGCCCTCTACCTCGTGCGCATGTTCGCGATCACCGGCTTCTATCACCGCTACTTCTCGCACCGGACGTTCAAGACCTCGCGCGTGGGTCAATTCATTTTCGGGATGCTGGGCGCGTCCGCCGTGCAACGCGGGCCCATATGGTGGGCGGCCCACCACCGTCATCACCATGTGCATTCGGACAAGCCCGATGACGTGCATTCGCCGGTCCAGCACGGTTTCTTCTGGAGCCACATGGGGTGGTTCATGTCGCACAAACATTTCGTCGCCGACCTGTCTCGCGTCAAGGATTTGCTGAAGTACCCGGAACTGCGCTTCCTCGATCGCTTCGACATCGTGGTGCCCACGGTGCTGGGGGTCGGCGTGTTCCTCCTCGGAATGCTCCTGAAACACGTGGCCCCGGGCCTGGGCACGTCCGGCGGTCAGATGCTCGTCTGGGGATTTTTCATCTCGACGGTGCTCGTCTACCACGGCACGTACACCATCAATTCCCTCTCCCATGTGTTCGGCCGTCAACGCTACAAGACGGGCGATTCCAGCCGCAACAACGTCTGGCTGGCCATCATCACCCTCGGCGAGGGATGGCATAACAACCACCACCACTATCCTGCCTCTGTCCGCCAGGGCTTTTACTGGTGGGAATTCGACATTACCTATTACATGCTGAAGTTGATGTCGTATGTCGGATTGATATGGGACCTGAAGCCGGTTCCCTCCGCGGTACGCGACGGGTTCGGCAAACGCGTCTGACATATGCTCTAATCATTGCGTAGGCGCATCCAAATGGGGGGATGCGACGAATAGCCTACGTAAGCCGGATAAACCGGCGACGATGAGTGGTCATACGCAATGCGAATCGCGGTTATCGGCTCGGGCATTTCTGGAATGGTCGCGGCATATCATTTGAGCCGGGAGCATGAGGTCACGGTTTACGAGGCCGGCAGCCATATCGGCGGCCACGCCCATACGGTCGACGTCGACCATCAAGGCACGTCCCTCAATTCATTGTTCGCGCAACGGCGCAGTGACGTCCGCCCGTCGTTCCTGCGCATGCGGCGATCAGGTCGTCGCGTCCGGTCGACATGCTGAATTTCCCCGCGCGCTTCTTCGTCGAGTTCTTCTCCAATCACGGCTTCTTGAGCGTCAACGACCATCCGACCCCGACGGCTTCCGGCCCGAGAATCCCGTGAAACAAAACATCATTCCAGGAGACGCCACCCGGCAAACCGAGGAGGGCTCGTCCGCTCTCACCCGGCTCGCCAGAATCTTGCTGCTCGCCCAGTTTCGCAAAATTCGTCACGGTCGGCTGCACTTCGTCGACTCCGGCCAGGACCTATCCTTCGGCAGCGTCACCGACGAGGCGCCGTTCGACGTCACGATCCGGGTGCGCAATCCGCGCTTCTATTCCGACGCCGTGTTCGCGGGCACGGTTGGTGCCGGCGAAGCCTACATCAACGACTGCTGGCACTGCGACGACCTGACCGGCCTGGTGCGGTTGATGGTGGCCAACCGCCATTTGATGAACGACGTGGATTCGGGGTGGTCGCGGCTGACCGCACCCTTGCTGAAAATGGCCCACTGGCTGAACCGCAACGACAAGACCGGCAGCCGCCGCAACATCTCCGCGCACTACGATCTCGGAAATCAGTTCTTCGAGCTGTTCCTCGATGAAACGATGGCCTATTCCTGCGGGATCTTCGAGACCGTCGAGTCATCCATGCGCGACGCGTCCCTGGCCAAATTCGATGCTGCCTGCTCGAAGCTCGACCTGCGCCCCGGTCAGCATCTGCTGGAAATCGGCACCGGCTGGGGCGGCCTCGCAATTCACGCCGCCAGACACTACGGCTGTCATGTCACCACGACGACCATTTCCCGGGAGCAATACGAGCTTGCGCGCGAGCGGGTCGGGCGCGCCGGCGTCGAAAGCCGTGTCAGGCTGTTGCTGGAGGACTACCGGGATCTACGGGGCGAGTACGATGCAGTGGTGTCCATCGAGATGATCGAAGCGGTCGGGCATCAATACCTTGATACCTACTTTCGCCAATGCAGTTCGCTGCTGAAGCCGAACGGCGCCATGCTGTTGCAGGCCATCACCATACGCGACCAGTTCTACGATCAGGCACGCCGCTCCGTCGATTTCATCAAACGTTTCATTTTTCCCGGCAGCTTCATTCCGTCGATCCAGGCCATCGCCGACTCCCTGGAGCGCGCCACCGATCTGAAGATCTTTCACCTGGAGGACATTGGTCCTCACTATGCCCGCACCTTGAAGTTGTGGCGGGAGCGGTTCATGGCACGCCAGAGCGAGGTCCGGGCGCTGGGGTATCCCGAGAGTTTCATCCGCATGTGGGAGTATTATCTCTGTTATTGCGAGGGCGGATTCGAGGAACGACAGTTGGGCGACGTGCAGATGCTTTTGACCAAGCCGCGATCGCGGCGCGCTCCGATCGCGGCCGTGCATGCCACGCGCACCTGATCGCGGCACCCTTGATGAGCTCAAGGCCGCGGTCGGCGATGGTTCCTGGCTCGACTCTCCCGGCGACGTAGCGCCCTACGTCGTGGATTTTCGGCGCCTGTATCGCGGCGCCACGCCCCTCGTTCTCGAGCCGCGCGAGGTCGCGCAGGTGTCGGCGATCCTCAAGGTCTGCCATCGCGATGAAGTGGCCGTCGTTCCCGTCGGCGGAAACACCGGCTACTGCGGCGGCGCAACACCCGACGACAGCAACTCGCAAATCGTCCTGTCATTGCGCCGGCTGAGGCAGGTACGCCACCTCGACGCCGCCAACTATTCCATGATCGTCGAGGCGGGGTGTACTCTCGCGGAGGCTCAGCGGGCCGCCGACGCGGCGGACCGGCTGTTTCCTTTGAGCCTCGGATCCGAGGGCACCGCTCAGATCGGCGGCAACCTCTCGACCAATGCGGGTGGCACCGCCGTGCTGCGCTATGGAATGATGCGTGACCTCGTCTTTGGATTGGAAGTGGTGCTGGCCGACGGACGCGTGATGTCAGGACTCAAGAGCTTGCGAAAAGACAACACGGGCTACGATGTGAAATCGCTGTTCATCGGCGCCGAGGGGACCTTGGGCATCATCACCGCCGCCTCCCTCAAGCTGTTTCCGCGGCCGGCCGATACGGCAACGGCCCTGGTGGGCATCGATTCGCCGCAGCATGCGCTCGATCTGCTGGCCCGGATGCGCACCGCGGCCGGCGACCAGATCACCACCTTCGAACTTCTGCCGCGTCGTGCGGTGGAACTCACGGTCAAGCACATCGCCGGTGTGGCCAACCCGCTCGACCAGGGCGCCGACTGGTATCTATTGATCGAGTTCACCTCGCCGAATTCGCAACAGGACCTGGCAACGCTGATGCTGGACCAATTGCAGCGGGCTGCCGCCGATGGCGCGGTCAAGGACGCCATGATTGCCGCCTCGATCGCACAGTCCCAGGCCATGTGGAAGCTGCGCGAGTCGGTGCCGGAGGCCCAACGTCATCACGGCGCGAGCCTCAAGCACGACGTGTCGGTTCCCGTCTCCTCGATTCCGCGGCTCATCACCGAAGGCGCCGCGCTGGTCGCACGCCTCGCGCCGGAGGGCGACGTTTTCAGCTACGGCCATATGGGAGACGGCAATCTGCATTTCAATGTGGCGCAGCGGCCGGGAACCGACACGGCCGCGTTCCTGGGGCGCGGCAAACTGCTGGAACACGCCATGTTCGATCTGGTCGACGGCATGGGCGGGAGCATCAGCGCCGAGCACGGCATCGGCCGCTTGAAGACGAAGGAATTCGCCGAGCGTGCGGACCCCGTCGAACTGTCCCTGATGCGCGATCTGAAGCGCACATTGGACCCGAGGGGAATTCTCAACCCAGGAAAGGTTCTCGCATGAGCCGGGGCGGCGCATGACGAAGCTGCGAACGGAGCGCAAGCTCGCCTTGCCGATCACCACGGCCCGCCTGCGGCTGCGCGAGTTCGTGCTGGCGGACTTCGACGCCATCCACGCGTATTCTTCGGATCCGCGGGTCACCAAATACCTGTTCTTCGGACCGCGCGACGCCGACGGCACGGCCGATTACCTGGAAGGACTGCTGGAATCGCAGCGTGAACTGCCGCGCACACGATTCGAATTGGCCGTCGAAGAGATCGCCAGCGGCCGCGTGATCGGCGCCTGCGATCTGTCGGTGATCGAACGCAATGTCGTCGACCTGGGATACATGCTCGGGATCGCGGATTGGGGCAAGGGGTACGCCACGGAGATTGCGCTGGCGCTCGCCGAAGCGGCCTTCCACGACCTGCGCGCCGAGCGGATCATCTCCACGGTCGACGTCAACAATCAGGCGTCGATTCACGTGCTCGAGAAGGTCGGCATGCGCTGGGAGGCGGTGTTCCGCAAACACCGGCGCGCCAAGAACCGTTGGTGGGATTGCCACTTCTTCGTGCTGCCTCGCGAGGTCTGGGAACTGGCCAAGGAGCGGCTCGACGCGGAGCAGGGCTAGTCCTCCGAGTCCTTTTTGTCCTTCGCATCCTGTTCACGCCCGCGCTCTTTGGCGCGATCCAGAACGTCTTGATTCGGCATGCCCGCACTGCGGCTGCTGCGCAGGGTCAGGATTCCGCCGATGAGCGCCGCCACGACCACGAATATGATGATGAACGCTTTCATGACGGCACCATGCGCAGCAAGCCTTCCTGTGAGGTGCTTGCAATCAGCCGCCCGTCACGGGCGAAGATGTTGCCGCGGGCAAAGCCGCGTGCTCCCGACGCGCTCGGACTGTCGGTCGAATAGAGCAGCCACTCGTCCACGCGGGCCGCGCGGTGAAACCACATGGCATGATCGATGCTCGCCATCACCAGACCTTTCGCCATGGCGGATACTCCGTGCGGCATCAGCGCCGTGTCCAGCAGATTGAAATCCGATACGTAAGCCAACAGACAGCGGTGCAGCGTCTCGTCGTCCGGCAGCGCCGCGACGGCGCGAAACCAGATGTGTCTCGACGGCGCCGACTTCTCGGCGCGCAGAAAGCCCGGGGTCTCCGTGGGTCGAAACTCGAAAGGCCGCTTCTGTCCCAGGATGCGCCGCACGCTGGTGGGCAGGCGGTCCATGATGTCGTTGTAGTAGGACCCCAGCTCCGGCAGGCCGTCGGGCGGCGGCACGTCCGGCATCGCCAGCTGATGATCCAAGCCCTGCTCATCGGTCTGAAAGGACGCGGACATGTTGAATATCTGGGCGCCATGCTGGATGGCGACGATGCGCCGGGTCGAGAAGTGATTGCCGTCCCGGGCCCGGTCCACCTCGTAGACGATCGGTGAATTGAAGTCCCCGCGGCGCAGGAAATACGCATGCAGGGAGTGCACCCGACGGTCGACGACCGTCGCCGTCGCCGCCATCAGCGCCTGACCCAGCACCTGGCCGCCAAACACCTGCGGACTGCCGATATCGCGGCTCTCGCCCCGAAACAGATCGCTCTCGAGCCGCTCGAGGGTCATCACCTTGATCAGATCGTCGAGCAGCTGCTGCATCGTGGCTTCAGTGCGTCTCGGCGCCCGAGACGCCCAGGCGCTTCTGCATGATCGGGCTCGTGGTCGTGTACTGCAGGAACTGGCGCTTCTCCGGGAACAAGTGATGTTGGATCGCGAATGCGGCGAGTGCTGCCTCGTGAAAGCCGCTCAGGATCAATTTCTTCTTGCCCGGATACGTGTTGATGTCGCCGATGGCGTAGATTCCCGGCATGCTGGTCTGAAATTTTTCCGTGTCCACCTTGAGCGCCTTCTTCTCCAGCTCGAGCCCCCACTCGGCGATCGGTCCCAGTTTCGGATGCAAGCCGAAGAACGCCAGCACCTGCTCCGCCTTGACCTGCAACGTCGTTTTTCCGTTGTTGGTCTGGAGCACCAGCCCGTTCAATCGAGGCGCGCCCGCGTGTTCCTCCGTGTGCAGCGCCAACGCGCTTCCCTCGACCAACTCCATCTTGCCCTCCGCGACCAGGGCGCGCATGCGCGCGACCGTGGCCGGCGCGGCGCGAAACTCCGCCCGCCGATGCACCAGGGTCAACGAGCGTGCCTTCTCGGCCAGGGCCACCGTCCAATCCAGTGCGGAATCTCCGCCGCCGCAGATCACCAGATCGCGGCCGTGAAAATCGGCCGCCGACTTCACGCGATAGTGCACGCTCGTCCCCTCGAACGCCTCGATGCCCGGCAGGGCGAGTCGCCGCGGCTGGAACGACCCCACGCCGCCCGCGATGACCACGGCGCCCGCTCGCAGACGCGTACCGGTCGCGGTGACGACCAGAAACTTCCCGTCCGGCAGCTGCTTCACTTCCGTGACTTCCTGGCCGAGATGGTACGTCGCGTTGAACGGCTTGGTCTGCTCGAGCAGCCGGTCGATCAACTCTTGAGCGCCGCAGATCGGCAGCGCCGGAATATCGTAGATGGGCTTCTCCGGATACAGCTCGGTGCACTGGCCGCCGACCTGCGTCAGCGAATCAATGATGTGCACGCTGATCCCGAGGAGACCGAGTTCGAAGATCTGAAAGAGGCCGACGGGTCCGGCGCCGATGATGACCACATCGGCGGGCGTGCCGTCGGACGGGGCGGCGGATGAAGCGGTGACTGCGGGAGTTTCCGGCATGGTGGGCACAATTCCTGTGTTTCGGCAAAAAACGGTCGCAAATTGTAGTCGAAATCGGGCCGTCGATGCCGCTAGGTTGCGCTGCGCGGCCGAATGGGCCTCCCTGCAGGCCATGACGACAGTTACGGGATTACGCGAGTTGTGGAACACGGGTGGGATGCACAACCGCGTGCGCATGATCGTGGCCTCGTTCCTCATCAAGGATCTGCTGATCAATTGGACGCAAGGCAGCAAGTTCGATCCGGACGGCGCGTACATCCGGCGCTGGGTACCCGAACTCGCCGCCCTCCCCGATGCTTGGATCCACCGACCGTGAGAGGCACCGGCATCTGTCCTACAACTGGCACATGTCACCCTCGGCCGGGGCGACCCTTACCCCCTCGTCGACCACAGCGTGGCGCGAAGGGACGCGCTGGCCGCCTACTCGATGGTCAAACGCAACTAAGTGTTGCTCATTGGCAACGGATCGCGTCAGCAAAAGCCTACGTGCTATGTACCTGTTTTGGCTGATATTAAATTGTACAATCCGTGGACACATCCAATGGAAGGGTCCTCCATGCACGCTCATATATCCACATCTGTAGAGTCGACGTCTCATGAAGCTGCCAATGATGAGGGAGCGCGTGAATCGACGCGTCCGATTCGAGCTCTGAATCGCGGGTTGGAGGTGCTGACCGAACTCAACAGATTGGAGCGAGCCGCCATCAACACCTTGGCCAACGCCGTGGGATTGCCGCGCACGACCACGTATCGAATCCTCGAGACCCTGCGTCTCGCCGGTTATGTCGAACGCGATGCCCACGACGATTGCTATCGCCCCACGATCATGGTACGCGGTTTATCCGACGGCTTCGACGATGAAGCCATGATCGCGCACATCGCAAAGCCGCATCTCGCTGCACTGTGCGCGTCCATCGTCTGGCCGATTGCGATTGCGACTCCCTCGGGTGCGGCAATGATGATTCGTGAGACCACCGATCTGCAAAGCCCACTCGCCTTGGAGCAGTACGGGGCGGGCATCCGTGTGCCCATGCTCACCACGGCCGCGGGACGCGCGTACCTTGCCTACTGCACCGCTGCGCAGCGCGAGGCGCTGCTCGAATCGCTGGCGCGCTCATCGCTGCCGGAAGATCGTCTGGTGCGCAGCCGCGTCGAAGTCGAGCGGATCTTGAACGAAACGCGCACGCAAGGCTACGGCATGTCACAGCGCGCCCGCCGCGTGTCCGAGGAGACGAGTCTCGCGATTCCGGTACGCGTCAAGGATCAGGTGCTGGCGACGATCTCGGTCCGCTTTGCCGCGACCGCGGTGCCGCTGCGCACAGCGATCGAGCAGTTCCTGCCCAAGATGCGCGAAGTGGTTGCCAAGATCGAGGAAGAATTCAGCACCAAGCAGGCCGCCGCCAAATAAGGCGGCGGCGAATGGCCCGGTCATCGGCCGTCGGATGCCGTCGACGGGTTGGCCGCGCGCGAGGATGATGTCGGCAGTCGGCTCAATATTTCGTCGGCGATGTGCGCGTAGCTACCGCCGAAGTGATGTCCTCCGGACAGCTTGAGCGAAGTGCCATCATGGCCGGTGATGTCGGCGCAGGCCGCATCCCCGTCGCTTTCCCCATACAAGCACAAGTAAGGCGACCCACTCCAGCGCGCAAGCTCAGGGGCGGTCGGTATTCCCTTTGCGGGACTGCCCAACCACGTGGCGACGTGAAACTCCCACAACGCGTTGTCGCTGATCCCCAGCAGCGTCGTAAAGCCCACCATGTCGTGGGTGGCGGGAGGCAGGCGGTTCACCATGAAGGGCATGGTGTCGGCGCCCTGAGAATAGCCGATCAACAACACATGGGATTTGCCCCAGGCGTGGGCGTAGTACCGCAGTACGCGATCCAGATCATGCGATGCGCCGGCTGGCGTGCGCCGCGACCAGAAATATTTGAGCGAATCCCAACCCACGATGGGAATGTGGTGCTTGGCCAATTCGATCGACACGCCCTTGTCGAGGCCGACCCAGCCGCCGTCACCGGTGAGGAATACACCGAACCAGTCGCTGCTGCCGCCCGGCGCCGCCGGCACGATCGTCAGCGGCAGGTCGGCGACTGCACCCGGCAGGACCGCCGCCTTGGCCTCCAGGCGAGTGGCGGCCAACCGCGCATATTCGGCGTCGAATTTCGGCAGCCAGCTTTCATCGGTGGAGAGATCACCCGTCATGCGCGGCAGCACCACGACTTCACTGCCGGGAACAGTCCTGGCAAACTTTTGCACGGCTGCCACGGGACAGGACGTGTCCATCGCGCCCTGCAACGCTATCCACTTGCCGGCGATCTTGTCGGGCCCCTCGCACACGGGCTTGCGCAGCGAAGTATCGGCGCAAAAGCCGACGCTCAGCGCCCCCTTGAACAGCCCTCCGGGTGCTTCACGCAAAGTCGCATAGACAAGATTGGCGCCTGTCCCATAGCCCACCAAGATGGGCGGAAAATATTTTTTCAGGGCCAGCTTCGATTGAACATAGTGGCTGAGGTTTTCGAAATCGGACGCCGGCGAGACGCAGGCTTCGCCTGCCTTCTCGAGCGCATCCCGGTAGGTTCGAACGTCGATCCCCACGACCATGGCACCCTTGTCCGCCAATCGTTGCGCGAGCGATGCGGCTCGCGCATCCCAGCCGGCGTCGCCCGACACCAACAGCACGACATCGCGGGGATGGCCATGGCTGCGGTACACGCTGAGGGTGCCGAATCGATCGTAGTTGAATGGTTCGGCGGGATCGCGGGCCGGCACGACCGCAGCGAACGAGGGCGCCGCACGCAGCGGCGCCTGCCAACACCCGGCGAGCGTCAGTGACGAGAGACCGGTCATGAGCAGGCGACGAGCCAGCTCGCCGCGGCACCGGATTGCAGCTCCTCTCATCGCGCCTCCTTGGGTGCAAGACTATTTCTTCAAAACCTTGCCGACACCACCGGAGATGAGGGAGGTCACGTCGAGGAGTGCGCCGGCAACGCCGAATCTGCCTGGTGCGGCCAGATAGCGAGGCCGCCAAACAGGCAGGAACTTCTCCTTGTACTTACGCAGACCTTCGAAGTGATAAAACGTTTCACCATAACGCTGCACCATGCGACCCAATTTGTGCCAGGTAGGCGCCAGCGCGTGCTCTTCCAGTCCCGAAAGCGGCGCCATCCCGAGGTTAAACCACTGGTACGTCTGCGCCTTGCCCCACAGCATGGCCTCGACCAGCATGTAGTCGATGACGCCTTTGGGCGCCGCCTCGCTGTAGCGCATGAGATCCACTGACAGTTCCATGTCGACTCCGGCGCGCCACAGATTCGCGAATGCGACGATCAGGCCGCCGCGGCGCACCACCGCACAGTCGAAATGCGACAGGTATCGCTCGTCGAAATATCCCAGCGAAAAACGCTTCTCGCCGGCCTGCTTCTCGGCCAGCCAGGAATCGGACACCGCGCGCAGATCCGGCAGGATCGCCGGCACGCGACTGCGCGGGACGACCTCGAATTCCGCGCCGTCGCGCGCCGCGCGGCGATGCATCTGCCGCAGATCCGCGCGGCTGGCACCGTCGAGGGAGAACACGCGGAGCGGCACGCGCGCCTCCTCGCCGAGTTTGCTCAAGGTCAGGCCCAGATCGATGTACAACGACAAGTTGTCGGGCGCCACCTGATAAAACACCGGCGATACCGCCATGCCATCGCACGCTTCGATGAAATCCCATGCCAGCGGCTCGCACAACACGGCGGGCCCCACGGGATCGCCCATGCAAACCCAGCTGCCGCCCGAGGCTTGGTACATGATGAAGGCCGTTCGGTCGGCGTTGAACATGAGATGTTTGTCGCCGAGCAACGCCAGATTCGCGTTCGAATCGTGTCCGTTCGCGATCAACACCTCCGCCTGCTCCAGTTCGTCGGTGGTGGGCGACGACATTGCGGGCTTGGACGGCCGCAGCAGCCGCCACATGCCGTAGGCGGCGGCAATCATGGCGGCCAGCAGCAAGGCACGCAGACTGCGCGGCGCGTCCGCCTCGAAGGCGAACTCCCACCACAAATCCTTTTCGTACGGAACGTGCCGGTAGGCGAACAGGACCAGCCACACCGCGACGCCGAGCACCAGCAGCACGGCGATGATCCAGGGTCCGGAGAAGCGTTGCTCGATCAGCGATGCCCGCCGCCGAAAGCGCGCGCGCGCGGACACGAGCAGGACGGCCACGGCGCCCAGGACGGTGGCCTCTTCGAAATCGAAACCTTTCAGCAGCGACAGCAATACGCCGGCGCACAGCAACCACATGGTCAGCCACCATGCGGCGTCGAGCCGGCGGTACAGGCCGTTTGCCAGCACCAGCAGGCCTACACCGACCGCGCTGCCCAGCAGATGGGATAGCTCCAGGATGGGCAACGGCACGAAATGCCGCAGCCAGTCCAGGCGATTGCCTATACCTGGCGTGGCGCCCGAGAACAGCAACACGGCGCCCGCGCCGAACACGGCGATCGCACTGGCCTGCGGGGTCACGGCGGTCAGCCAACTGCGCCCCAATCGGCCCAACCGCACCATCGGCCCACGGTGCACCCAGACCTCGTGTCCGCCCAGCAGCGCCAATGCAAACCCGAAGGGCACGAAATAATAAATGATCCGGTAGGCCAGCAACGCACCCAGCAAATGATCGGGCGGCACCGAACGAAAGATCAACAACAGCACCGACTCGAACACGCCGACGCCGCCCGG
>Ga0182014_10006645_pt1 | contig 12344 bp, 5 predicted proteins | sample 612S2DmetaG_FD_120489 | JGI IMG/M metagenome (GOLD analysis project Ga0182014, IMG submission 120489) | Permafrost microbial communities from Stordalen Mire, Sweden - 612S2D metaG | ecosystem: Environmental > Terrestrial > Soil > Wetlands > Permafrost | place: Sweden: Stordalen | collected... | reverse complement strand
TTCCCTGGGCATCAGCGAAGAGATCACCGGCAAGGCCCTGCGGCGATATGCCAAGCTGGAACAGGTGGTGCTGGCCACCAAAGTCTTCAATCGCGTGGGCGAAGGGCCGAACATGAAAGGCCTGTCGCGGAAGCACATTCAGCAGGGCTGTGAGGCCAGCCTGCGGCGGCTGGGGGTCGAGGCCATCGACCTCTATCAAGTCCACCGTTTCGATCGTCACACGCCAGCGGACGAAATGCTCGCGGCCCTGGACCTGCTGGTGCGCCAGGGCAAGGTGCGGTACCTCGGCGCCAGTTCGGCCACGGCCTGGGAGTTCGCCCGGACCTTGTCGCTCTCGGAACGCAACGGCTGGTTCCGCTTTGTGAGCATGCAGAACCACTACAACCTGATCTACCGCGAGGAAGAACGGGAGATGATTCCGCTCTGCCAGGCGGAAGGGATTGCCGTCATCCCCTGGTCGCCGCTGGCCCGCGGCTTGCTGGCCGGCACGCGCAAGGCCCCGGACGACAAGATGGCCACGACGCGCGCGGGCAGCGACGAGTTTGCCTGGAAACTCTACGATCATCCCGGCGATATCGAAGTGATGCGAGCCTGCCAGCAGGTGGCGGCACAGCGGGGCGTGCAGCCGGCGCAAGTCGCCATGGCGTGGCTCTTATCGAAGCCCGCCATCACCGCGCCGATCGTCGGCGCCACGAAGCTCGAACATCTCGACGCGGCCATCGCGGCTTTGGACTTGCAGCTCAGCGAGGAAGAGATCAAGGTGCTGGAGGCGCCCTATCGGCCCCACGCCGTGCGCGGCTTCGATTGAGGCGGCCGCGTGTCGCTTCTTCTCACACGGAATATCTGTCCAGCGAGATGCTCTTGACCCGGGTGCGTAGAATAGTAGTGTCATGCCCAACCACTTGGCCGATGAACTGAGCCCGTACCTGTTGCAACACGCCGGCAATCCGGTGGATTGGCGGCCGTGGGGGCCGGAGGCGTTGGCGCTGGCGCGCCGAGAGCAGAAGCCGATCTTTCTGTCGATCGGCTATTCGTCCTGCCACTGGTGCCACGTGATGGCCCACGAAAGCTTCGAGGACCCCGGGATTGCGGACCTCTTGAACCGGCATTTCGTAAGCATCAAGGTCGACCGCGAGGAACGCCTCGACCTCGATCAGATCTACATGGAGGTGGTGCAGATGATCACCGGCCGGGGAGGCTGGCCGATGTCGGTGTTCCTCACGCCCGAGGGCAAGCCGTTCTTCGGCGGCACGTATTGGCCGCCGCAGGCACGTGGCGGCATGGCCGGCTTCGATCAGGTCCTGGAGGCCGTGGCCGACGCCTGGCAACGCCGCCGCCACGATTTGCTGACACAGGCCGAACAGCTCACACAGTCATTGCGGGAACTGGCCGGGGAGGGATTCGATACCGAAGCGGACGATGGGAGCGGCAAATCGGACCAGTCCCCTTTGCTCGCGGCCGAGGCGGCGTTGCGGCAGTCGTTCGACCGGCAGTACGGCGGTTTTGGTCCCGCGCCGAAATTTCCCCAACCGCTGGCCCTGCGCTGGCTGCTGGGCCGCTGGCGTCGCTCTGGCGAAGGCGAGTTGCGGGAGATGGTCACTACCACGTTGGACGCTATGGCCGACGGGGGCCTGTTCGATCATCTCGGCGGCGGTTTTCACCGCTATAGTGTCGACGCCCGCTGGCTGGCGCCGCATTTCGAAAAAATGCTCTACGACAATGCCTCGCTGGCCGTCTGCTATTTGGAAGCGTGGCAAGCCACGGGCCAGTCGCGGTATGCCGACGTGGTTCGACAAACGCTCGACTATCTGCTTCGTGACATGGCCGACCCGCTGGGCGGCTTCTACAGCGGGGAGGATGCCGACAGCGAAGGCGAAGAGGGCAAGTTCTATCTGTGGACGCCCGGCGAGATTCAGGCCGTGCTGGGCGCCGAGGCCGCACGGATCTTCTGCCGCGTCTACGACGTGAGCGAGGCCGGCAATTTCGAGGGCCGAAACATCCTCCACCTCTCGCGGCCCTTGGAGACGGAGGCGAAAATGCTCGGTTGCGAGCCGACCCTGCTGGCGGCCCAGTTAGCCGCCGCGCGGACCAAGCTCCTGGCGGCCCGGGCGACGCGCGTCCGGCCCGGCCGCGACGAGAAAGTGCTGGTCAGTTGGAACAGTCTGGCCATCGACGCGTTGGCCCGGGCGGGGGCGGCGCTCGACGAACCCCGCTACACGGCTGCGGCCGGCGCGGCAGCCGACTTTCTCTTGACGCATCTGCGTGACGGCGACGGCCGATTGCTCCACTGCTGGCGCCGTGGTCAGGCCAAGCACAACGCCTATCTCGACGATTACGCCGGCCTGGGCAACGCCCTGGTGACGCTCTATGAAAGCGGCCAGCCGGCCCGGCTCGATCAGGCCGTCCGTCTGGCGGACGAAATTGTGGCTCGCTACGCTGATGGGCAGCACGGCGGGTTCTTCTATACGGCCGCGGACCACGAACCGTTGATCGTTCGCAAGAAGGACGTGATCGACAACCCCGTGCCCAGTGGGAACGGACTAGCGGCGATGTTGTTGGGGCGTTTGCAGCGGATTTGCCGGCGCGAGGATTACCGGCTGGCGGCGGAGGCGACACTCCGCGCGTGCTCTGCCTGGATGCGTCGTGCGCCCACCGGCACGTTTCAATTGCTCCTGGCGGCGGACTCCGGCGGTTGACCGTTTAGCGGCTCTTTCAAAACGTGGCACAGCCGCCCTCGGCTGTGAAAATCGCTCGGCACTGCCGAGGGCGGCAGTGCTACACCGTTCTTTTTTGAAACAGCTTCTCTTTTTTGAAACCGCTTCTTAGCGGCGGACGGTGGCAGTTGACCGTTTAGCGGCCGACGGCACGTCGGCCACGAGCGGACGCACAAGGCCGACGTGCCGTCGGCCGCTAAACTCCACACTTTCGACCGTAACGAGCCACTGCCCACTTTCCGCTGCCCCCTGCCCACTCTCCCCCCTCTACTCCTCGCCGCCGAACATCCACTGCGACTCATCGCCGAGCAGTTGCTCAATTTGCTCTTCGACCTCGGCCCGGGAGAGTTGGACCTGCGGGAGACGGATGAGAGGATCGAGCGACTCCTGCTCCTCCCCCGCCGCTTGCCACTGGATTTGTTCCATCTCTTGCTCCAGGGCTTCCAACCAACTGGGCAGCTCGAAGCCGGCCCCTGCCGGTTCCTGCGTGAAGCGTGTGATGTGTCCTTCCAGTTGTCGCAGCGACACCGGCGGGCGCCCGCTGCGAATTTCGTCGATTGCCGGGCCGAGCAGCGCGCAGAGCTGATCGATTTCCAACGGTCGGCTGAACCGCTCACCGAGGTGTTCGGCGATGCTGGGCAGCCGCATTCCATATTTCTTGCACAGCCGCTGGAATCGCCGGAGATGCTCCTCGGCGATGGGGGAAGTCCGCTCGGCCACGGCGTGGCGCCAGATTTCGGCCGCCCCTTCGCGGCCGCAACGCACGAGGACCTCATGAGCCAACACCACCGGCCGGAGATTCCAGGCCAGCCGGTCGTAATTCGCCCGCAAGCGGAGGAAATCCAACAGCGTATACAGCATGTCGCCGCGATCCGACTGGGTGGTGATGCTGTTGTAGTCGACATACTCGCCGTAGTTCTCCACCACCGCCTCGATGGCGATTCCCAGCCAATGCGCGGCCTCGTCCACGGGGATGGCGCTGTCCAACTCACCGAGCAGGCGATACTCTTCGTCGGGGTCCGGGTTTTCGGCCAGGGTTTCCAGGTATTCGGACACACCCTGATGCAGAATACCGCGGAGATTTCCCAGGTTCATGAACCGCTGGGTGAACAGATCGTCGCCGTAGCGCTCGATGAATTGCTTCAGTTGCCGCCAGCGCTGCGGGTCGGCAACCGTTTCCAACACCGACAGCCGCACACCATGGCTGTGCATGAGCCAGCACCGCAACAGCCCTTCGATCACTCGCTCCAGGCAGTCGATCAACTGACCGTCGGCCCGACTGGAAAAAGGGGGTTGGCCCGCCTTGCAGGAAGCGGCACGCCGGCCGGAGGCTGGTCGCGCGGCGGAGCGACCGCCGGGATCGGTCCCCTTCTTCCGGCCCCAGTTGGCCGAGGAGACGACCAGGCACTGCGTGATGGCCTTGCAACCGATCTCGAACACGCGGTCGAACTCGGTGATGGCGCCCGGCCCGACGGGATGTCCTGCCTCCATGCGCTGGGCGGTTTCCAACAGCCGGCAGGTTTCGCTCAACAGCCCCAGTCGCGGCAGACAGCTCAGCAGGCGGCGCAGGACGTACTGCAGGCCGCGGGAAGCAACGATTCGCTGCGGGTTGCCACCGCGGCCGAGGGCCACGTAGAGCAAGGGCTGTTCGTCGAGAATGCTCAGCAGTTTGGGCCACGCCCGGCGCACCCCGGCCACGTCGCCGTGCAACATGGCCGCGAGGACTTCGCCGGCCTGCCGCTCCCACGGATCCGTCTCGGTCGCGGCCGGCGGCTGGGCCATCGAAGCCCGGATCATCCGCGCCGCGTCGCCGGCCTCGATGCAGGCCTCGATGATCTCCTCCAGCAGTGTTTCCTTGACGCTCCGGCGGCGGTCGTACTCCACCAGCGACTCGTGCGTGCCGCGCGGCGGCGGAATCCGATAGTGGTGCACCGACGCCAGCAGGTTCAGCAACTGCCGATAATTATCGGCCGCCCGACCGAGCCAGCCGACCAGCACCTCGTCGCGGTCAGGGGCGTCGCTGGGCGCGGAGGCCAAGGCGGCAATCTTCCACAATTGGGCCACGGTGGTGAGGAAGTTCAGCCGATCGACCACCCGTTCGGCCTCGCCCACCAGCTCGAAGTCGGTGGCGCTGGAACCGGTCTCGAACATCTCGCCTTCGACGCCGTCGTCGGCGCTGTCGCGATAGGTCACCTCCTCGTAGGCCGCTCCGAAGAGGTCCTCTTCGTCGTCCGCGGCCGGGGCGTCTTCCGGCTGGGAGCCGTCGCCGAGCGCCTGGGCCGCCATTTCGAAGCGGGGCACTTGCCAATACTCCTCGGCATTGGCTTCGAGGTAGTCGAGGAACTTTCGTGCCAGGGGCCAGCGCTGCGGCGCCACCGTGGCGGAGGCGGCGGGGGGAGCCGCGGGATCGCTGGGGGCGGCGGACGTTCCTGCCGGTCCCGGGCGTGCCGGCGTGCCGGCCGCACCGGTTTCGGCACGCCAGAGGTTCTCCATCCACACCAGCGCCAGGTCGTGGAAAGAATAATCTTCGTCCACGAGCGGGATCTCCTCGGCCTGGCCGAGCCATTGCACCAACAGCGCCATTGCGGCGACCAGATCGCGGTGATCCAGCAGCGTCTCGATCACCAAGGCGTAGGCTTTGGGCGAGCGGAACTGCTCGACGTGCTGCCGCCAGAAGGCCAGGTCGCCGGCGGCGGCGCCGCCTTCGTGCCACGCCCGCAACGCCGCGGCCACGTGCTGGGCCGATTCCAGCGTGGCCTGGCCGGAAATCCCGTCCACGGTGCTCACTTCGAGCGTGGCGAACTTATCCCACCAGCGGGCCAGCGCCGCGAGGTTCTCCGCGAGCGTCTGCTGCAAGGCCGTTTCCCCCGTCGCGGCCGCCGCCTTGTGAATGCGCACGTAGAGGGCAAAGATGGCGCCCACCATGTCCAGCAACTCGTCGATGCGATGATCGTGGACGGAGTTTTCCACGGCCGGAAAGAGACTGTATTGCCCGCCGAAGCCGAGGATGTTCCAGGGGTCGACCATCGCCCCGCAGGCGATGGCCGCGTGCAGCAATTCTTCCACCAGCGGCAACTGCGCGGACGCCTCGGCCAGATTGCCGCGCTCGACGGACAAATGGGCGGTGGCCAGCCGGCAACGCATTTCGCAGGTCATGCGGGCCGAGGCGGTGGGCACGACCGCGACCTGCTGCATGGCCGCCTCCGTGTGGCCGATGGCGGCGAACAGTTGCGCCACGTGCACGTGCTGCAATTGCTGGGCGCGGCGCCGTGCCAGGAAATGGTTGAAGTGTTGCCGCGCCCCGCCGAAGGGCTGCCGCAGCGACAATGCCTCGGCACGCAACCGCTCGGCATGCACGCCGGTCAGCTTCCTCAGCAAATCCTCATAAAAGGCGTCGCGAAAAACGGCGATCTTCTCCACCAGTGTGGCCAGCGTAACGGTAGAGTCGTGGGCATCGGGCCGGTTGCCGCTGACGCCGGACCCCATCAACATCGTGCCGGCCAACACCGCCGCCTCCTCGAACAGCACCTGCCGATGCGCCAGCCGGCCGTGCCGGGCCAGGCGGTCGAGCATCGCGTCGAGCGTGACCTGCTGCAACACGAACCGGCGGCAACGGCCGGCGTTGTCCAGCGTGTTCATGTCCCACTGGCCAAAGAGATAATTCGGCCGCTTGTTCACCGGATGGTCGAAATCGTACGCCCGCGGGTCGAACGCCAGCTCGTCGAGTTGATCCAGCGTGAAAGTGGCCTCGAACAACAGTGCCGGATCCGTCGCTTCGAGGATGCTGAAGGCGGTTTCCAGCAGTTCACGATAGGGACCCTCGGCGGCTCCTACCCCGCGAATCCACAGGGGAATCGGTCGCACCCACTCATGGTCGTAAGGCTGAATCTTCTGCTCGGTGCGCAGCACGGCCACAGGCCGATGGCCGAGATAGTCGTTCAATTGGTGCACGGCGGCCGGCACGATGCGGTCGGACTCGTGCCACGGCCCACCCTGTTGCAACACTGCCTCACACACCCGGCCGATGAACAGCGGCTGGAACAGCGCCGCCTCGCTCTGGTGGAACAGCAGGTCGCGATGGAACTGGCGGTAAGCTGGCAACGTCGCGTCGAAGACGAGTCCCAGCACGGCCTCGGCCTGATCAACCTGCCGGAAGGCGTCCGTAACGCCGCGGACGGCGTGCAGCTCGGCGCGCAGCACTTGCCCTAGGGCGTTCCAGACCGGTTCCCGCCGTGGCTGTGCGGTCGCGAGGCGGCCGAACAGTGCGTCGAGGTTCTTCAAGAACCGAGGGTCTGGTATGCCCGAAGAGAAGTTCAGGTAGCCGAGGATATCGCGGGCAAGCGACGACGTGTCCTCGCCCGGCTGTATGTGGTCCATGCGGGGCTTTCCTTCACCGAGCAAGCCCCTTATGGTAGGCCGTCCGGGTAATCTAGTCTAGTGCTCTGTCAGTTGCCAATTGAGATGTAGGACGGCCATCTTGGCCGTCAGTCACAGGCTGGAAGCCTGTGCTACGCGTCCATCAAAGCATGACTGGCGACGCATGAGCCATGCGTGGCGTTTTGCCGCCGTGCCGACTAGGCGGGGCAGGCATTTTTGTCGGGAGAGAGCGTCAGGGAATATTGATATCACCCGACATGGGGGGTTGGGGGGGTTGTTGTGGTTTTCGGCGTGCTTTTTGGGTACCCGGGGGTTATGATGGAGGGGTTGGAAGGGCGAAATGCCGGCCGAACGTCGGCCATCTGCATTGCATCACTGCGAGAGGACGATCGAACCATGTGGCGACGTTTTTTTCTGGTTGTTCTGGCTACGGTGCTGGCGGCTTCAGGGTCTTCGTGCCGCCCGCTTTGGGCAGCGGTGAGCGACTTGATCCCCGAGACCATGGCCGCCCAACACGGCCTGACGCGTCCCTGGTTCGCGCAGGTCGAGATGGACCAAGGTCGTGGGCAGCTCCGCGATCTGGTCCTCTATAAGGGGACTCTCTACGCGCAGACCGATAAGGCAGTCATTCAGGCGATCGATGGCGAGACGGGCCGGACGCTGTGGTGCCAGCAAGTGGGCCAGTCCCGGTATCCGAGCATGACCCCCAACGCCGGCCGCGATCTATTGGCGACGGTCAACGGTTCGCGGCTCTATGTGCTCAATCGCTTTAGCGGCGATCTTCTCTACCAGAGGGAGATCACCAGCGCACCCGATGCGGGGCCCGCCCTGAGCGGCAAGCGGGTTTATATCCCCATGAGCAACGGGCGGTTGACCGCCTACCGCTTGGACCAGCAGACCGATAAAGACGACAAATCGCCGAAGGGCAAGAACAGTCTTGCGCCCGCGGAAAAGTCGCCGCTCGATGCGGATCGTCAGAACCTCCGCCTCCACCAGGAAAAGGTGCCGCCGGCGTTTTGTCAATCCTTTGGACAGGCGCTGGTGCAACCTTTGGTCACCCAGCACAATTCCAAGGAGGAATATGTCGTTTGGCCCACCGATCGCGGTTTTCTGAACATCGGCCACATCAACCTGGGTTCGGAAGATTTCATGATGCTGAAATATCGCGTGGAGATTGGTTCGACAATTGTGGGGCGACCTGCCTATGTGCCGCCCGACCCCAAGGTGGCGGGGGACTTGGGCCTGATCTTCGCCGTCTCGCGCGATGGATACGTTCATGCCATTGAGCAAAACAACGGCGAATGTGTCTGGCGCTTCTCGACGGGTGAGGCCGTGGTGTCGCCCCCGGCGGCGCTGGAAAACCGCGTCTACGTCAGCACGCAACTGGGCGGAATGTATTGTCTGGAGGCCAAGACCGGCAAGGACCTTTGGTTCGCACCCAACCTGGTCCAATTCGTGGCCGCCAGCAAGGCCCGGGTCTATGCCGTCGATCACATCGGCCGCCTCGTCGTGCTGAATGCCCAGAACGGCGTCTTTCTCGATGCCATCCCCCTGGAAAATGCCGCCATCAAACTCTTCAACACCGACACCGATCGGATTTATCTGGCCGATAATACGGGTTTGATCCAATGCCTGCACGAGGTGGAGCAGAGCGAGCCGATCGTGCACGACAAGGATCGCAAGGAGGCGGCGGAAACCGAGCCGAAGCCGGCCGTCGAGCACAAAGAGGTGACCGAGAAGCCGGTGAAGAAGGAGCATGCCACCCCCAAGGCAAAGTCCGCCCCGAACGCCACCCCCAAGGCAAAGCCCGCCCCCAAGGAGAAACCGGCCCCCAAGGAAAAGAAGGAGAAGGCGGTCACGAAAGAACGCGTAAAGAAGGCCGTGCAGAAAAAACAGGCCGCTGCGGCGAAGGGAGCAGACGCGAATCCGCTCACCCAGCCGAGCGGCGACACCGCCAAGGACAAGAAAGCCGGCGCTGCCGCCAATCCGTTCTGAGAGTGCGGCTAGAGTCTGGCTTGAAAATCTTCCCTCTCCGGGCACCAACCCAAAGGTTGGTCGGGAGAGGGGCCGCGGGTGAGGGCGGCTGTGCCGAATCGCGCGAAATGGATGGTTTCTTGTATCGTCCACCCTCACTCTAACCCTCTCCCAAAGGGCGAGGGGACCAATTTGCAGCCGCGCTGTGATTTGGGGGGCCTTGACCCCGGTCGGCGAAACCCGTAAACCTTCGGGTATCCCATCGTCGTCTCGAAAAAAGGTGATTCTATGTACGCGCCTCGCATTCAACGCGCGCTGGTGAGCGTCAGCGACAAGCTCGGATTGGCCGGTTTCGCCCGAGGATTGGTCGCCGCCGGCGTGGAAATCTTCAGTACCGGCGGCACCCGCAAGCACTTGGAGAGCGAGGGCATCCCGGTCCGCGACGTCTCCGAGTACACCGGTTTCCCCGAAATGATGGACGGCCGGCTCAAGACCCTCCATCCGAAGGTCCACGGCGGAATTCTCTGCCGCCACGACAATCCGGAAGACATGAAAGCCTTGGCCGAGCACGGCATCCTCACCTTCGAGCTGGTCGTGGTGAACCTGTATCCGTTCGAGGCCACGGTGGCGCGAAAAGGGGTGGCCTTCGAGGAGGCGATCGAGCAAATCGACATTGGCGGGCCGACGCTGGTGCGTGCCGCCTCGAAAAATCACGCCTTTACGACCATCGCCACCAACGCCGCCCAATACTCGGAGATCCTGGAAGCGGTTTCGGCCCACGGCGGCACGACCTTGGAGCTTCGCCGCCGCCTGGCCGGCGAGGCCTTCGCCCATACCGCCCGCTACGATCGGGTAATTGCCGACTTTTTTTCCGGGGCCACGGCCGAGGGGCCGTTCCCGGGCATGGTTACCAGCAGTCTGACGCGGAAAATCGTGCTGCGGTATGGCGAAAACCCGCACCAGCAGGCGGCCCTCTATGCTCGGCCCGACTGTCCCGGCGCCAGCGTCGTATCCGCCCGGCAACTCAACGGCAAAGAGCTTTCCTATAACAATCTCCTCGACCTCGACAGTGCGCTGGCGATCGTTCGCCAGTTTTCCGAGCCGGCCGCGGTGGTCATCAAGCACAACAACCCTTGCGGCGCCGCCGTGGCCGACACCTTGGCAGTGGCTTTGCAGCGCGCCATGGACGGCGATCCGCTGAGCGCCTTCGGCTCGGTGCTGGGGCTGAACCGCACGCTGGACGCCGCCACGGCCGAGGTGTTGGCCGTGCCGGGCTTGTTTGTCGAAGCCATCGTGGCGCCGCACTTCGACGCCCAGGCGCTGGAGATCCTCACCACCAAACCCAAGTGGAAGGCCAACGTCCGGCTGATGGAGGTCGGCGAATTGGATCGGGCGCAGTCGGCGTGGACCTACCGCTACCTCGACGGCGGTGCTCTGATGCAGGAGGCCGACATCCTCCCCGACCCCGAGGAGCTCTGGCATACCGTCACCGAGGCCCAGCCCGGCGACGCCCTGTTGTCCGATCTGCGTTTCGCCTGGGAAATGGTGCGGCACGTGAAGTCGAACGCCATCGTGCTCTGCAAGAACCGCATGTTGTTGGGCACGGGGGCAGGCCAGATGAGCCGCGTCGATTCCACCGAAATCGCCATCAAGAAGGCGGGCGACCGGGTGGAGGGCTCGGTGCTCGGCTCCGACGCTTTCTTCCCCTTCCCCGATTCGATCGAGAGGGCCGCGGCGGCCGGCGTGGCCGCCATCATCCAACCCGGCGGCTCCAAAAACGATGAGGCCGCCATCGGCGCCTGCAACCGTTATGGGATTCCCATGATTTTCACCGGCCGGCGGCACTTTAAGCACTAGGGATTGGGGATTAGCGATCGGGGAGTAAATCTGTTTATTGGGACTCAGATAGTTAATCTCGTTTAGCGGCCGGCGGCACGCCGGCCAAAAGGGCGGAATTAGCCACCCACGCCGACGTTCCGTCGGCGGCTAAACGCGCCATTGTCAATCTGACCCTCAATAGCTCCGGCACTTGTGCCGGGCGCGTGATGGAGCCGCTGCTGTGCCCACAATCCTCGACAAAATCGTCGCCACAAAACGCCAGGAAGTCGCCCGGGCGAAGGCCGAGACGCCGGAGGCGGTGCTGCGTGGTCGAATGGCCGGCGCCGCTGTGGTCCGCGATTTCCTCGCCGCACTCTCCGCCGGACCGCCCATCTGCTTGATCGCCGAGGTGAAGAAGGCGAGCCCCAGCAAAGGGGTGATCCGCACGGACTTCGACCCCGTGGCCATCGCCCGCACCTATCAGCAACACGGCGCGTCGTGCCTCAGCGTCTTGACCGACGAGCCGTACTTCCAAGGCAGCCTGGAATATCTCCGCCAGGTTCGCGCGGCGGTCGACCTGCCCGTGCTGCGGAAGGACTTTATTATCGACCCGTACCAGGTGGTCGAGGCCCGGGCCGCGGGGGCCGACGCCGTACTGTTGATCGCCGAATGCCTCGACGACAACCTGTTGGAGCGGTTGTATAACGCGATCGTCGACTTGGAGATGACGCCGCTGGTAGAGTTATACGAGCCGGCCAATCTGGCCCGCGTGCTGCGGCTGGGCGCCCGGCTGGTGGGCATCAACAACCGCGACCTACGCACGTTTCAGACTGATTTGGAGCACACGTTGCGGCTGCGGCGGCAGATTCCCGCCGATCGAGTCGTCGTGGGCGAGAGCGGCATCCGCAGCCGGCTGGATGTCGAGCGGCTGGAAGCGGCCGGCGTGCAGGCGATGCTCGTGGGCGAAACACTTATGGCCAATCCGGACATTGGCGAGGCCGTGGATGAACTGTTGGGCAGACGATGAGATTCACCGCAGAGGACGCGGAGGACGCAGAGAAAAGAAGTTCAATCCAATATTGGTGGCTGGCTGTCGATCGAAGATCGACAGCCATCCATCAATCGTTTTGTTCTTCTCCCGTCTTATTCTTTTCTCTGCGTCCTCCGCGTCCTCTGCGGTGAGTTTTTCTGTACAAGATCCGCCAATTTCCGCCCGGTGCTGCTCAGCGGGTAGTCGTTCAACTCGGTCGGCCGGAGCCAGCGCGTTTCCAAGGCGGTCGCCGTTCTCTTGCCGCGCGCGACGTATTCCGCCTGGTAGCATTCCAGGGTGATGCGGAATCGCGTGACGCCGTGCGTCAGCGTGGTGAGGTGCCGGCCCGGCGCGATCGTTACGCTGGTCAGGGCCCGAACGTTTTCCACTAACTCATGGTTGATTGCGGCGGGCTGTTCCGCTTCGATCGG
>Ga0182014_10006641_pt1 | contig 12350 bp, 6 predicted proteins | sample 612S2DmetaG_FD_120489 | JGI IMG/M metagenome (GOLD analysis project Ga0182014, IMG submission 120489) | Permafrost microbial communities from Stordalen Mire, Sweden - 612S2D metaG | ecosystem: Environmental > Terrestrial > Soil > Wetlands > Permafrost | place: Sweden: Stordalen | collected... | reverse complement strand
TTCTCCACTGAGTACAGACAATGGGAGAAGCCTCCGAACAGGTACTTCGCCATGTTGCTCTTGTCCGGGGGCGAATAGCGGTAGTCCAGCACGGCGTCGTTGCCCGACACCGTGTAGGCGCTCGACTTCAGTTCTGTGAAGCCAGCGTTGATCTTGGTCTCGTAGCCGCTGGTCTCCTCCCAGAAGTGCTCCTGCATCTGTGAGTGGATGAAGCGGGCGATCTCGCGCTGATGGTAGCGGAGGACTTTTGCCGTCTCGCCCTCAGAGAGGTAGCTTTCAAAGTGCTCCACAGTCTGCGTAGCAAAGTTATAGAGCAGGTCGGCATGGAGATCGTAGGAGATGTCGTCGAAGTCCACCAGGCCGCTGACGATGTAGTTTTCCAGCCGCTTCTCTTCAACGCCTCCGATTCCAACGGAAAGCAACTGTCTCTTGCCAGTGCGGAGATACTGACTCCATAGCTCCTCCGAGGGAACCGGATAGCGCAGCGTCTCCAGCTTCAAGTCGAACGGCCTGAAGCCAGACTTCACCACGCCCGTCGGGACAACCTGAATGCGGGGGATGGTGATGGTCTGCTGCTGAACCAGTTCGGTCGTCTTGGCAACTACCGCAGCGTAGTTGGGCTGCTCCGTGACCCCTTCCAGTTCTAACTGTGCCGGTCGAAACTGCTCTTGTACTGCCTTGACAATCTCAGCCTGAATCGCGGGCTTACTCAGCGCGGCAAGTGACGGCGCTCTCTGCGGCTGGTTTTCCAGGCTCTTGATGACGGAGTATGCAATTTGAGCGACGCGCTGTTCTTCGGGTTTGGCGAAGATGGGCACAATATCCGCTCCGGCGACCGTGGTGCTGCTCGTCGTTTGCGTAGGAACGATGCCCAGCTTGGTCGCAAGCTGAGACTGCGAGACGACTGTTCTGGTCTTCTGCTCCAACTCGCCCGCATCCATCACGATAGCCTTTAGGTGAATCTGCGAATCGGGCTTGTTGGCTTCATCGACGATTTCCTGAAAGCGGTCATGGGAGACGATGCTCAGAGTATCAACCGCCTCTACACCTGTTCGCTTGCCATAGGGGAGGCGGAGTCCGCGGCCAATGGACTGCTCAATTAAGGTGCGTGCGTTCGCCGCGCGCAATGGAACAATCGTGTAGAGGTTGGTCACGTCCCAACCTTCCTTGAGCATATTGACGTGGATGACGATCTCGGTTGGCTCGTCGGTGTGTTCCACCTTCAGGAGCCTTTCAATCATCTCCTCTTCTTCCGCGCCGGTCCTGCTCGAATCGACCTGGATCACCTTGCCCTTGTAGTTGCCCGCAAAGAACTGTTCCGATTCGATCAGGTCAAGCAACTGCTTGGCGTGAGTCGTATCGCGGGCGATGACCAACACAAACGGCTTCACGATCTCGCGTGAGTATTCGCGGGCATACGTCTCCAACTGCACCTTGACGCTCTCGTGCAAGCGAACGCCGTCCTCCAATTTAATGCGTTCAATTTCATCCGTGGACATACCGGCCGGATTGAAGTCTTTCCGGGTGACAACGGCCGGTTCCTTGACGAAGCCATCGGCCATCGCCCTGCCCAACGGATAGTCGAGGATCACGTTCTGGAAAGGGATCGGCCCGCGTGTCGATTCGACAAATGGCGTTGCTGTGAGTTCCAAGCCCAAGACTGGTTTCAACTCGTTGATAGCGCGAACGCCCGCCGATGCCCGGTAGCGGTGCGATTCGTCCATCAGCAAGACGAGATCCGGCAACCCGGCCAGATATTCAAAGTAGCTCTCGCCGATGTACTCCGAGAGCCGCTTGATACGCGGCGACTTCCCGCCGCGCACCTCGGAGTTGATTTTGGAGATGTTGAAGATGTTGATCTTGCAGCGAAGCGTGGCGTCAAACAGAGAGCTCGCCATTGCCTCGTAGTTATCGCCGTTGATGATCGCCGGAGTGTCCGTCGCAAAATCTGAGATGCCCTTGAAGACGTACTTCGGCGTGTTCGGAGTGAAATCGGTAATCAGCTTGTTGTAGATCGTGAGATTCGGCGCCAGTACAAAGAAGTTGTTGATCCCGTGCGCCAGGTGCAAGTAGCTGATGAAGGCGCCCATGAGCCGCGTCTTACCGACGCCGGTTGCGAGTGCAAAGCAGAGCGAGGGGAAGTCGCGCTCGAAGTTGGTGACAGACGGAAACTCAGAGTGAATGGCCGCGAGAGCTGCATCCACGTCAGCGCCTTTGCTCGGTGGCGCAATCTCCGTCATGCGGTCAAGGATTTCCAGTGACTCGCGCTGTGGTGGGCGAAGGCTCAAACGTCCGGCGATGGCGTTCACGTGGCGGTTCATTGGCCTTCCTCCTCACCGAAGAGTGCTTGCTGGCCCATCTTCGGCGGAGCCTTTGGCAGGTTTTCAACCTGGAGGCTGTAATCGTCGTGACCCCATTCGCAGCGAGAGAGCACTTGCTTGGGAATCTTCTTGACTGTTAGATTTGGATAGCGGTCTGCCCTGCCGCGAAAGGCCGTGCAAAGCACGAGCAGCGTCCTGTCTTGTCCAACCTCATCGCTCAACTGCTGGAGCTGATCGTGATTCAGTTGTGCCGTGGTGACGTAAAGGAAATCCTGCTCCGTGGAACGGCCCTGCTGCCAGTAGACGGAGTCGCTGGGCGCGTAGGTAAAGCCCTCCAGCTTGCAGAGCGCCTCGGCCAGCATCGTGGCGTTGTATTGCTTGCTGATAACCCAGTTGCCCCATTTGTCTTCCTTTAACAGGGACGGCGCAATGCGGTAATAGCGGAAGCCGCCGCCACCGTTCCAATCAGCGGCCTTGGTGATGCCGCCCTCGTCTTCGCCGTCAATGACCTTCTTCAATCGCGGAAGGATGTGCGTGTGGCAGTGCTCGCCAAGCTCAACCATGATCCAGCGTCGGCCCATCTTGTGGGCGACCGCGCCGGTCGTGCCGGAACCTGCGAAGGAATCGAGAACAAGGTCTCCGGGCTTGGAGGAAAGTTCTACGATTCGTTGCAGCAGTTTTTCCGGCTTGGGAGTAGAAAATACTTGCTCAGAATTAAATGCCATGACCTCCCGTTTCGCATCCTGGTTGTCACCTACTTCTGTGCGAAGCCACACCGTCATACAAACGATGCCCTCCTGAACCTGTGACAAAAATCGTTTATATCTCGGAACATTGTTTCCTGATTCTCCGAAATGGATCTGATTGTCATTTACCAGCTCTTTGAAACGAGATTTACTAAACCTCCAGCAAGTACCAGGAGGAGGACTGACTTTTCGGCCAGACGGCGTGACTATTTCGTAAAGATTCTCGGAAACTCCAGTACGCGCGAATTGTGCTCCCCGTTGGCCTCCAGTCAGACTGATTGTGCAGTCTCCTGAAGTCCACGGTCCACGAGGGTCATTGTCGGGGTTTTTGTAGCGCGAATTTGCCTCTTCAGATCGGATGAGCATATTCGGACGCCAATCGGCTTTACTCTTAGCGTAAACGAGAATGTGATCATGGCTATCCGATAGCCAAACTGCATTTGGCTGGGGAGATGATTTCTTCTGCCAAACTACATTTGAAACAAAGTTTGAACGCCCAAAGACCTCATCGCACATAACCTTCAAATAGTGCGCTTCATTGTCGTCGATGGTGATCCAAAGCGAACCATCATCAGAGAGCAATCGCCGAATCAGTTCCAAACGATCCCGCATGAGCGAAAGCCAGAGCGAGTGCTCAACACCATCGTCATAGTGCGTGAAGGCGGAGCCGGTGTTGTACGGCGGATCAATGAAGACGCACTTCACCTTGCCAGCGAACTCCTGCTCCAGCGCCTTGAGCGCGAGCAGATTGTCGCCGAAGATGAGCCGGTTATCGAAGATGTCCTTGTCGCTGACACGCTGCTTGGCGTGGTAGCTCTTCTCCGGGTCTTCAAGCAAGATGCGCGGCTCCAGCCGTGGCCGGTTCTCCTTGCCAATCCATGTCAGTTCCAATTTCTGTTTTTTGCTCATGCCCTTGCTTCCATTTGTCTACAACAGTTCCATGCAGTCACGATTTGGAATGATTAGACCACAAAACTTCCCCTATGGCGCGTCCATTGAACGCGGTCGTCAACTGGGAGAACGCACTTGATTCAAGGCGCATCCATCCGCAACCCTAGACAATACAGGGTCAGAGCTTGGTGAAAGAGTAGCGGCTCTTGATGTTGGCATGGAAATATTGCCCCTTAGAACCCGCGTTTACTAATCCCTCGTACACGCCTTCGGGCACTCCGGCGTATTGGTACACGCCGCCGTGGTTGAACTCAATCTCAAGAGTCTGGCTATCTGCATCGTAGCCAACGCTGCACAGGTTACTCGAACTAACCGGAATACGTTCCATTTTCTGGACCTTCCTTTCCAACGGATCTACTACTGCTTTGCTTCAGAAGTTGTCTAGCCCGCCTGTGGGTCTTGTTTGCGCCACGCTTCCACTAGCGGCTTGTAGTTTTCGTCGTTCACCTGTTCAGTCCATCCACCACTCTTTGTCCGCACACCTTTGTCGTTCCTTGGGACGACAACCTTTGGGTCGTCACTATCAGGCCGCTTCCCTTCGACAGGTTGGTCAATTATGGCGCGAATGGGCATATTGACTGCTTCACCTACGATCAGGGCTTCCCCGGTTCGGAGGATTGGAAGCGTCGAAAACAGTCCTTTGAGGCTATCCGATGCGCATTTAGCGACTTGAGCCTGATCAGAATCGTTCGTCAGGCGGAGGGCAATAGTTGTTCCACACTGTGCGAGGATCGTACCGTCGATCTCCGAAGGGCGCTGACTGACCAGCATAAGGCCAACCCCGTATTTCCGGCCTTCCTTCGCGATGCGCCGTGCCGCAGTCGCTGCACGGCTCTTTGAAGGTGTACCAGGAGTTTGGGCGCCAAGATATGTATGCGCTTCCTCCAGAACAATGAGAAGCGGCCGTCTACGGCTGCCCTCTTGCTTCAATCTGCCCCAAAACAAGGCGTCATATAAAATGCGCAACACAGCACCTACCAAATCATCGACGATGACAGGGGGGATGCCCGATAAATCAAATACAGAAATAGGAGCATCCGCCCCGATCCATGCCGCAAGCAGTGCGTCGAGATCGGAGGAGGTAGTTCCGTCTTTTGCAACAGACCATTCACCCGGCTTGAAGAGAAATTGCATACGTGGGTCACGGAGTTTGCTTTCCAAGAGGTCAATATGCGTGTGCGTCTGTGTGCTATAGCTTCCTAAGTACACTTTATCTGTATCATTCTTATCGTCTTTGAGCGGGCGGAACTGAGGACGTTCAAGCGTGTCTGGGTTGCCAATCTGATTTACGGGTGGGTTCCCAGTCTGCTCATACGCTCTCGTAGCCTCAGTTTGATTTTGGTTCATACTTTTATTGTGGTTGGAGCATTGAATGGAATAAAGGTCGTGCCAGAGTTGAAATACCGAGAATGGTAACGGAGTATCTACTGTGACGGAGAGATCTGGTAAGCCGTGGGCAATGCCAGCCGGCTTCGATGCTCGTTTGCTTGCAAGCAGCCGCTCTTGGAGTAATGTGAGGGGAGTCCCAGATACACTGCCCATTGCAAGCGAAATGAATTCATCAGCAGTGAGCGCCCAAAAGGGGACATGGAGTTCCCGCTCACCGACACTGCTGTCGGCACCGACCCTGAATACTCTAGCGAGTGTTCCAAACGCCTTTGCATATTCACCGTGCATATCAAACAACACAACCCGCGCGGAGTTGAATCGATCTCGATTCGAGATGATGCCAAGGAGGCTAGCGACGGCTGTAGATTTCCCAGAGCCGGTACTTCCCACGATAGCGGAGTGACGGCTAACAAGACGGTTCAGGTCAAGAAAAGCGCGGATCGACTCTGCGCTTGACACCTTCCCAATGGCGACGTACACGTCTTCGTCACCTGGAGCGTACACGGTCTTCAAGTCAGATTCCGTCGCAACATGGACCGAATCGCCAATTGAAGGATACTGTGAAATACCTCGTTCAAATTTCGTGCCCTTTCGTCCCTCGCCAACGAGTTCAACTCTAAGCCAACGATTTCCAAGTTGCGGTGTAAGTTCCGGTGGTCCGGGAGCAGCTCCAGCACCGACTTGCGAGATTATCCCGAACAAGTCAACATAACCTGAAGGAATGCGAACAAATCCTCCAACCTGGCCAACCCTGTACGCTTCGCCGCTGACAAACAAGAGTCCGCCTGGTGTGCTTTCAGAAAGTTTCACGCTGATGCTTGAACCGTTGACATCCTCAACGGTTCCGAGGCGTGACGGATCGGAATTAGACGTTAGGTTGTGCATCATAGCTCCTCACGCCACAAAGTTGCTCCAGAAAAACTCCGAAATAGTGAAAGTCTCCGAGAAGGCATCTCAAATGATTCACGGATGCACCAGATGTCGTGTCGTTCTCTTCAAGCAACCAAGGCTCGGGGTCTTTCAGGCTAGGAGTACCTGGACGATACAAGCCAACTCGTGTTCCAATGACCGCCCCGTCCTTCGCTAGGACCGTTAGATTGCCTTGCTTTTGGGCATACTTTACAGCTCTCGGGTGATTGTCGAGGTTGGAATACATAAGTGCAAAGCACTGAGCATTGCGGTTGCCACGCAACCCGTCAAGCAAGATTTCGTTAAGATGGTCATCAAGGAACGAGTAGCCGCACACAACTAATCTCGGCGCATCCTCTTCCTGTTTGCCAGAGGCGTTATGGCTGCCGGTGGGGTTTCCATGAAAAAAGGCTTTAAGGCGGTCAAGCATCGCTAAGTATGGCATCCGTCTGCTCTGGTCGTACTTCAGATGGGAAGGAAATATCATTACTTTTCCGGTTTGTGGTTTGCCAGTAACTCGAATTACGCGAGTGACAGTGCCCGTATCGCTAGGTTCCTCGTTCTTCTCCCAATTTATGGAGCCGTGAAGTTTCCAAAGCCGTGTCCATCGGGAAGGAATTGCGTCATGCTCTATGGAAGATAGATCAAACCAGGGTTTGCGTGAACCGACAAAGCCGTCAAAATGTGGGAGTGGATGCTGCTCGAATGCCTGTTCAAAGAGTAAGTCGTAATTCGGCGTGAATATCTCCACGGGAGATTTGCGATAAACTCCTCCAATCCACGAAGCGAAGCGATTGTAAGAGCAACGATAAGTTGGGAGCGTCATTGTCATTCGATCAGTGATCAATGCGCAGATTTTCTCATCAAGATCGTTCAAGGCCGTTTTCGTCATTCCCAAGACATCAGCATTTCCTCGGCGGTTAGCCAACGCACGTAACTCGGTTAATATATCCTCTACCGTTGGTTCAATTCCGTCATCTGATCGGCATTCCTTGCAAAGAGAATCCCAATTCTTTTTGAATTCTGACGTAGCCCCATCGGCACTGTCGGCGGCTTGCAGGTCTTCAGCCACTTTCTTCGTGAGGTCCACCACTGCGGGTATCAGTACAAGGCTTTTCGTCCCTGCCTCGTCATAAATTCCAAGAGGACAGCCTGCACCAAGAAAGCAGCCGATTCGTTGCTTGTCGTCTTGTAGTACCGAGCGCAGGTTCCGTGCCTGCTGTGCTGCGTCGTGGAGAGCCTCCAGCAGGGGCTTTGTCGCCGCCGATGTAGATGCTGCTGGGACAGAGATGGTTGTGATCGGCGAAATAGAGGCTTTAGGGTCAGTCGTCATGGCTAGAATTCTCCTTGCTGTCAATTTCGGCGTCGGGCAACGCTAACAGACTCAAGCCCTCGATTTCCTGTATGGACTTGCCTGCGATCCCTTGTAAGTCTCCGTACATTCCGACTGTGGCGCTCATTACGCGCTCGATCTGTTCATCCCGCTTGGCCCATTGCTTCATGATTGCCTTGCGCTCCTTGTCCAAGTCTTCCTGCATGGACGAGAACGCCTCGACAATTGCTTCAACGCGCTGCTTGAAGCGCGGCCCGGTCAGGTATTGATAGACCATCTCAGCTTTTGTCTGCTGCCCTTCGGATATGAGCCGCGCGTTGCTCACCTGGAGAAGCGTATGGCGCAAAATGGTCGCGACTGGCAAAATGGCGCGGGGATGCGTGACCCATACCCCATCAATCACATCGAAGGTTTCTATTCCATCCGGCAGGGCTTGGGAAACAAGAACGGATATTTCTGCCTTCGCTGTTCTCTGATCTTCACGCAGCTTGACAAGCCAGCCGTTGCTCCAGTTTTTCGTGCGTTTGGACTCCCAGAGGATCGTGCCGCTCATCAGTCCACTCGGACTGACAACGCGCTGGAGAGTGTCGCCGCCAAACTCGCCTTTCGGGACCGGCTCAATCGTGTCGAAGGGAAACTTTACGCGGAGGAGATTCTCCAGCTCAAGCTCCAGAACCTCTCCTTGCAACTGCTGCGAACCCTGTTCTGCCTTTTGTTTGAGTTCTTCGATCTTCTGCTGCATTGAAGCGATGGTCTGGTCTTTCTCAGCAACCTTGAGCTTGAGTCCTTCCTCGGCCTCTCGCTTGGCCTGGGTGCGGACCTCGGCAAGGCCGTCCTGCACACGCTTCGCGACGGTCAATTCCAATTCGCGTTTCGCGTCGTCAAGCTCGCGCTGCTTCGTAATTAGCTCGGCCTGGGCTTGTTGTGCCTCCGCCAGCTTTGCCTCTCTGGAGTTGAGAACTTCCTGGAGTTCGCTCAACTCTCGGACCTTCGATTCAAGCTCCGCCGCGCTTGCATGTTTGGCTTTCTTCGACTCCTCTTCGATCACGCGCTGGCGCTCGGTCTTCAGTTGCTCCGCTACCTGATCGGAGACTTGCTGCTCAAGGGTGCGCCTCGCTTCCAAGACTTGTTTCTCTTTATCGCGGAGCACCTGCTCGCGCTGGGCGATCTCATCATCCTTCTGGGACAGCTTCTCTTCAAACTGTTGGCGGGTCGCCTCGATCAATGGCGCGGCAAGAGATTCCGTCAGTCGAATCTCGGTCTTGCATTTCGGGCAGGTAATTGTCGGTTCAATCATTGCTTCTCCCGGTCAACTTCTTCTGGCGTGGAGGATCTATAGCAAACTCCAGCGAAGAAGAAAGACAGGTTGCGTTGTTATCTGCTGGCTGAGTTTGCCCTCAATCTGAGCGATCAAAGTATCGCGCTGCTGATCGACGGCATCCTGCGCATCAAATAGAGCGCGCCGCTTGTCGTTGCGCTGCGACTCCAAGGCCCGAATCTGCTTCTGAACTGCGAGCTTCTCTTCCAAAGTCAAAGCCGATACTGCGGCCCGGCGCGCTTCCTTGATCTCTCGTTCAAGCTCCTTGATCTCGCGTTCGAGCCCGAGCTTGAGGTCGTCTGCCCACCCGTCCAGTTTGTCTGCCTCGGCAGCAAAGAAACTCAGGTTCCGCTCCGTGATTTCCTTTTGGATAGCGCCTTGTCTTTCGTCGGTTCGGCCCTTCAACGTCTCGGTGATTGCCTCAGGCGGCCCCAGCGAAGCCTCTACGATGCCCGGCAAACCGAAAAGGCGCGAAACTGTCTCCTGGTCCAGCGCAATGCCCAAGTCGGTCATCCCCGCGAAAATCAGGTGGTCTTCGGCCTGGTCTAGCGCCTCGACTGAAAGCAGGGAGAGACTGAGCCAGCCGGAGCTTCCAACCAGCGGTTCAAGCAGGGAGGATTTCCCGGTGCGCCCATTATAGTCAAAACGGATGGTGGCCGGCGGCAGGTCGCGGGTACGCGCCTGATTGACCACCGACTCCGCCAATGGATGATTGAGTCGGTAGAGGTGTGCTTCCCCGGAACGGCGGGGCAATTCGTACAGGCCGAGGGGGATGTCCCCATTCGGGGGCGCGAATGGGTTGGAGAGGAGCCGGAACGCCGAATCGCTGAGGAATTCGGCATGGCGCCCAAGCTCATGCTCGGTGACCTGCATTAGCCACCGCTCGAATCGGTTAAGGTTTGCCCTGGACGCCTCATCGCGGATTTTGAGCTTGTCGCGCACCTCATCGTCGAAGTTTTCGAGCAGCTTACGCCGGGTGGAGGTCATGGCCTCGTCGATTTCAAGGCTGAGTTCCAATTGAAGCTGGTCAAACGCCGTCTTGATCTGTTCGGGCTGGCGGCAGCGCTGGTAGATGTCGGCGATGCGCTTTTCAAAGTCAACACCAGATTCGATTGCGCCCAAAACCTCGTCACTTGCTCCGAAAACACCCTCAAAGAGTTGGAATTTCTCTGAAAGCAGCTCGAAGACGCGCCGGTCAGCGGCGTTGTTCCGGTTGAGAAAGTTGACCACAACCACATCATGCTTCTGGCCGTAGCGGTGGCAGCGTCCAATGCGCTGCTCGATGCGCTGCGGGTTCCAAGGCAGGTCGTAGTTGACCACCAGAGAGCAGAACTGGAGATTGATGCCCTCCGCTCCCGCCTCCGTCGCAATCATGATGCGGCCCTCTTCGCGGAAATAGTCAACGAGAGCCGAGCGCATATCCGCTGTCCGGGAGCCGGTCACCCGGTCTGTTCCCTGGTGGCGCTGGAGCCACGCCGCGTAGATCGCCCTGGATCGGTTATCCGTATTGGAGCCGTTGAAAAGTACGATGCCTTCCGCAAACGGGCTGTCGGCCAAAACACGGAGCAGGTAGTTTTGGGTGCGCCGGGATTCTGTGAAGATGATTGCCTTTTCAGCCGCGCCGATCTGCCGGGCCTTGTCGAAGGCTATTTTGAGCGCCTGAACGAGCGCCTTGCCTTTGGCATTGTGCTGGATGGAAGCAGCCAGTTGCGCAAAACCTTCCAGATCGGCGATTTCTTGTTCAATGGCCGCTTGCTGGTGCGGCGGCATCGTTTGTGGCTCTGGATCGTCGGCCCACTCCTCAGCCGTCTCACCCAAACCTTCGTAGTCCTCGCTCAAATCGTCAGAAACCGCCTCAGCGATCTCATGCTGAGGCAACTTGGTTCTGAGCCTGTTTGCGATTGATGTGAGTGCGCCCGCAATAGCGAATGTGGAAGAAGCAAGCAGCTTGCGCAGAACCAGCGTCATAAGAGAGCGCTGACTGGCTGGAAGGGCTTGGAGATTGTCCCTTGTCAGGTACTCGGAGACGAGGGCGTACAAACGGTCTTCGCTCTCTTCGGGAGTAAAACTCTCCAACAAGGGCATTCGTTTTGTGAAGGGTATATAGCTGGTCACTTGCCGCCGAAGTGTACGGTGGCAGACGGGGCGAAGCCTCGCTTTCAGCGTTTGGAACACTTGCTGCTGGCTAAGGTTCGCAAATTGCTCTCGGAAGCTCTTGAGATCACCGAAGGTACGCTCGTCAATGAAGCTGACCAGCCCAAAGAGTTCCAACAAAGAGTTCTGCAATGGCGTCGCGGTGAGCAGCAGTTTGGGAGCATTGGCGAGCGCCAGCTTCAAGGTGTTGGCGATAACGTTGCTGGGCTTGTAGACGTTCCGTAAGCGGTGGGCTTCATCAATCACCACCAAGTCCCAAGCGGTATTCGTTATATCCGCCGCCTTGCCACGCGCGAACTGATAGGAGCAGATGACAATATCTTTGGCCTCGAATGGCCGGATGATCCCCTGTTTAATAGCAGCATTATATGACTTGGCTTCAAGAAGGCGGCAGGGTAGGAAAAACTTCTCTGTGATTTCCTGATACCACTGCTTGCGCAGATTCGAGGGGGTAATGATCAGAATGCGACGCTTCCGCTCTGCCCATTTCTGTGAGAGTACAAGCCCGGCCTCGATCGTTTTTCCTAGGCCAACCTCATCGGCCAGAAGTGCGCCCTTTGCCAGTGGTGAATTGAAGGCAAAAAGAGCGGCATCGACTTGGTGGGGATTGAGGTCAACTTGGGCGCTGGCAACAGCGCCCGCTAGCTTATCAACGCTGTCGGACGCACAGCGCTTGGTCAGTTCATGGGCGAAATACCGGGCATGGTAAGGGGTCAAACTCATTTTTCTTGCATACCGCCGCAGAATAAAACTTGCCGGCCTCTCCAGTCTCAATGTGGCGGGGAGGGAGGTTGCGTAATACGTTCAAAATCAGTGAATCCACGTCGTATTCCATGATAAGGGGTCAGAGAGCAAACGCGATAGGATTGCATGGGTTCAGTGCTGCGGGCGGTTCAGAAGACATTCTCAAAGCGGTAGCTGGCGATGATGAGCACGCACGAAAACAGCCGCCAGCGGCGGCACGTGCGCGCAGATTTGCCGCTAAGAGCGCCCCGGCGGAGCAGCGGCAAATCAGGACGATCCCTGTTAACAGCGTCCGGGCCGGACAATGAAATAACACCTCCCTGCGCCAACCTCCGCCAGCGGCTCCGGCAAAAACGGCTTCGGGAGGTTCACGGTCAACGCGGCTTGTTGCGCTGACCTCTTTTGGATTTATCGTGGGTCTCTGCCGCTTTCGACGCCTTAGCCTTGGCGTCGTCCGCTTGCGGGAGTTCCCATCCCGCCATGCC
>Ga0182014_10006640_pt1 | contig 12352 bp, 8 predicted proteins | sample 612S2DmetaG_FD_120489 | JGI IMG/M metagenome (GOLD analysis project Ga0182014, IMG submission 120489) | Permafrost microbial communities from Stordalen Mire, Sweden - 612S2D metaG | ecosystem: Environmental > Terrestrial > Soil > Wetlands > Permafrost | place: Sweden: Stordalen | collected... | reverse complement strand
TTAACTCTAATTGCTGCAACAAGCAATTTCAAGGATTTTTATCAAGTGGATAAACTTGCTTCATAGCTTGTTGTTGTTCCGAATGTGTACAAGTCTGCTGATAAATTCTCAACTGGAGAATTATAAAAAAAGGATCAAGGTAGAAAGGTAGGTTCTCACGCAAATTGTTCAGGCAGCAGCAAAAAAAATAGCAAATTAAAAACATTTTTTTAACCGGAAAAAGAAATCAATTGAACACGCAAAGACAATATTGCTCTAGCAAGGGAAATTGCTCAAATTATATGACATATGACTACAAATGACAAAATGTACAAAGATGAAAAAGGGCATTAGAAGAGAGAAATTAAAAAATGAAAGATCGTTGAGACACGTATAAAAATAATTAGTTGAATAATCGAAATTTTCAAATGTTTTAATCCTTACCTTCATCATATGGCCAAGAACTTCTCAGCTAAGTATATCTCTTCATAGTAGAACGTTTCTAACAGATTCCAGGATCTTATCTATGTATTTTGCAGCTGCATTTTTCAAGTCCATAGGATGTACGTTTTCTGCCACAAAATCCTTCTCCATTTCGTAGTAACTGGTGTATATCAGGTTCCCACCGAACTTTTCAGGTCTCTCTATGACAACTGTCTCATATCTGGGAAAAATATGATAGCGTAAAATAGCAAGAGTCGGGTTGTTTTCCAAGTCTCCTATTTTACAGTAGGCTTTCTTAAACTTTTTGTAAATCTCTTCTCCAGTATCGTCCACTGAAATGAAATTATCCTTTGAAGAAGACATCTTTGTTCCATCTAATCCTATGAGAATAGGAGTGTGAATGCAGACAGGTGTGTTGAATCCAATATTTTTTAAGTTTTCGCGGGCAAGCATATGGATTTTCCTCTGATCAATACCACCAACAGCTACGTCAACTTTGAGCATTGCAATGTCAACAGCCTGCATCAGGGGGTATACAATCTGGGAGACCGTTGGATCATCCATAGCACGCCCAACTTCATCCATGCTCCTGCGCGCTCTATTAAGGTTTACTGCCCTTGAAAGCTTGAGAACATTTAAAATGTACTCGGCCCCAAACTGATAGTCTGAACCATATACAAAATCAGTTTTCTTTGCATCAAGTCCGAGAGCAACAAAGCAACGTCTGTTATAGTCTGCAATTTTCCGGACTTCTTCAAGTGTACCTTTTCTATTCAGATAAGCATGTACATCTGCAAGCAGGACAGTGACCTTGAATCCAGCTTTTTGCAAATCAATTAGCTTATTTACTGTAAGAACATGTCCCATATGAATTTTCCCGCTTGGCTCATATCCTACATAGGCACATGGAGCTTCTTTTTTGTTAAGAAGTTCTTCAAGTTCTTCTTCTGTTACAATTTCCTGAACGTTTCTTTTCACAAGTTCGAGTCTGTACATTGCCTATACATTCCTTACTTTATTTTCTTATCTTCAAAAACTCAATTTTGATTAATAAGTTTCTCTAGAAGTGTTATTCCTTTTTTTTAATTTGGATTTAGGGACTTCCAAATATGAGTGACTTTTCTGCACAGAGATTTAGTCTCCTCACCAAAAATCGGCTTAGAGCCAGAGGTTCATAGATTCCTTTTGTATAAATGAGAATTTGTCTCCTCTGTCAACGGGAAGTCGTGCAAGGTTAGTCCCCATTTCAAAAAACATTTCATGGATTTTTCATTCTTTTTTTCCTTTCAGATATTCTGAAGCTTCACATTATCCATTCCCTATTATATATCAGAGCGTAGTAATTCAAGATATCAAAAAATTTCACCAGGCTTCAAGCTGTCTCAAATGAAAATAAGAAGGAATTTCCTCCCTTTGAAGAACCAATATTCTGGAATCAAAAACCACAGATTTTTCAAGTCACAAATTTATATTAATGGAGCTTCCTAGAAAGCTTTCCACGATAGAGTCAATTTTTCCACTTTACCTTCAAATGAAATATCTGTAAACATAAAACTGATTTCATCTGAAAAAGTGAGTCAAAGAGGAGGGCTTAAACTGCTTTTCTAACGAAAAGTATGGCAGTATTCGCCATTGCCCTGGTGAAGTTTGAGTCATAAAGTTTCTTAAAACCCAGGCGCAAGAGCTTAGATCTTAATTCCTGCCATCAGCGCGCACAACCACAAGAGGGATCCAGCGCATTTCAGCAAAGATTTCCATGTTTTGAATTTATCTTTCAAAATTTATCAGTCTTCTTTCCGTTTTTTGTATCTTTGGACAACGTCTCTTATTATAACAATATCTGCTGCAGTTATGACCCACCGGTAAGGAATAATTACACCTTTAGTGGTCAGGTCAAAAAGTTCTCGATTAATATCAGATACAGCAAGCCCAGTAATTTTCTGATCATCTATATCAATTACAAGGTCCTGTAGCTTTCCTACATAAACACCGGTATTTGTGTATATGCTTAAACCAAAAAGTGATGTAAGTTCTGCGCGCATCATATCCCTGCTTTGTAAATTTATTTCATTCTTTCTCCTAACCTTATATGAAAAACATGCTTATATATCTTACAGTTTTACTGTCTCATAATTACTATTTCCTGTCATCTTTTCAGGTGAAAATGAATTTTCAATCTATTTTATTATTAAAGTATCCTTATCTGGGTTAATGTGAGGTAAAGGTAGTTCAACTTTTTTAAATCCGATTTCCAAAATTTAAGTTCGGAAGCGATAATTTAATTGTATTAAGTTGCCTTCGTATTTATTCGTTCAACTATGCAATTTTTGGTTATTATTTTTTTCATTATATCATTTATAGGAAGCTAACGAATAATTACACCTTTGAAAATCAATTATACTTTCGAACTTAATTACTTGTGCATAAGTCATTAGAAATTCTATAACCAAAAAAAAGAGAACGACAAGGAAAAATTGCTCAAGTATCCCCTTTATTCCGTGTTTTCTGTGCTTTCGATTGTCCATCTCTAAGTTTAAGATTCGTGGAGCAAGGTAACTATTTAGATTACCAACAATCAGTTGGAAGATATCTATTTTGATGCAATAAATACTTCTGATTGTGAACTGATTGAAAAATAAAAAACAATATCAATAGCCTACAGCTAACTAAAAATATGCCTAACTAAATTTGCTCACTGAATCTTAATGAAAGGGTTATTGGAATTTTTTTGCTCAGTATGAATGGTTAAAAAGAAATTTTAGTATTTGATCATGAATTTATTTCTTCTCATTTTGTGAAGTGTCAATTTTTACTGTGAGGGCCATGGTTAGAGTAAATCTTGTTAGTGCATGAAAACGCAATCTTTCATTACAATGGAAGTTTGTAATAAACTCACAAATCAACAAAAATTTCCAAGAATATTTTATACTTAAATCATGATTATTCATACTTCAGTCACTCGAAATTCCACAATCATGGAAATAAACCGAAATAAATGGACAAATTATTTCCTTATTCTATTTTTCTTTTTTTCCAGGTCTAACTGATCCAAATTTGTATTTAAGCCTAAAGAAAAATGTAGGCACCTGATGATAAATCCATTTTTCCTAGTTTTTGAAATATTAATTTTTATTGGGAGAACTATAATTAGGAAGACATCAAACGCTTAAATGATTGACGACTCAAATTCGTGTAAATGACAAAAATATAATAGGTTGCTAGATATTTTTGACTCCTGTCAGTTTCAATAAAAAATTTTGCATCTCAAGCATTTAGAGCTTTTTCAACCATTTTAGGATAAGTAAGCTCCAAAATAGATTTCAGATTAACTATATCTTCGTTATTATATTTAATAATTTTAGCTAGTGCATCTTTATCCCCTCTTTCATATTGCTTCCAGAGCCTTACGGCATCAAATCCTGTCATACCTTCAGTATCTTCACTCCGAGATATCCCAAGTATCTTCTCAATATTTTTGAGGCCACCTTTATATCCTATTCGCCTTAGAGGGTACACAAGATCTATATGGAGCTGTTTAAATTCTATTTCAGGAAATTCGGACTTTATAAAAGGAATATCAAAACGAGCACCGTTGAAGGACACAAGTAACCTGTATTTTGGAAGTTCATCCACAATATCATCAAGATTTATGTCCTTTACATATGTCTTAGACTCTCTACCATCATAAATTCCAATAACGGTTATTCTATCTCTACGCTGAGAAAGCCCAGTTGTCTCAATATCCACAAATGCTACAGACTCGGAAAACAGAGGATAGGTCCTCCAGTGTTCCGCAGAAGGAAGGCATTGCGAAAAAAAATAATGATCTTTTGCCGCCAGACGCTCGGAAGATTTCTTAATCTCCTCACAAATTATCGCTTTTCGAGTAGAAGGTATTGAGATCTGATCTTCCATCTCAAGAAATTCTTCCCATGTATGTATTCCTTGAGCCCAGATCTTTTGTTCAAGGCTCTTTCCTACACCAGGAATATGAATATATGTATTATTTAGCATATTTTCCCTTGGATCATTTGGAGTAATATTTTATAAAAATACTGCTTGAAGTCTTAGGATGTCCAAAAGCTGTAACTATTCATCCTGGGCAAACCTCAATCAATAACTATCTTTATCAAGATTCACTGAACAAATTTATGTAGGCATATTTTTTTTCCAAGTCAAATACCCCGCAGCTTGCTGCGGGGATGGATATTCCCACTAGGATCTTTATCAACTGATCCAATTTATATTTTAACCGACTTTCTGCAGATGTATATGGATGTATATTTGTTTGCCATTTGTCCTCTATTATTCGTTGAAAGTTAGATAACCTTTTAATATACTGCCTTATTGAGAAAAGATATGACATTTTTGTGTACATCTGCGGAAAGTGGGATACAATACTTTTAACTTTGCATTTTTGCAAGTTTATCGAATGATTTAACCTCAGAAGCATTGCATACTTAGTATTTTATTACAGTCTGATAACTCACAGATTACTTTGGTGATGGAAACTTCACTGAGAACCGTTATTAATTAACTGATTCATATTTGAAGCTACCTTTGCAGTATAAAAAGGAACTACTTCATGCAAACAATTGTGTCTGTAAAATAAGAAAAATTTCAATAGACTCCTAAATTTTGTCATATACTTATAAATTGTATATCTATTACTCATGAAAAACAGCTGTTTATCTAAATGCTCTAAGATATCACATGTTTTTGTATAAGTATAGCAAAATTTTTTTTTAAGCAATGACATAATCAATTATTTGAAATATATATCCTTCGAAATTGGCAGAAGGCACTGTTTCGAGTTCGATGCAATCTATAATGATGGTGTGTATGTACATCTTTTCATTGGTTCTGAACCAAAAGTATTCTCCTTCAATAGTGATGTAAATTATAAAAAGTATCACAGCAAGAAATGTCTTTAAAGAATACTTTGAGATTAAGAAATAGCTTTTGGATTGTAAATTTTGGATTGGTAGAGCTTGAATTGGAACTGGGGATGATGGTACGACTTCAGATGTAATTAAAAAAGATGTTGAAATCTGGGAAACGTGAAGAAAAAAAAATTATATCAGCAAATGAAAATATTTGATTTTGGATCATTCCTTTATACCCAGAGCCGGGGCACGAACATACCCAGTTGCTTGCAGCTGAGTGTGACACCAAAACTTTGATCATTACTATCGTTACTAAAGCCAAAAGCATGCAAGAAAATCTAAAAGCTTACATTGACCTTACTCGTGCCCACTTTCTCCCAATCTGGCCCATTTTTTTCTGCTCTGGGTTGGTGCTTGCTTTTGCAAATTACGGAGGCTTTTCCTGGTCGTTGACCATGAAGACAGCTCTTATAGGCACTCTAGGATTCGAAGCTGGTTTCGTACTCAACGATTATGTGGACAAAAACATAGATAGGTTTGACATTGATAACACGCTGACCAACTACTGGAGACCTTTTAAAGAGAGACCCATTCCTTCAGGAAAGATTTCTTCAAAAGATGCCTTATGGGTGTTAATTCTGCTTATAGGAGTTAATTCAGTCCTTATTTTCACTCTGCCCTATCCAAATTCGCTCTATGTTTTTACAATAATGTTGTACTCTTACAGCATTGAGGCTTTTTATCAAATTAAGAAAAGAGATCAAAAGTATCCGATTGCTCAACTTCTGGGAAGAACAGACTTTACACTTTTTCCGGTAGCAGGCTACCTCTGCTATGGACACCCAGATAAGACCATGCTACTCTACATGTTTTTTATTTATCCCTGGGCAATGGCGCATCTAGGATTAAATGACTTAATAGACCTGGAAAACGACCGAGCAAAAGGCATGAAATCTATAACCGTCCTTTATGGCATAAAAGGAACAAAATACTGGATTACAGGCTTTGTCCTCCTGCATCTCCTCACAACTACTTTATTTCTCAAGGACCTTGGAGTCATTGCTCACTATGGTTTCCTTGCAGGATTTGTACTCCTTGCAGGATCAAATCTTTACCTATGGAAAGAAAAAAGTCCGGGGGCCGGAATGAAGATACTCCCCCTTTTCCACGTAACACTTGCAATATATGCGATATCTATCATTCTTGATTTTGCACATTGAGCTGGATAGTAGCCAATTAAAGGTAAACAGAGGAAATTAAATACAAATATAAATAATTAAAAACATGTCGGTTTAAATAATTGTGAGCAAGGCTATTAAAATGTCATAGAAGTATTAAAGACAAAATGATAGGAAAAAAAATTAAGTTTAGATATTATAAATAATACTCTATGGATTTGATGCTGGTCATTCTATGTGAAACTACTCTAACTACCTATACTGTTTACAGCCACCGTTTGTCATTACTTAAAAATTAAGTAATATTTATCTATTCAAATAATAAATATGTTATTCCTTCTATGCCCTACAAAATTTCAAGGCAATTGTAGGAAAGAGTTCTAATTTTCTGGATCTTATATATAAATATTGAGTTTTTTGCTTTTGTAATATTTTATGTTCCGTTTTTCAAATTGATTTTAATTTCACAAAGCTAAAATACAGAATCCAATCGCAAATATTACAGTTTGAATTGAAAATAATAAAGTAGTAGAAACCATTGGATTTTCATTTGTAAATATATAATTAAAATTATAATCAATAAAAATTAAACCTAGGATCGTTAAAGGTATTTTTAGTAACAGAAAATCCTAACAATGTTTATTTGCAATACGATGGAATATGGGATATGGCCCAAACTTTGAAAAATTTAACTATTATGAAAATTAAGCTTCATCATGAATTAGTTTGAGAAATACTGTTGATGCTGCACACATCAACAGTGTCTAATTTTCGTCGGAAAAATTATTCATCTTTCTGCAACGTAGTATCATAGGCAGTACTTTTTATAAAGTTTTTAGGCAGGTAATTTGTCTTCTAAATATGATGGCTTCAAATAGTTTCATTAATTTTTTCATGCGTAAAGCCAATTTTCTGCTTATGTGAGTTAAAATATGAGTGAGTTGGCTACATAAGACTCTAAAATAGAGTGCCTCAAACATTTAATATTCTTTACAAAAAAAGGGTTTTATTAGTAGGTCAGAGAATACCCAAAAAACTGTGAACTCATGAGAGTTGGATCAATTATAATAGTTTGGAATAAATCATTAATATCGTGCTTTTTCAAGGCATGAATAATTTGTTCTTCAAATAGTTCTTTGTGCTGAAAAATATTCACCACAGTGATATAATTTTATTTTTTATAATTTAAACATATTTTGATTGAAACGGTAGTACAATACCATAATTATATATATGAGATATATATAAAAACAAACGTTCTAGTTGGTTGGAATATAACTTAGTTTGATAAATTATATGTAAGTTTTATTTTAAGACACCTAAAGAGTTTAAAAATGAGGATGGTGATTGACAAATAGAGTAAAGCTGTATTCGATAGCCTTAATTTCAACAGCTATGATTTTTATGCGGTGAGTATAGCAGATGCAGCGCCATTTACATATATTACGAACCATAATAGTAACAATGTATCTGTTATTGACACAGCAAAAGATGTTGTTACAGCAACTGTGAATGTAGGAGCTTGCCTTGGGGAACTGCAGTTACGCCAGATGGAACAAAGGTATATATAACAAATGAAGTCAGCAACAACGTTTCTGTAATTGACACAGCAACAAACACAGTTATTGCCACGGTACCTGTAGGAGATAATCCTATGGCCTTCTGGCAGTTCATAAGCAAAATAAACGGGTTTTATGATATTGAATCAAGTCCAAATAATAAATTTACTACAGGAACACTTAACCTATCATTGCTACATGCCCCTTGTACAACAAATATCACTTTCCCACAAGGAATGAAACCAGGAGACAGTTGTTACACAACTGAGACAATCAAGAATGTTGGAAGTCTTGCTGGAAATCTAAGCATGAGCTTTCAAAATCTCACAGAGACAGACATGACAACGAAGTTCTATCCTAATTGAAATACTTCTGGAGCCTTGGGAAAAGATGTACAAATGGCACTGTGGATTGACACAATGAATCATGGACATAATTTCATTACAGGTGATATCTTACTACAAGCTGATGGCACATTTACCAATACTACTACCAGCCTGACCTACTATGCACCATCTAGTTATAACAATAGTCAACGGATGCAAATTATGACTATGAATAATAATACCAGCTATGATGTTTACCTGACATGGTATCTTCCATCTACAATTGGTAACGAAGCTCAAGGAGATAGCCTTACCTTTGATATCAATTACACTCTTAACCAGACCAGTCCAATAAATTGTTAGTAAATTGTTAACTAGTTAAAAGCTCCTTAAAAAAGAGAGCAATGAACTGATAGCTGAATTAATGATAAATAGTGGTCTAAGATCCACTATTTATATTTATTTTTAAATTAGAGAGTAGATCTTGATTATATATTTAAGTAATTTAATAATATGTATTTAAGGTTTTGTAAATTCTGATCGACTCTTACTCTTTTCTTTGCTATAAAAATAGAATTTATAGTATTTACATATGCATAGGTTTTATAGCAAAAACTATGATTGTATTCGCTCCCTTCTTACGAATGCATAGTTTCTCATACAAAAACTATGTATCAATGAAATAATAGAAACAGAAACTTTGTTAAGATAACTCTAGACTCTACAACCTGCTTTTTATAATGAAAAAAGGATATAGAGACAATCAGATTTCACAGGACCGATGGTTCACTAAAATATAAAATCTGATATACAAACTGGAAAATATAAATATGATAACCTAAATATACGCGGGTTTTAAATATCCAAATTAATATAAAACTATTTGAATACATAATTTATTTTTAGTTTAAAAAAAGCACGATATATAAATATAAACTGATTAAAAAAATAAAATTATAAAATCTATGTAGGAGCCCACCTTGATCTATCAATTATTTTGCTCTAAGTACATATTTCTCTTCATTTCTCAAAAGAATATTTTAAAGTGTTGTTACAACTAATGGTAGTAGCCATTGTGGTAGCCGTAGTGGTGATGCCAGTGATACCCCATAAAATATTAAAAAATCTAATTTTTCAAAACTTTAGACATATACAAGTTATCAAGAACATATCCGAATTTCCGATAATATTCTCTGGCTCCTATTCCACTGACAACAACAAGTTTTCGGTAACCAGCTTCATGCACTATTTTTTCTGCATGTCCCAGAAGTTCTTTTCCATATCCTTTGTGCTGCCAATCCGATTGCTTTGCTTCCCTACCTATGGGCACCATGGAGCCATATACATGCAACTCTCTTATCAAAGCGGCTTCCTGCAACTCTGGACGATGAGGAATTGACGGGAAACGAAGGCGAAGAAACCCTATAAGAATGTCCGTAGCAAGATCTTCAAATGCTATGAAATATTCTGTGCCTTCACATACTTTGTAGGTTTCCACAGTCAGTTCGATATCTTTCTCGTTTACTTTTTTCCCTTTCAGGCTGCTATGCCCTACTTCTCTGCAGCGGATGCAACGGCATTTTCTTCCTTGTTCTATAAGCATTTCTTTTGCAAGCTGTCTGAGATTGCTCTTCCGGACTCCTGCAAAAATCTGGTGGGAGGGAATATCACGCTGTACCCGCTGGAGTCTTACCCATTTAGGCAGGATTGACTTTATGTCAGCAACAAGTTCTACCGCCTCTTCATCCGAAAGAGCTTCATATTCTCCGGCTTCCCAGAGCCTGTATAGAGGAGTACCCTCAGTCACAAGGGTAGGATAAATCTTTAGATAATCAGGCCTGAAGCGAGAATCTTCAAAAAGTTTTTTGAAACATCTTTGATCTAAGTTAGAATCTGAACCAGGTAGATGAGGCATCATATGGAATCCAACCTTTAATGCACTGTCTCTTAACACTTGGTTGGCCCTTACAATTTCAGCAACGTTATGACCTCTCTGCATACGGGTAAGCACAAAATCACAAATACTCTGTACTCCAAGCTCTACCTTTGTTCCTCCAAACCTAAGAAATTCGTCCACATGTTTTGCTTCTGTCCAATCCGGACGAGTTTCAAATGTAATTCCTATGTTACGGATTCCAGCTATTTCGTTGGCTTTTTGTACCTCTTCAAGCGGGATATAGGGTAAAGATTTTCCGATTTTCCAAACTTTTTCCCTCCACTCCTCAGAAGTGAAATCGTTCATAGCCTCGAGGCACTTTTTGGTAAACCATTCCTGATAATCAAGACTGCGAGAAGAAAATGTGCCACCCATAACTATCAATTCTACTTTATCTATATCGTGACCTATCTCCTTGAGTTGGGAGAGCCTGGATCTAACCTGAGAGTAGGGATCGAACTCATTCTGGATTGCTCTCATAGCTGCAGGTTCCCTGCCCATATAACTTTGAGGAGATTTAAAAACTGAATTCGGTCCTCCGGGACATGGCAAACAAACCCCATGTGGACATGGAGCAGGAGATGTCATTACGGCAATTACTGCCACTCCAGAAATCGTTCTCACCGGTTTCCGTTTAAGGAATTCCTTAATTGTAGTCTGCTCTTTTGGGGAACCCTGCACTATGATGTCCCCGTTCCTGGGCAGGATAGCCAGACGATAATTCTTACTGACTTCCTTTTTTGTTCTGTTCAACTGATTTTCGTCTTCTATTTCGCCTGCGAGTACTTTTTCAAAAATATCCCTGCAAGCCCTTATGTAATTATCTCCTCTCATCTCAAGTTCCATCTTCCCAGCTTCTGAGTTTCCGTTTTTTTTCTTTTGCGGCATTTCCTTAAATGAAACTCAATTTAAAAAATGCTTAAAACATTACTTCTTGCCTTTTTTAAAAAGCAATCTGCTTAAGTTCTGATTATAGTCAAATACGCAATTAATTACACTTTTTATTTGCTATAAAATATTTTCATACAATTCTGTGCAAGTGATTATAAGTTAGCTAACTCTGTATATTTACCTCAAATCAATTCTTTGAGTCAGGTAACTGATTCTAGGAATTATTTAAAACTTCTTTCTTTACACTTCTCTAGATAAATTCAAATTAATTTTAAATCAGGTTAATAGGATTACAAGGAAACAAATATTAGAGAGTGTTCCGATTTATCTTTGTTTTTTTCCTTTACTGTGATCCGGGCCAAATTTTTCTCGCTAATTTCTGTTTATCCTATTTTTTCTTTTCTGGTTCATTATTCTTTGATTTTAAAGATAGCTTCCTCATATCACATTGAAATATAAAGATAACAAAAGTAACTTTTTACAAAGTAGAGTTTTAAAATTTTTCTTTGTCTGAAATTATTCAGACTATATTAAGCTTATCGATTTTTAAAAATTAAACTTTTTTTTAATTCCATAATTCATTCATCCCAACTTTGAAGCAATGATAGATTAAAGTTTCGATATTTCAATCCTAAAAAGACATCAACTCGCTTAGTATCTAGACCTTTCCATTAAATTTGTGGCCACATTTCAAATAGGCAGTAGCCACTAAAATAACCATGGATAAGTTATAGATAGGCTCAAGGTAAAGTTCTTACTCGATGGCAATAAATTTATGCTAGCCCCTACAAAATTGATCTTAGCGTCTCTAAAGTGAGTTACGTGGGCTTTGCGAGTGAATGGAGTTTGGGTAACCATGACAGAAATTGTAGTAGGGAGCCTGAACATGATAGAGATCATAAAAGAGAATTTGATAGTTTCAATGGATTTATTTTACGATTTTTTGCTAATTATACCCTTTTTATGCAAATTATTTGATTTAATGCGGTATTATTTGGCTTTTTTTACTGCTTAAATCGAATCAATTTTAGGATTTATTGGTCAATTTATATCTAAAATTAGCATTTATTTAAGAATTCATTTTAATGAAACGGCAAAAAGGTACTGTTTTTAAGATCCATATAATTAATTTAAACTTTGAATCCAGGGAAGA
>Ga0182014_10006637_pt1 | contig 12358 bp, 12 predicted proteins | sample 612S2DmetaG_FD_120489 | JGI IMG/M metagenome (GOLD analysis project Ga0182014, IMG submission 120489) | Permafrost microbial communities from Stordalen Mire, Sweden - 612S2D metaG | ecosystem: Environmental > Terrestrial > Soil > Wetlands > Permafrost | place: Sweden: Stordalen | collected... | reverse complement strand
CGCTGAGGAGAATCTTCGAACAGGTCAATATGTTGAAATGGAGTCCGGGCTCCCGGATCAGCGTGCCGGCGTCAACTCGGGATGAAACTCGGCTTTACCGCCGGGGAGCAGCACAATCTGGAGGCTGCCCTCCTGAAGTTCGGCGAGCGAAGGGCCTTCAATCTGTACCGAACGCTGCATGTGGCCGGCGTCACTGACCGTGTAGAGGATCTTGACTGGTCCGCTGCCGCGCAATTGGATGCGGTAATGGTAGACCCCATCGGCGGTCAGACTTCCGGCACCGAAGCTGGCGCTTGGGTAGTCGACCTCGAGCAGTTGAACCGGCGCTCCGGTGCGGTTTTCGATTGTGACATCAACGTGATAAGAGTGGCACCCGGAAGCCAATAACGCCGGCAGAGCGGTTGCGGCCAGGAGCCAGTGAGGAATCCCGATTCGGCTTTTCATTCTGAGTTTCCGCCTTCGACCGGCGCGAACTGGGCTGTAACTTTCTTCTCCAGGCGGTCCAGTCGCTTGAGCAGATCGGGGAGGCGCTGAAAGACGGCGACGGCGCGCAGCCAAATGCGATTATCGAAACCCGGCGAACCGGAGATCGTCTTTCCCGGCGGCACGTCGTGCGAGACGGCCGATTGCGCAGTCAGGATCACTCCGTCACCCACCGAGCAGTGCCCTGCAATGCCCGTCTGCCCGGCGAGAATCACGTTGTTGCCGACAACCGAGGAGCCCGCCAGGCCGGTTTGCGCGCAGAGCAGTGTGTTCTGGCCCACGTGTGAGCCGTGGCCCACCTGGACCAGATTGTCCACCTTGGTTCCATCGCCGATTTCGGTTGCGCCCACGGTGGCACGGTCGATGCATGCGTTGGCCTGAACGTCGACCCGGTCGCCCAGCCGTACTGGCCCCGACTGCGGAATCTTCTCCCAGTGGCCGGACTCGTTCTTGGCGAAGCCGAAGCCGTCGGCGCCGACGATGGCGCCATTTTCCAGCGTAACGTGGTCGCCCAGGATGCAGTTCTCGCGGACCACAGCGTGGGCGTGGGCGAAGAGATGGCTGCCCGCCTGCACTCCAGGGTAGAGAACCACGTGGGGCAGAAGCGTGGCGTGAGGGCCAATCCGCACGCCCGGCCCCACCACGACATAGGCCCCAATGTGCGCCTCTTCGCCGATCTCGGCCGAGGGATCGATGACCGCCGTGTGGTGAATGCCGGGCGAGTAAACCGGCGGCTGATAGAAGAGGCCCAGGGCGCGGGAGAAGGCTAGGTAGGGATTCTTGATGCGCAGCGTCGCTGCAGAAATCTCCTGAAACCCAGGCTCAACCAGAACCGCGGCGGCTCGCGTCTTGCGCGCGAGGCCTGCGTAGCGGGGATTGGCCACAAAGGTGATCTCCGTGGGACCGGCCTCCTCAATTCCTTTTACGCCTGTTACTTCCAGCTCCGCGTCGCCGCGCAGTTCTGCGCCCAGCCTGGTTGCCAATTCGCCTAGCTTCATGGCAAGAATTGTACCGGAAGGCCCCGGCCTATGCTTGTTCGGGATCGCGCGGGAAGAGGTCGGGCTGTTCGGCAGCCGGTCCGGCGGAGCCTGTCCGCCTGTGCCCGCTGGCCCCGATCAGGCCCACCACCTCCAGGGTCTGAATGGCCAGGCGAGGAACGTAGATCCTCTGCGTATTGGAACGCGTATCGGGCGGGGTGAGCAGCAGGCCCGCGCCGTCGATCAGTGAGCGGTCGTTTGCGGCCAGGCCCTCCAGCTCTTCTCCGTCGGTCAGCGTCATCCGCAGCCACACACCCGCAGTGCGGGGACGAATGGCGAAGCGCTTGTGCAAGAGGCGCTCGGGGTTGGCCTGATCGGTCGACGGGGCAGGGAGGTCGCGCACGTAGCAGACCCACTTGACCTGGTCCCAGGCGATGCGGAGAACCTTGCCCGCGAGATCGAGGATCTCGAGTTCCGGATCGGATGGGGCGAGGCTGGCGGCCGCGTATCCGGCGCACCAGTCGCGAGAGAACTTGCGGACAATCACTGGTTTTCGGGCTGAGGCCATTGACTTGGATTGTCGCATGAATCGGCGGCCGATCAGGCTTCCGTAAGACGCACAGTGCCGGGTTCGGCAACAGTCGCAAATACGGTCGAACAATATCTAGCCATCCGGCCTGAGTTGTGTTAATGTACTGGTTTGCCGCCTTTGTCAGCTATGTTCAGTAAGGCTAACAGCATCAGGCACTTGCCAGAAGTTCTGGGCGGCGGAAGCAGGAATCTCGATGCCCGATTACATCTATCTTTTGGAAAACCGGTTATCACCCGACCAACAGAGTGCTCTCGGCAAGTTGCGCGAGGCAGCCCGGGAAGCCGGAACGATTCTCTTTTTGACCGGCGACGCGGTTCGCGATCTGACCAACGGCCAGATCGTCCGCGATCTTGAAGTATCGGTTCATGGTAATGCTCTTAATCTAAAGAAAATAATAGAGAAGCTTGGCGGCACGGTGTGGGGCGAGGACGAGGTCTCGCGAACCCTCTATCTGTGTTTTCCTGGGACCGTCAGAGTAGATGTAGTCAGCGCCCACCGCGCCGAATATCCGAAGCCGGGCAAGCCGGTCTTTCATTCCGATTCAATTCAAGAGGATCTCAGGCGCAGGGATTTTACAGTCAACGCCATGGCCATTTCGCTCAACGAGGGGTCGTTCGGACTCTTGATGGACCCCACGAACGGCGCCGCGGATATCGAGTCGCGGACGCTCCGGCTGGTCTCGAATTACGGCTTTCTCGATGATCCTTCCCTGCTGATTCGCGCCACACGCTATCGCGCCCGGCTGGGGTGGGAGTTCGACCCGAAGACCCGAACCCGCTACGAGAATGCCAAGGGTGAAGGAGTTATCGAGCACCTTTCGGTGGAGGCCAGGCGACAGGAACTGGAGCAGATCGGCCACGAGGAAGATGCCTTGAAGATACTGCGGGCGCTGGAGGCCGAGGGCTGGATGAAGGTACTTTTTCCTGCCTGGACCTCGGCCAAAGCCGACGAGGAGAAGCTCAAGGTTCTCCACGATCTGGCCGGGGAGCTGCGGGCGCAGGGAGTCCATGCCGATATGTCTGCCGCGCAGATGCAACTGCTGACAGCCAGAATGAGCCCGAAGGACCGGAGCGCGCTGAAGAAGATGATGCTGCGTCCAGGGTTCGTGGCAGAGTGGAACAATCTTGACGCACTGGCAGCCGGCTTCGCCAAGGCGCTGCTGGCGGCGGAAAATTCAACGCCCTCGACTGGTTTCAAGCTTTTTACTAACTATGATCCGGAAGCGATTCTCTGGCTTGGATTTACGAGTATCGATCCGGCGGTTACAGAGCGCTTTAACCTGTTCCTGAAGGTTTGGCCGGAGGCCCGCCAGCGCATTCCGCACGCGCTGATGCAGGAGATGCGCATTACGCCTGAACTGGCAGCGTATAAAGAGATTGTGCAAGCGATCTTCTTGGAACTGATCGACGGCCGGTTGACGGCTGCGGATGATGTTCGGGCCTTTCTGGAGCCCCATTCGCCTCCCGCGCCGCCGCCCAAGGAGACCATCAAGAAGACGCGCGGCAAGCGGGGCACCGAGGCCAGACTCAAAGAGCACTCCTTCGACGACGAGGAGACCGAAGAGGGTTCGGAAGAGGATGACGATCTGGACGATCTGGTTGGAGAGGAGGACGATCTCGACCTGGGCTTGAGTCTTCCGAAGGTCGATTTGGATGTGGAGCTTCCCGGCCTCGGCGGATCCGATTTGATCGAAGCCGACGCAATCGAATCCGCCGAGGATGAACTGGAGGCTGAAGAGCCTGAGCCGGTTGCCGCTCCGCCAAAGCGCGAGTCAAAAAAGCCTGCCCCGCCGAAACCGGCCAAGGAGGCTTCAGCCCAGGCTCCGGTGAAGGTTGTAGAGCCGGCTACCTCGGCAGTCACCAAGGCGATAGCTCCAAAGACGGTAAAGGTGGACAAGCCTAAATCAGCGGGTAAGCCAACCTCAGAAGCAAAGCCTGTGCTGGCTTCCGGCAAGACGGCGGCGCTGCCGCCGGCTAAGAAAGCCGCTCCGGCCCCGGCAGCGGAGCCGGAGAAGAAGGCGGCCAAGGTCAAGCCGGCACAGACCAAAGGTGGCGCAGCTCCCGCTGCGGCGCCGAAGGCCGGCGAGAAGCCGAAACCTTCAAAGCCGTCCAAGCAGGTTGGAAAGGGGAGTTCTCCCGCGCGGGCAGGAAAAAAATGAGCCATCCGGAGGGATAATCGGAGGGCCGAACCCAGTGTAGGAAAGCGGTCGTTTCAGAGAGAGGCTGCGACTGGTTCGCGGGTTGCAGCCGCGACCATCTCACGGATGGAATCGATAACCAGATCGGGCTCATCGAGGTGAATCCAATGGGCGCTCTCCCGGGCGATCACCTGTTCCACATTGTCGCCAATGCGGGCGAGACGCTCGTGTGTGAGCGGCGTCGATTTTCCCGGAGTGAGCACCAATACGGGAATGCCGTGGATGGGCTCGGCGTCCTGCATCTCTTTGACCGTATCGGGAACCGAGTGGATGTGGCCGCGCATGCCGACGTAGTAACCGGGCCGCGACCAGTGAGCGGCGACGATGGGCCAGACCTCGCTGGGCATCTTCCCCACCTCGTCGGTCACGCGCTTGAGCACATGGCGGCCGCCGTTGCCGGCGGCGCCGGCCAACCGGCTTGCTGTGCGGCCCGAGCGGCATAGCAGCGAGGTCACGGCCAGGCGGGCGAGGCCGAATCGCGCAATTGGGACCGCGAAGCCGGAGAGCTTCTTGCCGCGATCCAACTCCGACTGCCGGCCTGGGTTCATCGGCGGCCACTCCTCGCAGCGCATGGGGTCGACCAGCAATACGCCCGCAACCTCTTCAGGGAAGAGCAGCGCGAAGCGGCGCATCACCAATCCGCCGAAGGAATGCCCGACCAGAAGGTAAGGTGGCTTGATGTGGGCGCGGTCCAGCAAGTCGTGCAGTTCCACGGCTATGTTCGCGGGGGTTCGCGGAGTGCGGCAGGGGCTGCTCCAACCCAGTCCGGCGCGGTCGTAAGATGCGGTGCCCGCAAAGTGCGATACGATCTCCTGAATGTGAAACCAGTTCAGATTGGTGGCGGCGATGCCGGCCTCGAAGAGCACGGTGGGGGCGGCCGGTTCCGTCGAGCCCTTCTCAAGCAGATAGAGCTTGTAGCCGCGCCCGATCGTCACCCAGCGCCCCGGAGCGGCGAAGCGCCGCCGGTCACGGCGGCCGCCAATCCACTGATACAGGAAGCCCACACCGATCAGAGCGCCTATTGAGCCGGAGATCCAGAGAAGTAAATGCAAGGTTTATCCTAGAAACGAGTGAGCTTCTCGGGGCTGAAGTCCCCGAGGCCGAGATTTGCCTTCGCACTTCCGCGATCGATGATGAGCAGGGTTGAGCCCGCCTGGCCGCGCACCTTGGCTTCCACCTGGTTTGCCGACCAGATGCCGCCCTCGTGACGCAGACCGAAGTAGGTAAACTCCTTCACCGCCCCTGTTCCTTTCAGGGATTTCTCAACATATACAGGAAAGCCGATACTGTGGTCCAGCCAAGTTTTTACCTCGGTATAGCGCGTTCTATCGGCCGCGCCGGGCGTGCTCTTCAGGAGATCGCAATCGCGCGCGCCATACTTGGTTTCTTCAAGCAGAGTCTGGCCCGGCCAGAAGTACTGCTCCTCAAGAAAATCCTCGTAGCTGAAGCCGCTTCCGAGCGGGCCATCGCTCCACTTGTCGAGGGGCAGCGGGGCAGGCGCCTTGTCGCCGGGGTGAGCGATCTGGATCGCATTCTGGCCGTTGGGCCGCATCTCGAGCAGGATGTGGGCGCGGGCGTCAGGGCCTGATTGGGGAGTGGAATTCGATGGTGGAGCAATCTCGACAAGAACGCGCAGCACGCCGGGAAACCAGTGTGCCTTGATGGTGATGGCGTAGCTTGTGCGCGCGCCGTTCGCTCCCACTCGAACAAGGTGGCCGCTGGCGCGGAAGTCCGCCTGCTCGACGCTCTGCCTTGGAATTGCGAGAACCGCGCGCGCATCTGCCGCGTTTGACGGCGTGGCGAACAACAGAAGGGCGGCTAGCGTGGCGCAGAAGAGCCTCATGACGCGATTCTCCCGTCGCGGATGCGAATGTGGCGGGGCGCGGCGTTGGCAATCTCATTCTCGTGCGTTACGACGACAAGGGTCATCCCGCGCTCCTGTTGAATGCGCATCAGCATCTCCATGATGCGCGCGGAGTTGACGCTGTCCAGATTCCCAGTAGGCTCGTCGGCCAGCAGAATCGACGGATTGTTGGCCAGCGCCCTCGCGATGGCCACGCGCTGCCGTTCGCCGGCTGAGAGCTCGTTGGGATACTGCTTGAGCCGGTCTTTCAGGCCCATCTCACAAAGCAGGGCCTCGGCGCGCTCGCCGCGGTTGCGTCCATTCTGTCTTAGGGTCAGCATGGGAACCTGCACGTTTTCAAGGGCGCACAAAGTGGGCAGCAGATAGAAGGCCTGGAAGATGAATCCCACCCGCCGGGCGCGATAGTCATCGAGGTCGATGGCGCTTCCCAGCGCAGCATTCTCAAAGAGGACCTCGCCGCTCGTGGGCGTGTCCAGTCCGCCGAGCAGTTGCAAGAGTGTGGATTTGCCGCTGCCGCTGGCGCCGGTTATGGCCAGATACTCACCGGCGGCAATCGTGAGATCCACGCCGCGCAGAGCCTCGATGCGCCCTTCGTCGTAGCTTTTGCAGAGCTCGCGTACTTCCAACTGAGGACTAGTCATGACGCAGCGCCTCAACGGGCGAGAGATGCGCGCCTCGCCACGCGGGAATGGCCCCGGCCACCAATCCGGCAAGCACCGCAATGCCGAGCGCCTCCAGCAGGTGCCACGAGGATACATACGAGGAGACGACACTGGCGGTTTGCGGCAAAGCAGCCATCAGGTGCATTACGCCCACACCGACGCCAATGCCGGCCAGGCCCCCCACAATTCCGAGTACCGCCGCTTCAGTCTGAATGAGCAGCATGATGCTCCAGCTCTTCCAGCCGAGAGCTCGCAGGATGCCGATCTCCCTGGTCCGCTCGAAGACCGACATGGCCATGGTGTTCATGATGCCCAGAATGCCCACAATCAGCGCGATCGCCGACGTGCCCCAGGCGACGGCGTGGGCCAGAACTACAAGCTCGTTGTTGGCGGCGCGCTCCGCCGCCGGCGAGGCGTGCAGACCGGGCAACGCGGCTTGAATCTCAGCCTGAGCGCGCTTTACATAATGATCCTGCGTTTCGCCCGGCGGGGCAGCGTGCAGCCGGACATGAAAAGCGGTGACCTTTCCTACCATGCTGGCGATCTGCTGCAACTGGTCCAGTGGCATGATCACCGCGTCGGCCTCAAGAGCCGAACCGCCATGATAGATTCCTACCACAGTAAAGTTGGAGCCCTGCAACTCGACCGTTTCACCGATCTTCTTGTTCAGGGTTTCGGCCAGGGTGTCGCCGATCATGATTTCAGGCATTCTATCGTGGAATCGCCTACCGGATGTGAGGTCGAGGGCATCCAATTCGTAAGAGTTGGCCGGCCAGCCAAAGACCAGCGCATTCACCTCCGGGGTCAGATCCATCAGGTTGAAGATCATGGGGACGGCGCGGTCCACAACTGGTATGGCACGGAGCTTTGTTCCAACCGATTCATCGAGCGATGTGTTGAGAAAACTCTTTTCGGAGACGGCAATGTCCGTGCCTGCGCTCTCATACAGGCGCAGCCATTCGTGCTCGAAGGAACGCGAGAATCCGACCAGGGAGACAAAGGCGCCGATGGCCATGGTGATGCCGCCGAGAGTGAGCAGAGTTCTGAGACGCCTGCGCCAGAGATTCTTCCAGGCAAATCCAGCGAAGGATAATTGGGAGGCCATGAGGTGGGAGTAGATCCTTAAAAGTACGGCGCCGGGCAACAGCACGTAAAGGTAAGTTTATCGGGCGGGGAAGGCGAAAGTCCATCCATTCTTCATGAAATCGGTCTCACACCAGAGCAATTCGTCCTTATGGCCTGGCGCGAACTGGAAAAAGTGAAAGAGCGTCCGCGTTGGCAGAGTAGTCCATCCAATTTAGAGTAATTTCATTGCCCCGCGAATCCTGACAAGGAAAAAAGGCGCGGCATCACGAGCCAAAGTACGCCAGAGTCGAGCGGAGCCGAGTCAGCCGTGGCTGTGGAATATTCTCAGAATGAAGTTGCGGAAAGCTGAACTTCGATGCTCGCCTCCAGGGCTGGCTGCGAGCATCGTTCAGCTTCCGAATTGCTAACGGCCGCGCCCGCGTGAACTTCCGCCGCCGCCTCCGCTGCCCTTGCGCGCCTGGTAACAGTCCCGGCAAAAGACCGGGCGATCGCCGCGAGGCTCAAAAGGCACTGTTGTAGGCTGGCCGCAACCGGAACAAATCACAGGTGTGCCCTGTGCCGGAGCCGAACGGTAGCCGGATCCCCCCTGATCGTTCTTCTTTGCCTGACGGCAATTCTTGCAACGCTTCGGGGTCGAATAACCACGTTCCTGAAAGAACGCCTGATCAGCTGATGTGAAGGTGAAGTCCTGCCCGCAATCGCTGCACGTAAGTTGAATATCTCCGGCCATGGGTCTCCTCGTGGAGATTGTACAGCCCAATCGGCCACTTGCGCACAAGGATTCTTTGGAATCGAAAAGAATTTGCGTTCGGTTGAGAGGGGATTGCGCCCGCAGTTCAGTTCAGGGTACAGCGGCGGGGCGCGCCGAGGGAGGATTGCAAGATCGGTTGACGGTTCAGGACGATCGCATAAAGCTCGTGAAATATTATGAGAAGTGGTTTTGAAAGGGCACGGCTTAAGCCGTGCCGCAAAGCCAGCAGAATCAGCAGGCCTTTAGGCCCCGAGGGATGCATTTCACAAATCCTCCTCAATGTTCCAGCATTTTTCCGCCACCTGTTTTTTCTCAGTAAGATGGTTTTGAAGTTTCAGGAACATCCCTCAGCGGCTGAAGCCGTGCCCTTTCAAAGCGGCGATTTCCTTGATCTTCACGTTCATACGATTGCCCTATTGATTCTTCGATCCCAGGCAGAAACTCACGCCGCGCGCGTTATCATCGTTTCACTCGACTTCCTTCCATGAGTGTGTGTTGAATGCGGATTGCGTACATGCTTACATCGCTGGGCATGGGCGGAGCGGAACGGATGGCGCTGGCGCTGGCGGACCGGATAGCGCAACGGGGCCATACGGTCGTTCTCGTTGTTCTGCGTCCGCGCATCGCCGAGCAATGGCCCACGGAACTGCCAGTTACTTACCTGGAGGTAAGGAAGAATCCGGTAAGCGTTCTCGCCGGCATGGCGCGCGGGCGGCGCTTTCTGCGCGAGTTTCGTCCCGACCTGGTGCATAGCCACAGTTTTCATGCGAACATCGCAGCGCGATTGACGAATGGACTTGCACCACCTCAGGTGATCTCCACTGTTCACAATGTTTGGGAAGGCGGATGGGTGCGGATGCTGGCCTACCGGCTGACAGATGGCCTGGCCCGGCGTACCGCTTTTGTCAGCCAGGCCGCGGCCGAACGGTTTGCGCGTCTCAAAGCTGTTCCGCAAGGAAAATGCGTCGTCCTGACCAATGGAATCGACACAGCCGAGTTTGCTCCTGACGAGGATCGGCGCTTCCGCATGAGAGCGGATGTGGGCGTGGGCGCCGAATTCGTCTGGCTTACGGCTGGGCGCATCGCTCCCGCCAAGGACTACCCGAACCTGCTGCGGGCCTATGCGCGCGTCCGGGCGGCGCGCTCCGATGTGCGGCTGTGGATTGCCGGCGAAGGCGGCGCGGGGGATTTCGCTAAGGCACGCGGCCTGGCGGCGGAGCTCGGCCTTGCTGAAGTGGTTCGCTGGCTGGGTCTGCGGCGCGACCTGCCATCCCTACTCGACGCCGCCGATGGTTTTGTCCTGGCGTCGGCGTGGGAGGGCATGCCGATGGCTTTGGGCGAGGCAATGGCCATGGAGAAGCCACTTGTGGCCACGGATGTGGGTGGCGTGCGCGAACTGGTGGGCGCGGCCGGCGCGCTCGTCCCCGCCAAAGATCCCGAAGCGCTCGCCGACGCCATGCTGGAGCAGATGCGGAGAGCTCCAGAGGATCGGCGCACATTGGGCCATGCCGCGCGCGCCCGCATCGAGAGCAGCTTCAGCATGGACAGCAAGGCCGATGAGTGGGAGGCACTTTACCGGTCGATCCTTGAGGACAATCAATGACCGGGGCGGTCAGATCGGGGCCATGCCTGACGGTTGAGATGGAGCTTCTCCGCGGCCTTTAAATCGCACCCTCGTAGAAAAGATCCATCCGAGCGAAGTAATTCAAGCCCCCTCAATTTGTATTTCCGCCCGTCCACCGCCGCGGATACTCCCTGGTCTGCCCGGTGCGTGAGTTGGTGACAGAGAAGGTGCCGTCGGGTGAGGCGACCACCTTGATGTAAGCGCCATCAGCGGATCCAGGGAGGTTGGCAATGAGGGCGGTAGGACTGTTGTGGGCTGCGTCGGAGTCTTCGGCGGTGTGGAGCTGCCACAGGTCCTCAAGGCCGGGACTGTCATGAACGGTCTGCCAGGCTTCGGGACTTCCTGCCTTGTGAGCGCCGTTGTCCATGATGGCCACGCGGGGATGGATGGCATCGACGAAGGCCCTCGCATTGGAAAGGTTGAAGCCATGATGGTTAACCAGGTAAAGATCCACAGTGCCGATCAGATTGTTGGGGCAAACGAGGGGAATCTCCTTGGCCTTGGTCAGGTCGCCGAGGTCGAGAAAACGAAAGCTGCCAAAGGTGACCAGAATGCCGGCAGAGCGGGGATTCTCGCTTTCGTCCAGCTCCCATTTGGGCTCGGCGGCACACAAAGGGTTGAGCGCAGGCTTGACACCTGGAATCGCCGCGATATGCTCGCCATCCCCGGTGATTACGATGGTGTCCATGCCAGGGATGGAGATGGTGTCGCCGGGATGGATGATGCGGCGCTTCTTGCCCTCAATGGCTTTCAAGTAGGCGGCGTAGTCGTTGCGCGTGATCTCTGAGTCTTCGCGATTGACGCCGTGATCGAGGAACTCGCCGACCGGGACGCGGCTGACCAGATCGGGTACGCCGCCAACATGGTCGGTATGAAAATGGGTAATGAACACGTGGTCGAGTTTGGTGATGCCGGCGTCGCGCATGGCCTGCTGAACGCGGCCTGCGTCGCGGCCGCCAACATGCGGCCAGCCCGTGTCGACGAGTAGCGAAACGCCGGAGGGAGCCACCAGCAGCGTGGCCTGACCGCCTTCTACATCGATGGCGTAGATAAGCAGGCGCTCGGTGGGTTTGGCGCGGGGTATCGTGGGCTGAGAGCGCGCCGCCTGAGCCAGGGCGAGGCAGCAGAGGGTCAGCAGGAGCGCGGACATGATGCGGGCCGGGCGCGGCAGAAGCCGGGGGCAACGATTCATTGTGGGGAAATCGCGGGGAATGCTCATTTGAAGATCAGTGTAACTCGTTTCGACCTCGCTCGGGGAAGAGGACCGGGAGCGGGCATTTTAGGTGAAAGAGAGACGAGGCGCGGCAATGCGGGCTGTTTTCAGGCGAGTTCGATCTTCAGGCTTTTTCGCGTTCGAAACGGGCGATCCAGGCGCGGGTGGGGGGAGCGCTGGTGTAAACTGATTTGGACCCCACAGTCGGCTTCCAACAAGTCGGCTCAATCGCGTCGGGACGTGGCTCAGCCTGGTAGAGCACTCGCTTGGGGTGCGAGGGGTCGGCAGTTCAAATCTGCCCGTCCCGACCATTTTTAGAATCAGCGACTTACGGAAATTGTTCTCCGTGACGAATATCCTACGCGAGGGGTCTATTTCTTGCAAGGATTTTCGCGCGTCTCCACTATGATCTCCAACGCCTGAGTTGGGATGAGAGCGGTTTTCTGGTCTGGTGCAAACCTAGTCTGTTCTCAAGTTTTCAGACCCGGCCAATGGGATTCGTCCTAGAAGATTCGTGCCGGGGGAGCCATCAGCGCCACTCTTGCGGCCAACCTATCCTCGCGTATACTGCCCTTTCGGAAGCATTTCGATTTATGTGACGGCAATGAACGGTTGCGCTGTGTGCGCTCCGCGTTCCGTTATGGCACGCGTCCGCTTTTCGCAATTGCACTGCCTCCGGGGGAAGGTGAAATCCACGCTGGGCTGTCTACGGCTTCACGAAGTATTTAAGCTACTTGTTGTTCAACGAAACGGGTTCAAGATGGCAAAGAAAATCAAGAATCAAAGTCTAGAGCCTGTTATGAACTTTGAGGAGCGCAAGTATTGCCCGGCTGCTCAAAACCCGCGAAAAACGCACTTTCTGCGAAATGTGGCAGGGAATGCAATCGCGACTCCCCTCTGAATCGCGGT
>Ga0182014_10006636_pt1 | contig 12358 bp, 11 predicted proteins | sample 612S2DmetaG_FD_120489 | JGI IMG/M metagenome (GOLD analysis project Ga0182014, IMG submission 120489) | Permafrost microbial communities from Stordalen Mire, Sweden - 612S2D metaG | ecosystem: Environmental > Terrestrial > Soil > Wetlands > Permafrost | place: Sweden: Stordalen | collected... | reverse complement strand
GAGCAAGGTCAGTCGGCTGTATTCGGCAAAAGCACCTTTGAATTTCCATATTTCTAACTTGGTATATCCATCATCGTAGATGGTCTTTGGATAGCCATCGAAATCGCTCTTGGGAACGTCAGAAAAGTTTCTCACAATGGAAACATGCAAGCACAGGCTCGGAGGGTCGTAAAGGCTGAACCGAGCAATTTTCTGACCCTCATTTTCCTTTCCGCCTTGACGGAAAGGGCGCGGAGCGTGAAGGCCAGCGCAGCGGAAAAGGAGTCCAGAGGCCGAAGACCTTTGGCGCGAGCCTGGGCTGGCGTGAAGCCCGGCGCCGGGGCTTGGGGACGGCGCGATCCATCCCGAGTCCAACTCGGAATGGTGAAGAAACCACCCACACCGACCGCATTGGCGCAAACAGCGATTTGAATGGAGCGGCGGAACGGTTGCGAAAAGATAACGGCAGATTCTCCATCCTTCGCCCAGCTCAAAACAGCCCCATTCCCTTATAATGCTGCTCGTCCCGTGGAAACGGCTGATCTTCGGTCCACCCTTCCTGTTTCAAATCAGCAATGATGTGCAACCGCGTCGCCTCGGCAGCCCGGTCACCCCATAGTTTGCGTACCTCCTGAATGCCAGCAAGGTGATGGCGCAGTTTGCGGTGGCGCATCCCATAGGGAGGCTTGCCCGCAAACTCATCCAACCAGCGATGCACCTCTTCAAACGACTTGCCCAGCACGGCTGTCGTTTCCACGCAGTGTTGTGTGAACGAGGGCATAAGTTTTTCAATGCTGTCAACGCCAATCACTTGGCAGACCAACGGTCATCTTAGAGTTGGGATCTGGCATGGCTGGACAGGCTGCTCCGAGATTACATCGCTTGAGGCCAGCCTTCCGTCCTGCGCTACTTTGGCCTAGTAAGAGCTCAATTAACTTCCTTTTGGCGCAACCACCACTATGACGTTGAAATCCGGCCCGGCTTCGGCAAGGTCCCGCTCCAGCGCAGTCGGGTTCTTACAGTGGCCTTCCGGGTCGTAGACAAAGCAAATCAGCGTTCGGCAATCCTTGTTCGTGCGGTATTTTGCTTTGTCTAACGTGAGCTCTTCTCCCAACTTCCGGTCGTCGAGGCCCTTCCGGGTCATTTTAGTCTCGATCACCACTTGCTCCGCCTTCAACAGAAAATCGACCCTCGATGCTCGGCCTGCGTAGCTGGGGCACCATTCCTCTGGGCGTACGTCATCGAAGTGGAGCTTCAGTAATCCGTGCATGAGGTACTGAACGTCGTACTCGTCCTGCAACAACAGCGGCGCCTGCCCGGTCCGGCGATTTTTCAGCTGCTGCGCCATCAGGTGGAACCGCTGACAGATTGCACGAATAATTTCGCGTGCTTCGGTACAATTGGCCCCGCTTTGGACTCTGATGGTGTGTGCCAATAACGCCTTTTCTGCTACGCAATGCAAAGCACCGTAAACAATGGCCTCCCGGGCGACATCACGGGACGGAACGCCTTCAAGAAGGCATCTCTGGAGGAACATGGCGGAAAGGTCCTCACCGCCATTCGGCCGGCCAGGCTTGGCAAAGCCCGGGGCACGCTTTTCTAGCCACAAAGACAAGGCTACGTCTTCAATCGATAGATCGTGGAAGTGGCCAGGACGCCATGGGATGTTATGCAGGAACGCCGAATACCTCGATATTTCAAACGACCAGTAATCGGTGTCGCCCATCTTTTGCTCACCGATTTGGAGTGTGGTTTTGAACCATTTCTTTACGGCTGGACTAAGGTGCGGGCAGCCAGAAACCCCGTACGCAATTCCCAGCAGCTCAATTGGGCGGTAGAAAAATGAAACTCTATCATTGGGGAATGTTTCGCGGGTTGTCAGCCTCTCCACAGACTTGGCCCAGAGCTCCTGCGACTTGGTATCAGCGTTGGAAACGCCGAAGCCGACAGCCGCGAGGATGGGAGCCTCTTGCATCCTGCTGGCAATGGTGCCCAGATCTCGCTGACTTGCGAAGAACTCGTAGTGAGATGCCACGCCGAAATTTGAAAGCACGGTGCGGGCAAATTCGGTTTCTGGGGAAGGCCAGCTTAGGTTTGAAGTGATTGACTCTCGTAGGGTTTTGAGTTGGGCCGCTATGCTGAACTTTAGGGGCTCGGTCATAAAAACCATTTGCTCGCGCGGAGCTTCACATTGAGCATTGTGGGCGACCAGTCCTTCACCTGCCGAAGTCTGGCAAGGAGAGAGGAAATCAGCTCAGAATAATAGACGGTGACCGGCAGTTTTGCCGGAAGGGTCGACCGCCAGGAAAGGGATGTGAACTTAAGAACTTGGTCAGTCAGGTATGTTAAGTCCCGGAAACTTGAATCCGGGTGAATGTGGATGAGCAGCGGAGCGGGCAGAGGGCTCAATTCCCGCTTGATGAGTTCGGGCCCATTTGTACAAAGCAGGCGCGTGTAGCGCCCCAATTGGACAATGAGCCCGCGTTGCGGGACAAAGACGGCCTTGGACGTTCCCTTGCCATACTTGGAGGCGATCCCCCTCTGTTGGCGGTCCAACAAGAAAAAGGTGTGGTCCTGAGCGATGGTCAGAAAGGCAAACTCAATATTCTGCTCCGCCCCGACGTTGTTCACGCACTCCTTGATGATCTCGGCAACTTCGACTCGTTTGAGGGGCTTGTATGAATGGAAGACGATCCGCACGGTTTCCCCGGGGCGCCAACCATTTCGCGCCTTGATTTCCGTGAGCACCTTGATCGTGGAATCACGCAGAACAGTCGGATAGTCCTGGTAGCTACATTCAGAGGACATGTTCCCGAGCAGGTAGTTCCCGTCGCCGCGGAAAACCGTCGTAATTCCGACAAATCGCTGCCGTTCCAGGAATCGGTTCTCCAATAGCTCGCAAGTGCCCATGCCGATGACAAGTTCGTCGGCTATTGTCTGGTCCTGAGCAACGGTCCAAGGTGTGCCATTCAGCTTTGCGTATAGCGCCACAGAAATGTTCTGGAGTGACCACTGGAGGCCAGAGGCTTCCTGTCCAATAGTACCCACTCTTACATCCTGTACAGGTATGCCTGCCATGAGGAGAACGGCTTTGGATTGGAGGTATGGGTTTTCGTGGTCCGGCAGCCGGGCGTGTTCGTCGAAAAGCACTACTACAGCCGCATCAAATTGCGAGTCGGATGCCAAGTGCTCCTCGACGGTCTTCCGGTAGGCGGCTGAGACGCCGTGGGGAGACTGGCCCAACCAGGGAATGCGAGAAAGCACGAACTGCGGATTCACAAGGCAGAAGGTCTTGGCAAACCCGCTTCCATACGCCGAATTCCCGGATGGCACATGCACGCCATCGCGAAGGCACTTTAGGAAGTTTTCAACTACCCCTTGAACAGCGTCGGGAAAAACCACCAGGATGCGCGGCGACTTCTTTGCAAAGGTATCCCTGCTGAATGGCCCGTATTTCTCAATTCCCTGCCATGCGTATCGCGTCCGTTTCGTCCGTGCTGAATCGAAGCAGTAATCCACCGGGTCTGCTTGAAGGGCGGTCTGATACGGTTCCTCGTTCTGGATGTGGATCAACTCCTGAACATGGCACTCCAAGCCTGGTGTCAGCTGAAGTGGCGAAGCCTTTAGCAGGTATTCTCCCATCCTGGCCAGGAGCCTATCTACAGCAGGGCCTGTAAGGCATTGGGCCTCCTGTCTCTGCCGCTCTTTCTCGAAAGTCAGATAGCGGGCCTTGAGTAGTTGCTTCAGGCATCTCGCGAAAGAGCTTTTGGACCCTTCGATATAAACGTCATCTACGAACACCTCCGCGGAATCGCCGTAATGCTCACTCAGGTTGACTTTTTGACCGGAGACGGAGCCAACCTTCCCTACGAGGCGCCTGCCGCCCGGAGGCGGATTTCGCATCAGGACGTAAAGCCCGGTGACATCCACCCCAGCGGCCATCAATTCATCAATCTGGCTTTGGATTTCCCAGCTTGTGGAAACCTCCATGAACAGGCCGACAAAAGTGGACCCCTCCTGTAATTCTATCAGGCGGGCGTCCAACTCGAACTTTGGAAATATCTTGAATTTGTTGATGATCGGCGGGAGTCCCTTGACCACGGACGTGATGGCGCCTACAATTTCATCCTTCTTCCCCCTAAACGTGAAAGGCCTTCGCTTGAAGGATTCATACATGGGAAACTTCTCGGGCAATGCGCTGCTGATGCACGCCGCCAACAACCGCAATCCGTCTTGACTCTGAGTTCTCAGGGGCTTGGCGGTACCTCCGAAAGGCTTCGTAGGTGATGGAACTTTTGGGAGGCCATAGGCCATTCCTGCGCGCCAGTAGAGGAACCACTCGTCCTGCAGCTCCGTACGCTTGGCCCTGAACTGCTCGTTGTCCGGCATTTCCTGGAGGAAGGCGGTGAACTCATCGGCGGAGAATCTGAGTCGAAATCCATTGAGGAACAATTCTTTGCTGACCCGGTCGCCAAAACCGCTGCGCCAGCCAACTGCTGACGAGTTCTGGTACGAACTGAAGTTGGCTGCCCTCTCTTCGGAGGACAATTCCACATCTGCGAATTGAAAACCATGGCTCGGAGCGATCTGGCTCAGGTGGTTTTGCAGTTCCTGCAGGTTGCCCATGCTGAACGCATTTGGATGGGATAAGCTCTCCTCCACCCATTCATATTGGCTGGCTGCGACGGCCCCGATAAATCCGACGCTCCTTCCCTTTGCGATGGCGGCCCGGACTTGATGACGAGTGCCGCTGTCGAAATCTGCCTCAACCACGATAGTCACCAGGCTCATGGCGGCCATCAGTTCGTTGCGCTGCGGAAAATTGCCACGCTGGATCTTGGTGCCCGGCTCGAACTGAGAGATGACGAGGCCGTTTGCTTCGATAGCCTGTTTCAGGCTCAGGTGCTCTTTGGGGTAGCAGTCGTCTATCGCCGTACCCAGCACTGCAATAGTTTTGCCCCTCAATTCGAGCGCGGTGGAATGAGCAACCGCGTCGATTCCCTTGGCGAGCCCGCTCACAATGCAGAATCCCCGGTTCACCAGGAATTTGGTAATCTGGCGTGCCCACAATTCACCCTCTGGCGAGGAGTCGCGCTTTCCAACGATAGAAACTAGTGGGAGCTTGAGTAGGTCCAGGCTGCCGGAAAACCACAAGACGGGGCCGTCGTTCCCCGACCGGACTGGATCGGGTAAGGCTGCTGGCGGGATTGTGGTAAAGCGTTCGGGCATAGTTACAGGCTGTGACGGAATTTCTTCAGGAATTGGAGCTTGGCATCTGCCTCATATGCACCGGTCATGGAGTTCATGGATATGAGTCGGAATTTCTTCAAGGGTGCAAACGGATCGCCCTGAATTTCGATGCTGTAGACGTTCGAGGCGTTCCCGAACTTGCCCATCGAGACCCCGATCATCTTCGCGGCGCCGGCTTTCTGCAACAAACTGGCGGACACCCCGAACGAAACTCCCCGGGTCAGGTAATCGTCCATGATGACCACGGTCTTGCCAGCCAGTTTGTCGCGGTACTCGGGGTTCAAATGAATGGTGTCCAATTGGGAGCGAGGGTCGTTGCGGTCACCGCCGGACATGTGGCGCTTCACCGAAGGCTTGTGCCGGATTACGAGAGGGCCTTTGTTTCGCTTGCCGAACGTTGTTCGGGCGAGCTCTGAAAATTCGGTCATGATTTCCTGGCCGGAGTTCTTGGAATCTGAGGACGGATAATACGACCAGACGTCGGCGGATTTGAACCCGTCGGTGCTGTAAAGGCTGGACAGTAGGTGCAGGCGAAACGCATTTTTGTAGATGGGCTGGCCATTCTTCAGGCAGTTCTGGAGTCGTTCCGCCAACCGCTTGAGCTGGGCGTCAGATTCGTATTTTGTGCCTGCGTCGGTGAGGCTGAAGACGTCCAGGAAAGCCGAGTGATGTTGGAAGTACCACGGATGCTTATCCTCCAAAAAGCCTATCACTTGTTCAAGCCGTTGCGGGGCGTCAACCAGAACCCCATAGCGCCTGGTCTTCGCATCGAGGTCGGGGCACCAACCACACGCCAGCAAAATGCTGCGGGAGTTCACCGCCATCAGGAAGTCCTCTTCGGACGTACCGAGCACGACTACATCGGAGTATCGCAAGGCCCCTGGGTTGGCGGCCACCAGGGCGGACACGAATTTGCCATTCTGTCGCCCATATACCTTCCGATGTTGAACCACCTTGCCGCAGGCGGACCACCAGGATGGCTGCGCATGGTTGGAAACGCAGAAAACTGCGTGCCCTGCCTGCCCAAGCTTCTGAAGCTCAAGCAGGACATCGGGACGAACGCGCTTCGCTTGTTCGTCCCACAGGGCTCGATTGGAGAGCAAGATGAACTTTGCCATGCTGGAAGAACCTTACCAGATTTCACAGCGGGCCACACCGAAAAAATTGATGCTTGGAGCAGCGTTGCCAGCGTTTCGGAATTTCAAAACGGCATCTGTGCGACATGGGCGGCGCCCTCGAGGCCTCTGGGGTTAATCGGAGCTTGGAATTAGCGCGCGATTTGGTAAGTTTTGGTGATGCGTAAACTTTCATGAGCACTTTAATGGCAAATGCGGTCTCCCCGTATCGCGAAATGGTCGCGTACGAGACTTTGTGGGGCCAACAGAACCAGTCGCTCAGAACGCTCGCCGAGATGTTCAAACGTGAGCGGGTTCTCCCGTCCGAGTTGTTGCGGCCCGAACTGGCCCGGGAAGCCACCGAGGAGCTTCGAGAGCGCGTTGAGACGCTTCTGCGGAGCAAAACCGGCTTTTCTGTCGCCGTGCATGGCGCTTTTCAGTACCCAGAACGGCTTCAACAGGCCAAACATCCCATCGAGTTGTTTTATTATCGTGGCGATATCGGCCTCCTGGAAAGCAGTTGCATCTCCGTTGTTGGTTCCCGCAAATGTTCGGAGGCGGGAAAAACGAATACCAAAAAGCTCGTCACCGAATTGGTCCGCCAAGGTTTCACGATCGTATCCGGCCTCGCCTTGGGCATCGACACGGTTGCGCTCAAAACCGCCGTGGAAGAAAAAGGAAAAGTGATTGGCGTTATCGGAACACCAATTGACCATTATTACCCGGTGGAGAACCGCGGGCTTCAGGATTTGATCGCGAAAGAGCACCTTCTGATAAGCCAAGTGCCGTTTTACAGGTATTCCGTCGAGCCGTTCAAATCCAAACGGAATTACTTCCCTCAACGAAACGAGACAATGTCCGCGCTGTCCGAAGGCACTATCATCGTCGAGGCATCCGATACCAGCGGCACGTTGACGCAGGCCCGGGCCGCGCTTCAGCAAGGACGCAAATTGTTCATTTTGGACTCTTGCTTTGAGAATCCCGACATCACCTGGCCACACAAATTTGCGGAGCGTGGAGCTATCCGGGTGAAAACCGCGGACGATATCACGGCATTGCTGGGGGAAGTAAAGGAAACCTGATGCCCGCGCTTTGGAAGAGGCTTGATGTCTCTCAGGATGTTCCTGCCTTCATTTTGCAGGAAGATGAGGTCTATTACGCGCGGGAGTATATTTCCAAAGGGGGATACAAAACATCCGAGGCGAACCAGTTGATCATGAATCTCAAAAAACCGGTCAACCGGCGTGGACAGCGTGACTGGTACTACAAGGAACAAGCCATTGACCGGTTCGCCCGGGAACTGGCTGCCGCATTGAAGGACGGCACTGTCATCGCAGCCATACCGAGTTCAAAATGCAGAACTGACCCGGAGTATGATTCCAGGTTGGAGGATACGCTCTCCGCTGCGAAACGATACAAGCCATCCTTGATAGTAGAACAGCCCATTGTCGTGAACGCCACCTCAGTCGCGGTCCATGCGGGTGGCTCCCGTCGGCCAGATGAAATTTACTCGAACCTGGTATGGAAGGGGTTTAGTCATGAAGTCCATCAAGTTTTGTTGATAGACGACGTTCTCACCACAGGGAGCCACTTTCGGGCATGCAAACGGATCATATTAGAACATTGCCCTGCCGCGAAGGTGGCGGGGGTCTTTTGGGCAAAAACTGTATGGCCTGATCCCGAGACCTCGGCGTCGGCGGAGGTTCGAAGATAAGCTTGCAGTTCGATGCTACAGAAATCGCGAGCACACCGCTTCGGATTAGAACCACTGAAAACAGTCGTCGAAACCACTCCTTCCCCTGGGATGCTCCGCCAGAACATTCCGTTGCGTGGGCGGTTTGGCTCTCGGAGCAGGAGGAGATCGCGAAGTCCGTTTACCACACCAATCCTAACCTGCTAATTGCTGACTTTAGCCGGGCGCGTTGAATGCAGCCAGGATTACGAGGGCGCGCCCGTCTTGAGGGCGTGGAGGACGGCTTCCTTTTCGGCGCGAATGCCTGCGGTAGAGAGACAGCGGTTTGCCCGCGTAGAAAGGCCGTTTGGAGGAGGCTTGGGTTTCATGGCGGGGACTATCAGTGCTGCAAACCCGTGTTCTGGCAAATGCAATTCGGCCTCAACGCCTTCGAAGTGTTCCACGACCGCTTGCCGGAACCATGGGAAAGAAGGCCTTCCCTTCGAGAAAAACAGATGGCTCGACCGGCTTCGGTGATAATCCGAGGAACCAAATCGGCGAATCGGCACACGAAAACGCGGCGCCTTTTCCAGCAGTTCGGCCCAGTGATGCTCCAACTTCTGATCGGCCCTCGTGTACCAGATCTCAACTGGTTCAGCCACTCCCAGCAAATAATCAATGTGCCAGTGCGGGGTCGCCGTGGATTCCAGGTGGTGACCGATGCGCGCGCGGAGTCCACCCGCGCCAAAGGCGCTGCCCACGTAAGCGTAATAGCCAGGCACGATGTCGTAAGCGCCCAGGCGCCCGATCTCCAGGCGTTTCATCTGGGCCACAAAGGCAACCAGCACGTAAGTTCCTTTGCCCTCGGGCAGGTCCATCGTCATCACCCGAATGTGCTCCCGTTCCAGCCCCAGTGGTTAGCTTGGACATCAGTGAAGTTGAGGTAAATACGATTCGGCGGGATTCCGAGAGAATCGTGCAGCAACTGGGAGACCTTCTGCGAGAGCTTGCGGTTCACGTCGCTGGTCAACCCGCCAATGCTCCTGACATCCACAAAGGCTGCGTCACCTGGACTGCCGGACATCTGCATGGCGGCCTGACTCGCGGCCACCATGACGTATTGCTCCGGCTTACCAATGGTTTCGGCGGTGATTTTGGACAGAGAGGCCAGTAGGGCTTGCCGCTTATCCTCAGAAAGGACAACTGTAGTTTCGAGTTTTAATAATGGCATAATCAACATCTACAGTTAGGGAACGGTTCACTCAAGTCCATCGGGAAAACGCAACCGGACGCGTCCTGGGCTGCGGCAAGCTGGTCCCGAAGTGGCGAGCATTTGACCCTCCCAACGGCGAGGAGTAACCTCGCGCCAAAAACGCCTCGCTGCACCTGCTCGCCAGGCGGCTTCAAACCCGCAGCAATTCGCCCGCAGATTGATCAAGAACCCTCGGTTGTTGAAAAAGTCGTGCAGGGATCAGCCACAAAGATTTTTTGAATTGCTCCAGAATCCGGCTCCGGCGCTTCGGTCCATGCGAAAGCAGATCAAGAATTCGCCGGCGGCGGCGGACAGTTTGCCAACGCCCTGACGACCATGGTTCCGGCAGCAAATCCGCCAACGACGCCTGCCGCAACCAGCCAGCCTCCAGCATGGGCACTGGAAACAAGCGCGTCGGCTTCGGGCAGTTCCCCGAGCGTGAGGCAGTTCCCTTTCGCGTTTCCCGGCCGGGCGAGGCATGTTGGTGGGCACCAGGTGGAGCTTGGGACCGAGCACGGTCGGGCAGGCCCAGCCGGAGGCGCGAAAGGCGGGCGGGCGCGGCAAAACGGGGTAGTATTGTCACGGCGTGAGCAATGGCGCCAAGTGAGCCTTGAGCTTGGCGTGGAAACGTGTTGCACTTGACCCATGCTATGGCGCATGAATGAGTGCCGGTGGATTCTCGACCTTGGTTTCCTCCGGGAAATCGGCGAGGTCCGGCGTGCAGGAGGCCATCTGCGACAGTGGCCATTTTGCCCACGTCGCCGACAGCTTGGGCCGCGTGAAGGACCGCTTTCAAGAGGTCAAAATCGCTACTGCGGACATCAAGTTCGTGGTCGCCGATCGCCTTCCGCAAAGAAACCAGCCCAACTGGCCCGCATCCGCGATGCCGTCAATGCCGTGGCCTCGAAATGCCCCGCCGAGCATTTCGTCAATCGCGCCCCGGAATACCCCCATTTCTCCACCCTCATATCTGGATCAAATCCTCAAAGGCCACGACGCCAGCAAGGTCCGGCTTATGATCGAATCGTAGGCGAATTATGACCACCCGTTTTTTGCATACCGCCGATTGGCAACTGGGCAAACCCTTCGCCGGCATTGATGATCCACAAAAGCGCGCACTCGTTCAGCAAGAGCGCATTCAGGTGATCCGACGAATCGGCGATGTCGCACGAACACATCAGGTTGAGTTCATTGTTGTTGCTGGTGATCTCTTCGACTCTTCCACCGCCAGCAAAGCCACCGTGTCGGCGGCCTGTAGCGCTATCGGTCAATTGGGAATTCCAGTCCTGGCGATTCCCGGAAACCACGACCATGGCGGACCAGGCGGTCTGTGGGATCAGGGTTTTTTCCAGCGGGAGCATGCCAGCCTCGCTCCCAACCTCCGAATCCTGCTCAAGCCAGAGCCAGTCGAACTGGATTCGTCCTGGATTTTCCCATGTCCGCTCTTGCGACGGGCGGAATCGACGGACACCACCGTCTGGTTGCGCCGGCCCGATGCTCTTGCCGGTTGTTCATCAGACAAAGCCCGCATCGTGCTGGCCCACGGCAGCACCCAGGAATTCACCAGTCAATCGAATGACGACGATTCCGATTCGACCGCCACCAATCTGATTGACCTTTCACGCTTGCCTGACGGAGCCTTCGACTATGTGGCTTTAGGTGATTGGCATGGCACCAAACAAGTCACTCCAGCGGCCTGGTTTTCTGGGACGCCTGAACTCGACCGATTCCCTAAAGGTGAAGGCCATGATCCTGGCAACGTGCTCGTCGTCGTTGCCGGCCGCGGCCAAACACCAACGGTCACTTCCGTTCACACTGGGCGCTTCGGTTGGCACGAACTCTCTTTTGATCTCGCCGAGGACTCCACCTTGGGTCTTTTTCGAGAACGCATTGATGGGCTTATCGGTCAACGCGCCAACGAGGATTTGCTCCGCCTGGAGTTGACTGGATCTCTTGGCGTCGAGGCGGCAGGCCAATTGGAACAGGCACTCGAATCGTTACAGGCTCGGCTGCTTCGTTTGAAGCTGACCAACCAGGTGGTCGTCGCTCCAACAGCAGATGAGATCCAGGCGTTGACCCAACGGCCATCTGATCCGCTCACCGCTCGTGTGGCTTCCCAACTTGTGGCACTTGCCGCCGGCACGGATGAAACGGCAGCCCCGGCACGGATTGCCCTGCGCGAGCTCTATGCGGCCTGCAACCAACACTGACCGGCCACCGCCATGCGCATCAAATCCGTTACCATTCGCAACTACCGGGTGCATCGCGATCTGACCGTTCAGTTGGATGATTCCCGCACCTTGCTCGGCGGCCCGAACGAATGCGGAAAAAGCACTCTCGTCGAGGCGGTTCACCGGGCGCTCTTCCTCAAGTCCAAAGTCACGGGGGATGTTCAAAAGAGCATGGTATCGACATGGTTTGCCGGCTCTCCAGAAGTCGAGATTGGTTTCGCTGCAGGGAACTCCGATTACGTTCTTGCGAAACGATTCAGTGGCAATACTGGAACGACTAGGTTGGTGCAGGTCGGAGGGGAAACGTGGCACGGAGAAGATGCCGAGACTCGTCTCGCTTCGCTGCTAAAGGTTGGGGCCGTCGGCGGTGGCCGTGGCGTTGGCGAACGAGTTGCCCAGCAGTGGTCGCATCTTTGGGTCTGGCAGGGCCGGAGCGGCAGCGATCCCTCTGAGCACGCGAACCTTCAGAAAGACGGTCTGTTGCAGCGGCTCCAGCAAACAGGTGGCGCGGCAGCATTGCAGTCTGAAATGGATGCACGGGTGGCAGCGCAATTTGCCGCGGCCAAAGAAGAGATTTTCACCCTAGCAGGGAAGCCGAAGGCTGGTTCCGAGCTGGAGAAAACAGAAAATGAAGCCGACCAGGCCGAGACGAATCGCCAGCGCGCGGCCGAACGGGTTGAAAAGTTGCGCGAAGCTGGTCGAGATTTCGAGGAAGCCACGCAAACCATCGCTCGCGCCGCAGACGACCTACAGAAGCTAAACCAGCAAAAGGAGGCCGTCGATGCAAAACTTTCCCGTGTCGATGAACTGCGCCGGCAAGAGGCCGGTTTGGGTGTGATTGACGCAGAGATCCTTTCCT
>Ga0182014_10006633_pt1 | contig 12363 bp, 5 predicted proteins | sample 612S2DmetaG_FD_120489 | JGI IMG/M metagenome (GOLD analysis project Ga0182014, IMG submission 120489) | Permafrost microbial communities from Stordalen Mire, Sweden - 612S2D metaG | ecosystem: Environmental > Terrestrial > Soil > Wetlands > Permafrost | place: Sweden: Stordalen | collected... | reverse complement strand
GAGCAATCTGGGCAGGCACGCTCGTTGACGACTCGCTGTGCGCCGGCATCTCGCTGACACGCGTATAGAGCGCCTTCGAGAGCTGATGCCTCTGCGTGAATTGAAGTTCAGCTTGTCGGTAAATGGGTTCGGCCACAATCCAGTTATTGAGCCACGACATCTCGTCGGCTCGCGCCAGGAGCGCCTCGGTAGAGACAGGATTCCTCCAGCGGAGGACTTGGCATCCGACCACACCCAACAGGACGACCAGCAGCAAACCGGCAGCAATGCGAAAGGAGGGGAGGAAAGCGATTCGCATAACGCCTCGTTCACTTGGATCTCAATCTTGCCAGATTATGGTCATCAGATCAACAGGGTCGTGTCCAGGTCGCAGAATCTACGAGAGGTGATTTGCTCCCGAATCGATCCGACTCCTCATTGCATGGCGATTTCCAGTCAACCGAGAATCCTCCGCGGCGACATCGACTTTTCCGAGGACTTAGACCGCTGCCCTCGGAAACCGTAGACCATGAGAGTTACGCAACCGAGGTGCGTAGTACGGTCCGGGCTGGCTGTTTTGCGTCGCCTGAAAGAGAGCTTGCGAAGGTGCCTCGTAGTTACGCAGAAGGCTTTCATCGTGCAGGAGAACTCGCCGCTGTCGAGGCCGTTGAGAACGGCGTCCGCGCAGTCTTCCGTGGTCATCAGAAGGGTGGGGACTGGAGGGCGCCCCCCCATGACATCCCATATCTCGGATACGGACCCCGAAGGAGTCACGAGTTGGATGCGGATAAATGCCACGCTCTCCATGGTCCCGCGCCTATCTTCGTCGTCGATTGCGGGGCGACAGCCGATTTCGGGAGTTGGACGGTCGATGGATCGTAGTCGAACGGTAAGCCGCTCCTATGTCCCGTTGTAGAAAGATTCTGCCCTGCTTTAGAATGAAGTGAGGCGAAGAACGGGCGAATAATGTCGAGAGAGAAGGCGACAACGAAACAGTCTGGCGGCGGCGGATTTACGTTTGCCGACAAGGTGGCGGCTGCCTTGATGGCGCGGATGCTACGCCGCGATCTTTCGCTGGGTGTATCTCTTGGTCCGATTGTGGCCATCGATTTTGAGACCAAGGAATCCGGCAATCCGCTGGACGATCTGCAGGTCACGTTCCGCTACGAAGCGCAGGACACGCGGCTGTTTCTGTCGGTCAAGAGTAATCGTCAGCTCAAGAAAAGCGGCTTTGACAGCGAGTTCGTGCAAGATGCCTGGGAGCAGTGGACGACAGCCGAGGCCCGGTCGATCTTCGACTCTGAGCGCGACATACTCGGGCTGACACTAGGTTCGGTCGATGATGTTTCCCTGGATGATTGGAAGGCAATTCACGACCAGGCTGTGTCCACGACGCCTCAGCGTCTTGTGGATCGGCTCAAACCGGAGGGGCAATCGAACTCCGTACAGCGAGACATCTTCGCCAGCCTTCGCGCGGACGGTACGGTTGCGGGACGGGATGAACTGGAGACAGCGCGCCTCATGGCTCACGTTCTTCTGTTCCCGTTCTCTGACAAGCAGGTCGGCGAGGCGGTCGATCTCTGTTCGCAAGTGGTGGCAAGCGGGGGTCTGTCCGACGCGGAAGATCTGTGGGACGCTCTGTTGACGATCGCCGCTGAGAGCCGCGGAACCGGAGCTCACTTCGACTTGCCGGGATTGCTCAAAAAATTGCGCCCCAGGTTCGAGCTCCGCGACTATCCGGACCACGGGGCCGACTGGAAGAAGCTCCAGTCGATAGCGACGGATAATATCGCCGCCGAAACACGGACTTGGTTGGGTGATGGCATTCACCTCCCGCGCGAGGACGCCCGGTGGAAGTTGACCGAAGCGATTCAGTCCAGTGGCGTCATAGTCGCTTCCGGAGAGTCGGGTAGCGGCAAGTCGGCAATGGTGGCCGAACTTGCGGTAGATCTCGCCGTGACTCGCAGAACCCTGTGGCTCACGGCAGAACAGGTCTCGAAAGCAAGTCAGGTAGAGCTGGCGAAGAGCCTAGGCCTTCGTCACACCGTTGCTGAGCTCCTCGCGAGTTCGACAGCACGCAACTCACTGCTTGTCATCGATGGATTCGAGCAGTTCGGGGAGGCGGCGAGAAAGAACGTCGCCCGTTGGCTTAAAGAGCTCGCGGAACAGGACTCTACGAACTGGAAAATCGTGCTCACATGCCAGCCACAGTCCGTGCCTCTCGTGCGGGATCTGATGGCGGAAGTCGGCATCAGCACATACGGGGAGTTCGATTTCGAGAAGCCGACGCTGACCGAGATTCGGATCGCGGTACAAGGAATTCCAGCCCTTTGGCCGTTATTGATGCGGAAGGAACTCGAACCCATCCTGCGGAACCTCACCGTGCTCGATTGGGTCATCCGTGAAGAGGTGGCCCAGCGCATCCCAGCCACCAAGCCGTGGATCGGCGAAACCGAAATCATCGACCTCATCTGGTCGCGTTGGATGGGCACCGACGCCAAGAAACATGCGCGCGACAGCTTTCTGAGGGCGCTTGGCCAGCGCGAGGGCGACAAGTTCTCAGGCTCGGTATCCGTGGACGCCTTCGAGGAACGTCTCGAACTGATGGGTGAACTGGAACAACAGGAGCTCCTTCGCACCGACCACGGAACAGTGCGGTTTCGCCATGATCTGATGGGAGACTGGGCGCGATACCGCAAGCTCAAGTTTGCCGGTGAAGAACTCGTTTCTACGATTACTGCAGCAGCGAAGAATCCACGTTGGGGCCGGGGCATCCGTCTTTATGCGCAGTCGCTAGCAGAATCCGGGTCGGGTCTCGACGGTTGGAAGGCGCTCACTGCCGAATTCTCAGGCGATAGCGCGGACACCCAACTTGCTGCCGATCTACTCCTGGACGCGCTGCTCTATGCGCCGAACGCGGAGATGCTCCTTGAACAGGTATGGAGCGATCTGGTTGCAGACGACGCCCATATCCTCAAGCGGCTGTTGCAGCGCCTGCAACACGTGGCTTCGATCCCCGACTTTCGATTCCAGGACATCGAAGATAAGAGCCTCGCAGAGACTGCCGAAGCGTTGTTCCGGATTCCGCATCCACTTTACTGGATTCCTGCTCTGCGCGTATTGGAGCGTCATGCGAAAGAGATAGCGCGGCTGCTCCCAAAGGAAGCAGCCGAAGTGTGCGCCTTGTGGTTGCGAACGATGCCGGTCGGAACGACTGCACGAACGGAAGCGGCGTCGTTGGCCGTTGAAGTGGCAAAAGAGATTCAGGGGCGCCTAGCCGCTGACCGCAGGCTGGACAATAACGCGCAGGTGATCTTCGAAGCCCTTCTGTATGGAGCTCCCGATCACTCCGAAGTTGGGCAAATCGCTCTCCAGCTAAGTGGGCGCATGCCGGAACCCGATTATGCCATTGAGCGTGCAGCGGAACTCGACGAGGAACGGAGGCGCAGGCTGGAGGAATGGGAAAAGAAGAATCCCACTCAAGAGTTGCGACGCAGAGTCTCCATTCCGGGCAGCACTTCCTTCCGGCGGAAGCGTGTCATCCCGCCAGAGCCCGAGGGACCGCAACGCGAAGTCGCGGAACCATTCCGGGCGGCCGTTCTGAATGCACCGGCACTCAATGGGCTCATGTCGCTCCAGCCAGAAGTTGCGCGGGAAGTTCTGCTTGCAGTTTCCATTCATGAACCGGATGATGAGGCCCGTAATGATGAGTTTGAGCGGCTCATGGGCGATCATTTGGGCCTTTCGGAATGGCGCGAGGGATCCCCGGCTTTGCCCTGGAAGGGCGGGTTTTATCGGTTCCTCGCCGCTTCACCGGAAGCAGGGTTGGACACGATCATTCGCCTCGTCAACTACGCAACGGCGAAATGGCTTGCTTCCGCGATTGGTCCAAATCAGCCCACTCAGGAACGAGACAAATGGGGGTTGACGCTCGATGTGGGAGAGCGCCGGGTCTTGTGGATCGGAGACGGGAACGTTCTCGCCTGGAATCGCTCAATGGCAGCAAGAGCGCCGCAAGTCGAATGTGCGCTCATGGCGCTTGAGCAGTGGCTCGACGAAGAAGTCAGCAGGGGCCACAACATCGACTGCTGGATTGAATATCTATTCGAACACGGTGAATCCATCGCGTTCGCGGGTGTGTTAACTTCGGTCGGCCTCAAGTATCCGGTTTTGTTCACCTATGTCCTACAGCCGCTCTTGGGGAACTACTACCTTTACGACTGGCAACAGGCAATCGCAGTCGTAGAGCCCGATAGAGTATGGGCCATCGGGTTGCTCTACCAGCCTGCGCTCGTCGTTCAAAGTGCAGTCAAGTGGCACGATCAGCCCCATCGCGCATGTCTGTTGCGTGACGTTGGTGTACGGCTCATGCTTCAGCATCCGGGCACCCGTGACTATCTTGCTGCTCGAAGCACAGTATGGAAGCAGACAGTCAAGATGAAGGGGAAAGCGAAGACTAATCTCGACTTCTTCCTGGCTCGCTTCGATCCGGCGAACTATGCGGAGAAGCCTGTCGGAGATGACTGCATCGAGATCACGATGAAGTGGCCTGCGCACCTGCAGAAGATCGCTGACGAGACCCAGCCCGTGACCGAAATGCGGATGCTTGCGCTCCGGCTGGCCGGCGTAGCGAGGCAGATCTTGAACGGTCAGCGAGCGCTGCCTGAATTGCAGTTGACGGACTTTGCGAATAAACTTCGTAACTTAGCTCAATGGCGGTATCCGGTTCGTGAGGAAGCGAACGAGCACTACCGCGTGAGTTCACTCGCGGGTGGACTGGCCGTCCTGGTTATCAAACACCGTTCTTGGCTTGCCAGCGATCCAGAGCTTGAAGAGTGGGTACTTCAGACCCTTCGGACATTGAAGCCTGCATTTCCTCCTCTTCACGATCCTCGCGTGGACTCAATCGATACCGCAGAGTCGTTTCTCGGGGAAGCTGCGGCAGCGCTCTTGTCAGAGTCCAGTGAGGAGTGGGTGCGGATTATGGCTTTCGAAGGCGCGACCGCGACCACCTACCGCGCTACCTTCGACACAATGTGGAGGGCATACCAACTGAGGCCGGAGCTCGGCCCTGCGTTCGATGAACTGGTAAACGTCGTTTTGTACTGGAGCGCCATTCGCCGTACCGTGTCTCGCGCGTCCGGGGTTCATTCTGATGAAGTGGCTTTGGCGTCGTCGAAGCGTTCACTTCGGACACGCTTCCTGAATGGCAAATTGAAGCGGGATGTCTCCATATCACGGATCGCGCGATTAGGTGGTTGGCTGATCGAACGGATTGAAAGGAAAGAACTGAGGCCGGGACAGCTTGAATGGCGAGCGATCTCGAAAGCGGAACGGACAAAGGAGAGAGATGAATTTTCACGTGAGATGCCCAAGATCGACGTTGAAATACTTCGTCGTGGGCTCGGATATCTCCAGAGTGCCGTCGTCGACTTGGAGCACCAGCTCCCGCGCGATCTGCACCTTCTTGAGGAACTCTTCACGCTCGAAGTCGAGACATTCCCGAAGAAAGATACCGAACCCGGCTGGCGAAGCATCTATGGCACACCATGGGACTTTGATCGTTGGGTACTGAAGATGGCCGCATCAAGTATGGCGTATTCAGGCTCACTTGATGAGGCACGCCGCTTCTACCAGCCACTGCTCGCAGTCGGGCCGATAGCCCACTATTGGCTTGAAGAGTTCTTCCGCGACTGGGTTACCTCAGGACTTCAACTCACGCGCGACTCCGCTGCTTACGTCTCGATCTGGAAGGACATGGCCGCATATGCAGACAAGTCAACTGACTGGCAGCCGGCAAAACCTGGCTGGTATTGCCCCGCTGAATACGTGGCGCATTACCTGGTCGGAATCCACGAGGATCAAGTCAAAAGTTACGGTGACGGGCAATATCGGTCCATCGTCCTCGGCATGGCCTCAGCCATGGAGATTTGGGCCAAACGATGGTTGTGGCACGCCTCCATGGCTCAGTGGTACGCGAACTTCATCACGACCGATTCGGGTAAGGTGCTACTGGCGCAGGGCATCCGGCAATTTGCTCTTTCTGTTGGTGGATATAGCGATCAAGACTGGTCAAGGTATGGCCTCGGCGCGCTGCTCAGCAAGGTACTCTCGGTTGCATGGCTGGAGTTGCGGTCCAAGATTGAGAGCGACGCCCAGTTCCGCGGAGACTTCCTCACCATTCTCACGACTCTGTGTGCGAAGCTGATCCCTGAGGCACTGAATCTTCGAGGCAAAGTGGTTGACGCTTTGAACGTGGAGCTCACCTGATGCGGACTGTTACCACTCACGATTTGTAGGATCCGGTGCAGGCAAGTTCCCCTGAGGACGTTTCAAGATGCTGTTGTCTGAATCGCACAACTGCCGAATCAGTTGTTTGGCGAATCTCACGAGGGCTTGAGAACAATCGGCCCTGAAAGCTTCTTGGCTGCCGCCTTCTTGTTTCGCTTACCCTTCTTCTTCGCGGGCTTGGGTCTGAGGCTTTGCGCCTCCTTCGCGGCATTCTTCTGGACACCCTGGTGAAGATCGAGCACCAGGAAATGGACGCGGCGTTCCCCGATCTCGCTGGCATACACCGCCGTAAAGCCCATTGGCCCGGAATCTTCAGTCACGAGCGGCTCGGTGTACAAAAATCTAATTCCAGCGGGAGCTGTCGAGCGCGCCGCATCGTTGAGATGCTCTAGCACGGTTCTAGGGTTGGGGATCATCACGTAGCTTACGTGGAAGTACACTTTGCAACTTTCGTACGCAAACAGCTTTTTGAAATGGAGAGTTAGGTCGTTTCGAACGGCTTGGTGCGTGGTGGGATTTCGGACCATGATTGCTTCAATAACAGAGAGGATCGCTGTGTCGCGTTTGACCACTAAATCGCGTTCGCCCGGATTTCCTTCCGCGGTCCATCCACCCTTTGACTGATCACCCAGCGCCCAACTCACGAGACGCAGCCGCGCATTTAATATCCCCTGCAACACGGCAGTGACATCATCTTCCGAAGAGTCGAGACCTAGGTTGCGCATCATCGGTCTCAACTGTGTCACTCCCGCAGAGGCCTCCCGCAGATGCCGCAAGAGGAAATCGCCGATCGTAGCATCGGCGGGGCTGAGCGCACGCGCTTGGTCAACTGCGTCCAACGCGACTAGCTTTTCGTTCGCCCTGCGTATCCATCGCACAGGATCCTCGTCCGTCGAGCTACTGATTGGCCCAAAAAACGGACTGCCGGTATCGATTTGGCTAGCTACGGCTTCGATGAGTTGCGTCTTACCGAGTCTGTTTTCGGCCTCTTGGAGGGTGGCTAGGGCCGCGCCGGGATTTCCCAAACGATGTAGGGCGAGTGCCTTGTAGGCATACAGGGTCTCGCTTGGCCGCTCGCTCCTTGCTGCGGACAAGAGATCGAGCGCCTGCTTCGGGCGTCGAATGGCCAGCGAGAGAAGAGCACTGTTCAGGAGAATCGGCGTTCGATCAGTCTCGGTAAGATTGCGGTGCGAGTTCACCTGACGCCGACCATCCGCGATTAACTCCCTCGCCTGTTCGCGTTGATCGGAATCGAGGAATCCGAAGTTGTTATCGATGACGAGAGCCAGTGTCCTCGCTGCATGTAGATTAGTAAAATAGGCCGGAATCTCTTGATGACGAACATGAAGACGATTGAAAATGTCGGCTGCTTGGCCGGGCAGACGGCGCGCAAGAAGTGAAAGTCCCCGATAGAATTCGAGTGCATCTTGCGCTGAAGCTTTGTCCGAATCCGAAATATCGTCCGGAACCTGTAGGTTGTCGAGTTCGTCCCATCGCTCCGTCTGGAGCAGCAAGCGCAGGCGGAACCGGAGACGCTGCAATGAACGCCCAGGAACCTTGCCCAACGTTTCGAGTCTGTTCTCTTCATCAAGAAAGAGCGCGGCGATATCTGTCACACCCGCGTTGAGAAGGTGTTCGATACGGGTCTGTTCGTCCGTAAGCATCAAGAGATTGCTTGAATAGCCCGGAGTGAGCACTTTGATCCGCTCACGAATCGCGGTATGCAGAACCGATGGTACGTATGAGAGAAGTTGGGCCAGCGTCGCAGGCTCCTCAATCATGAGGATTGTCGTGAGAAGCTGTTGTTGCTGTTCGTCGCTCAACGCCGTGAGCGCCTCACCAAGGTCAGCGCTGATCGGTCGATCTCGGTCCTTCCCAGGCCGGTCGACGTCGAAGCCAGCCGCGAAAGCATCGACCTGTTTGCGATCTACTCGGTTCGACGACCCCGATCTCACGGCTGAGACGAGAGCTGCAAGTAGATCCTGCGGGACTTCCGTGTCGAGCCCGGCGACGATGCGGCAAAGCACCCGAACGTGAACTCGAATCGAGCGTTTGATGGATTCCAGAGTTTGCAGCGCTTCGACCGAGGTGGGATCTGCTGACACGGACGCAAAGCGCGACGCGAGGCTCAGAGAATCAAAAAAGTTCGATATGGACGCGGCTCCTGCTTGTCGCACCAGATTGTAGAGGCTGATCGACTGCCCCTTGTCCATTTGCCGCGCGGAGAGTCGGAAATCACCAGTAGCCAGGGCATTACCGTAGGCAGTTACGAATGGCGCGCCGTTGATTCCTCTTCCGTCGCCGGAGGCATCCACCAGGGAAAGCAGCCCTGTGAACATCCCGTCAGCCGGCGCACCGAGCCCGGTTTGTGCGGCACTCTCAATAATCGAAATCAATTTGGGACGGCCGAGTTCCGAGAGTGCTTTCACTAGAGTCTGCCGCAGGCGTTCGGAGCTCTCTTCTGACGATCCCGTCTGGGCGATCCCATAACCGAAGATGGAACGAATGAGCGCCGCAACCTCTGTCACCTGAACTTCGTCGTTATCGACCAGGAAACGAAGAACATCTGCGGCATCGAGAAAAGCCTCCTCTTTGAGCCTTTCGCTAGAGTCCTTGAGTTCATTTCCTGCCAGAGCATCTCCGGGGAGTGACCACTGCCATAAGAGGAGACACGTCAGCACCGTAGATGATCCAAGCAACAACATATCTGCGATTGGCAAAGATCGCGCAGAAGCTTGCAGCCCAAAAAAGAAGAGCAGTTCTGCCTTCTGTGCAATGAGTGGATAGAGACGCGTCCAAAGAGGATGAGGAGCAAGGCTGTTCTCCGTGTCCTGAATGTCTCGGATCAAGAGCGAGATCAGAGCCGTTAGACCTTCAAGAGACCAGATGCGTGCCAGAAAGTAGTGTTCAAGCCCATAGGTGATCGACCAGATGTACTGCTCGACGAGTGTGGAAGGTATCGCGCGCAGATTTGCTCGTGCGAGCTCGATGCTTGCACTCTGCTGGTGCGCCATATAGGTGGCAATTTCTTCGTGAATCTCATCCCACCCCGCAAGCGGCTCGGCCTCGATCAAAGCGAACACCGCCGAATGGAATCGCTCAAGGGCGTAAGCGCTCCACGTTTGTTGTGGGATAAAGGTAGGCCAGCGAAGCAACTCCCAGTCTTGCAACCACCGAGCGAGAGCGCCGTCCGGTGGAAGCTCGGAGCAAAGCTGTTCCCAACGTCGGGCCGCCACCCAGTCAGGTCGTGGGCTACGAAGCTCGTCAAGTGAAAGGAGTCCTGTGTTGAGCGCCTCTATATCGCTTGCAATGTCCGAATCCACCGGCGTCCGTGGCAAATAACGGACTGCGTATTGGTTCTTCTGTAGCCACTCGAAGGCTTCAGCAAGACCGGGGTGCGCTTTTTGAAACGGACGCAGGTAATCAACGGGAATGACGATTCGCTTTCGGACGACTTGAATCCAGCCCTGCGATTTCAAGTCCTCGAAGCAAGGCGCTCCAGCTTGCATCCGCTGTTCGTATTCGGCTTTGGCGTTGGTCAGGGTTCCGGTACGAATGTAATCCACTGACTGAAGAAGCTTGAGGAGGAATTCGTCACTTACCGCGAAGTCGCTGGGTGGCTTAATGGAGCTTGGTCGAGTGGTCGCGAGGAGACTTGCGAACACCCGGCGTAGGGTTCGTCTTGTACCCGAATGATCGAAGGCAAGTCCAGGGAAACGCGCGCTCTTGTTCGACAACGACATACAAACATTATGGTATACAGAGGGCTTCGATCTCTCTTTACGGTAGGGGCGGTGCCATTTTGTTGTGGTAAACGACCTCAAACCGTGCATTGAACTGGATGTATTCCGGTTCACGAGGTTGCCGTGCTCGAATAGCGACGAAGTAGCGTGTTGCCGCCTGACGAAAATCGTCAACGAGCTCCCTGGGCGCGATCGCTAGCGCGCGTTCCCCATTCTGTCCTTGCCTGGCCTCGAAGAGATACGGCGTACCGGCTTCCTCCCTATGCTGCAGGCCCCCCCATTCGATACAGAAGCTGTGAGCCAGGCCAGAACGAAAATATCTGTAGAACTGCTCGGCACTCGTTCGTGCGGTGGGGCGGTGATGGGCAGTAGGAGGCTCGTCAAGGTTCATCGGGGCGCGGAACGCCGGACTGAAGTAGCGCTCAACGAAGCTGGCGAAGCGCACCATGCCACTGTTATCGCTGAACTCAAAATGAGCTAGGGCGTCAAATGCAGATGTGAGCAGATTGACAACACACAGCCAGATGTAGCTTTCGTCTTCTAAGGCGACGAGTCGATCAAAAGTATCGAGAAAGAACGTTTTATACCGGTACTCGACCCAAGAAATCCGTCCTTGGAAAGTGAGTCCCATGAGTCTGGGTGAGTCACGTCCGGGAAAGCCGCTGAATTGGCTCCCTTCGATCTGGATGGGCATTTGGCCTCTTTCCTTGCGATGTGCTTCTAGGCTGCGATTTGATGTTCGAAATAAGGGACTCCTCGTTGCGTGAGGATTCGCTCCAGCCGTTGGCTGGTTTTGATCAGCTGGATGGAAGCTGATTGAAATACGGTTCAAGGGTTTCTCGGTTCGCCAAGACGATCTGCTGATGAGGATCCTTCGGGGAAGAGGGCAACAGGGAAAGCTGCTGGAGCAGATAGAAAAGCAGGGCCTCCCGCACTTCGAAACGCAGACTTCCCTGCTCCATCCCATAGTCGAGCTCGATGGCGCGCCGCTGCGCCAGGGTAAGATCCGGATTTGCTTTCACAACAATTCCGAGAATGTTCAACCAGGCGGTATCCTTCTGGGCGTCGATTTGCATTGGTCTTCCCCTGGTGATCGAAAGAATCCGCGCGAAGACAAAGTCCCTGAAGGCATTATGCTCGAAGCAAAAGGCGCGCGTGTGCCAGCGAACTCCATCGAAGGCAATAGCGTGCGGTCCAATCTCCCGCTCAGTCGGTTCGGGGTGGTTCATCGACTGGTAGGTGACGTGGGCCGATTCCTTCCGCCGCATCGACTGCAGAATCATGCGCAGGGTTCCGGCGTCTACTCTGCGGGTAGGGTGCCCAACAACGCCGGAGGGCGGATACCAGCCGAGAAATGTGGATTCGCGGGGCAGCATTTGCCCTTCGACTTGCCGAATCTGGTTTAGAAACGAGTGCGCATCGGGCGACGTGACCACCGGGACAAAGGAGTCCGAAGCCAGGTATGCCTTCTCCTGACGGTCGTAAATAATGTTGCCAGGTGCTCTTTCCTGGTAAAGAGAGATGTCAATCGAAGCCTGCGGAATGGAGATCGAGAAGAAATTCGCCAGGTCTGCGCGGTTCAGACGCCCGTCCCAGAACAAACGAAAATCTATGAATTCGAGCCGTCTTTCCTGGCCCCATTTTGGTGGCCAAACCGCAATTTGGCTGGATTTCTTGTCAGAGCTGTCCAAATTCACCTCGTAGTGTCAGTATAGTTTCTTGACCCATCTAGTTTTTAGATGTATTCTTATAATATGTCAAGAGCGCAGGAAGCCGCCCCCTGGCTCTTCGGACCTGATGAAAGCCTCAGATTCCTTGCGGAAGATCCGGCGTTCACATAGGCCCGCAACTAAAGGGTAATCCATGCGGATGGAGACAGATGCCGGTGACGACCGCTAATAGACCATTTCGGGTACTGAGTTTGGATGGCGGTGGGATGCGGGGCATCTATACGGCCCAGTATTTGGTGTCCCTGGCCGACGGCTTCAGCAAGAAATCCGGACGCAAAACCCTTGACGTTGGCTCCGGCTTTGATCTGATCGTCGGCACTAGCACCGGCGCCATTCTGGCCTGCGCGCTTGCCGCGGATATCCCGCTGGCACGGGTAGTTCAGTTTTACAACCAAAAGGGAGCGGCGATCTTTGAAAGACGGATTCCTTCCAGCATTGGTCCCAACCTGGTCACGGATCTTCGCAAACGGCCAGTGTCGCTGCGGCGCGGGGAACAAGCTTTGCGTAATGCGCTGGTTGAGTGTTTTGCTCAGGAGACCATGGTTGAGGTGTACATCCGCCGGAAGATTGCGCTGGGAATCACCGCAGTTGACATGAGTACGCACAAAGCGTGGGTTTTC
>Ga0182014_10006632_pt1 | contig 12364 bp, 12 predicted proteins | sample 612S2DmetaG_FD_120489 | JGI IMG/M metagenome (GOLD analysis project Ga0182014, IMG submission 120489) | Permafrost microbial communities from Stordalen Mire, Sweden - 612S2D metaG | ecosystem: Environmental > Terrestrial > Soil > Wetlands > Permafrost | place: Sweden: Stordalen | collected... | reverse complement strand
TTCGACGTGAAGCTGGAGCTCGGCACCGACGTGCCGCCGAAACTCACCGAGGTCGCACTGGCAAGGTTGGTGCCGGTGATCGTCACCGAGGTGCCGCCGGCCGCCGGCCCTGAGGTCGGCGAGATACCGGTCACTGCCGGTACCAAATAGGTGAACTGATCCGCCGCCGACGTCGTCGAGGTGCCGCTCGCGGTCGTCACCGTCACATGCACCGTGCCGGTGCCGGTGGGCGAGGGCACCACGATTTGGGTGGCGGTGTTCGACGTGAAGCTGGAACTCGGCACCGACGTGCCGCCGAAGCTCACCGAGGTCGCGCTGCCTAGGTTGGTGCCGGTGATCGTCACCGAGGTGCCGCCGGCCGCCGGTCCCGAAGTCGGCGAAATCGACGTCACCGTCGGGACAGCAATGGGAAGACCAGCGAACGTAATGACGAGCGACGTATCGGTCGGGAGCGTGCCGCCGAAGTTGCCATAATTGTTGGATGTGGTTTCCGAGACGACGAAGAACGAGTATGTGCCGCTCGTCGACGTTCCCGGCGTCACGACAGTGAACGTATATGAGAAGTTCGCGGGGAAGCCGCCGACATCCGTCGCCACGGCGCTGAGGACCGCACCATTGCTCAAGGTAATGTTGGCTGACTGAACGGAAGCGCTGCTCGTGCCGTTTAACGGCAGGAGGGGGGGAATGGTACCGCCGGCATTGTCGCCATTGGCAACGTCGGTGATGTGCGTTGTAAATAAGCCGGCCAGATAACCGCCTGCGCCACCGTCCGCGGTGGCGCAGGGATCTGTCGATGTGCCGGTGTAATCCAACGTGCCGCTGGTCGTCGGTCCCACCGTGGTCATGGTGAGGGTCTCGGTCGTGCATTGTGCCGCCTGAGCTGCCGTCGACAGGGTAACGCCGGTCAAAAGCACCAGGACCACTTGCATCGAGAAACTCTCGATGCGCGCGATCCACGCGCGCGGAAGCCTCCCGTAGGGGACTGCCGAGTGCAACCGATTCCATGTCTCGCGCAGCAAAATCATCCCCACGCAAAATGAGCGATGTCACTTCACCCGCGGCGCGGCAATTAAAAGTCGATGGATTTACTTTTTTCGCGCCCCCTGCGAGGCGCAATAGACCAACGCCCGGTTGTAAAGACAAGCCGATCACCGTCGCTTTCCTGCCTTTTGGCGTCCGGGCACACAATACAATCTACCGAACGTTGCATAGTTGCCACAGTTGAGTTGCGCGTATTGTGCAAGTTTTGATCGAGCTATGCCAAAGACCGCAGCGCCGCGCTCGTCTTCGATATGAACTTGCGCGTGAGCTCCTTGACAACTCCGTCGCCCGCAATGCATCCTAAGCGAGTGTTTCCTTGGACTGCTACCACTGTCCACGGCGGGCATTGGCCGCAAGCAGCCGTGCTCTGCTGACCATTCATTGCGATCGACGGACTTCTGAACTGAACGGGCGGTGCACGCGCAAGCGATGCGTACGCGCAGAACGGCGTCGGGGCTTGCCTGACGCTACGGGGTAGCTCTTGGCTTTTTCCAGAAGAGGGGGAAATCGATGCCGGTAAATCCATTCATCGGGCAGATCATGCCGACGGCTTTCAACGTCATTCCGAAGGGATGGCATCTCTGCGACGGCAGTCTGCTGCCGATCAATCAATACCAGGCGGTGTTTGCACTGATCGGCACCACCTATGGCGGCAACGGCACCAGCAATTTCGCGCTGCCGGATTTGCGCGGCCGCGCCATTCTCGGCACCGATGGCACCACCAGCGGGCTTTATCCGCCGGGCCTCCAGAGCGGCACTACCATGGTGCCGCTGACTCCGAGCCAGATCCCGCAGCACAATCACATCATTCAGGCATCGACGACCAACGGCAGCGGCACCAGGGTATCGCCGGCAGGCCGGATCTTCGCCACGGACACGGTAGGAGGAGGCACCGAAAAGATTTTCGCGACCGCGGGCAGCGCCGAGGTCGCACTGGCGGTCTCGACCAATCTCGTCAATGACGGCGGTAGCCAGCCGCACAACAACATGCAGCCGTATCTCGCGATCAACTACATGATCGCGCTGACCGGCATTTTCCCGTCGCGCAGCTGATCGCCGCATTGAGGAGGTTTCATCATGTCTGATCAATATGTCGGCGAAATCCGCCTGTTCGCCTTCGGCCGCGTGCCGAGCGGCTGGATAGCCTGCAACGGCCAGCCGCTCTCCATTGCGTCGTACCAGGCGCTCTACACCCTGATCGGCACCACCTATGGCGGCGACGGGGTCAACACCTTCAATCTTCCGGACCTGCGGGGGCGCGTTCCGCTCGCAGCCGGTACGGGTCCCAGCCAACCGACCTACGTGCTCGGCCAGTTTTCCGGCGAGGAGATGCACACCCTGCGCGATACGGAAATGCCCTCTCACAGCCACGCGCTGGTCTCGACCACCAATCCCGGAACCACGACCACGCCGGGAACGACCGTGCACGTCGCGAAATCGTCGAGCGGGAAGAACCTCTACAACACCGCGGCAAATGCGGGCCCCTACGTGACCATGGCGTCGTGCGTGACGCTGGCTGGCGACAATTTTCCCCACGACAACAGCATGCCCTCGATGGCCTGCAATTTCTCCATCGCCTGGACAGGCATCTATCCGACACCGTCGTAGGCCGCGACGGCGCGCCCCGCGCCGCCTCACGCGTGTTCAACATCCATTCCTTGGGAGATTTTCATGTCGGACCCCTACATCGGTGAAATCCAGGCTTTCGCGTTTCCGTTTGCAGTCGGAGGTTTCCAAAGCGGTCAATGGGCCGCGTGCCTCGGCCAGCTCCTTCCCATCAACTCGAATCCGCCGCTGTTCTCGCTGATCGGCACCGCCTATGGCGGCAACGGCACCACCAACTTCGGCCTGCCGAACCTCAACGGCCACATCGTCACCAGCCAGGGTCAGGGGTCGGGCCTCACCAACCGCGTGCTGGGCGAGACCTGGGGCGAGCCCGTGGTCACGCTCATGTCGCAACAAATGGCGAGCCACACCCATGCGCTGCAATTGGGAACCGGGGTAGGCGGAACTCCGGGCCCGACGCCGGCCCCCGGCTCGGTCCTGCTCAATCCGGAGTTCAACGGCTTCGTCAATCCGCCGTCGAACACCACCTTTGCGACTACCGCAGTGGGAATGACCGGCGGAAGTCAGCCGCACAACAACATGCAGCCCACGCTCGTTCTGGTCTATTGCATCGCGTTGACCGGCATCTTCCCGAGCTTCGGCTGATTGCCGGGCGCCACGACAGACAAGATGATCGCGCCGGGACAGATCGTGCCGCGCGATCCCGCCACGCGCGTAAGGCTCGCGGCACCCGCGGACGAGCCTTTCCTGCGTGATCTCCATAGAAGTTCGCGCGGGGCCGATTTCGCCGCGGCCGACCTTCCTCCCGCCACGCTCGATATGCTGCTCGAACAGCAGTATCGCGCCCAGGCGCTCGGCTACGCCGCACAATTCCCCGATGCCAGATCTCTGATCATCCTGCATCGCGACGAGCCTGTCGGGCGGGTGCTTCTGGTTGTCGGCGAGCGCCGCTGGCATCTCATCGACATCGCGCTGCTGTCGTCCGCTCGCGGCCAGGGCATCGGCAGCGCGACAATCGAGGCGATCGCGCGCGCCGCGACCGACACGGATGCGCGTGAGCTCACGCTGTCGGTGCTGTTCAGCAACGCCGCCGCGCGGCGGCTCTACGTCCGTCTGGGATTTACCGAAACCGGCGGTGATGTCCACGTCACCATGACGAAGCGGCTCGATGCGTAGGAGCGGGGACTTCAGCGCGGGACGGCATTGAGGAATGCGATCAGCGCCGCGTTTACCTCGTCGGGCCGTTCCTGCTGCACCCAGTGGCCGGCGCCCTCGATGATCAGTTTTTGCCTCAGGTTCGGCAGCACGCGCTCAAGGTCATTGACCCGCTTGGCGCCGATCAGGCCGGTGATGACGGAGTCCTTCGACCCCGCGATGAACAAGGACGGCTGGCGGATTTGCGTATCCTGCCACGGCGCGGTCAGTTCCCAGTTGCGGTCGATGTTGCGGTACCAATTCAGTCCGCCACGAAAGCCGGATTTCGCGTAATTTTCGCTGAAAACGGCGAGCTCGGCTTCGCTGAGCCAGGGCGGCAACGGGGCATCGGCTCGCGCTTGGCCAAGAAATCCCTTGCCGTCCTCGACAAACAGCGAGGCGGCCGGATCGGAAAATCCACGCCCGAGCAGGGTCCGCATGGTCAGGCCGACGTCACGCTCGAACTCGGCTTCGGCGGTGCCGGGCGTCTGGAAGTACTGCCAGTAGAAATTGCTGATACCGCTCTCGCGCAGGGTGTCGAGCGGCCGACCGCGCCCGCGCGAAGGCGGGGGTACGCTCAGGCCGGCCACGGCGGTGAAGACGTCCGGCCTGAACATCGCGGCGTGCCAGGCCACCGGCGCGCCCCAGTCATGGCCGACGATGACGGCCTGCTTTTCGCCTGATACCGCCACCAGCGCCACCATGTCGCCGACCGTATCGAAGATGCTGTAGGCATCGATATCGGCGGGCGCGCCGGTTCGGCCGAAACCGCGCATATCCGGAGCCACGACATGGAAACCGGCAGCTGCAAGTGCCGGGATCTGGTGCCGCCAGGAATAGGATAGTTCCGGCCAGCCATGGCAAAGCAGCACCAGCGGCCCTTCGCCCTGTTCGAGCAGAAAAATGTCGATCCCGTTGGCGGAAATGGTGCGGGAAGATGGCATCGCTTTTCCGCCTTGTTTGCGGGATTTGTTGATGGGATCTTTGATGCGGCACGATAGGGTCGTTTGACCGACGCCGCAATCGAATCGCGCCCCCCGACATCGGTCAAACCCGTGTTGTTTGCGCCACTTTCACCTGTTAGAACGCCGCCTTCAAGGCACCGCCGATGGCATCCAGAATATCACCCACCCGCAAGCTCAACGCCGCACCAGGTCGCTCCTGGCGCAGGCTGATGGCGGCCGTGCTGGTCGCGGCGGTCGGGTGGGGCGGCATGGTCTACGCCGCCAACAACAGCGTCCAGGGCGCCCGGAAGGAGGACGCCGGATTCGACGGCGACGCGCCGACCGCGATCCTGATCGAAGCCGGCAGCGGCAGCGTGCTGTTCGAGAAGAATGCCGACGAATTGCGGGCACCGTCCAGCATGATGAAGCTGATGACGGTGGAAACCGTCTTCCATGCCATCAAACAGGGCGACGTCAAGCTGACCGACGAATACCATGTCAGCGAAAACGCCTGGCGCCGAGGCGGGGCACCCGCCGGCGGCTCGACCATGTTCGCGGCGCTTCACAGCAAGATCTCCGTCGACGACCTCCTGCACGGCGCCGTCATCCAGAGCGGCAATGACGCCTGCATCGTGCTGGCGGAGGGCATCGCCGGCAACGAGCGCGCATTCACGGAGATGATGACCAAGCGGGCGCGCGAACTCGGGATGACAAAGTCGACCTTCGGCAATTCCAACGGTCTGCCCGATCCCGGCAACAAGATGACGGTGCGCGAACTCGCAACGCTCGCCCGTTACATCATCCAGACCTATCCCGAATTCTACAAGCTGTTCGGCGAGAAGGAATTTACCTGGAACAAGATCCGGCAGCAGAACCGCAATCCGCTCCTGAATTCGCTCGAGGGCGCCGACGGGCTGAAGACCGGATATACCAAGGAGGGTGGCTACGGCATGGTCGGCTCCGCCGTGCAGAACGGCATGCGGCTGATCGTCGTCATCAACGGTCTGGAGGATCCCGAGGACCGCGCCAGCGAGGCCAAGAAGATGCTGGAATGGGGATTCCGCAATTTCGAGGCGCGGGCGCTGTTCGCGGCGCAGCAGCCGCTCGGCTATGCCAAGGTGTTCGGCGGCGACAGCCGCTCGGTCAAGCTGGTCAGCCCCAAGCCGATCGAGGTGATGGTGCAGAAGAACGGCGGCGACAAACTGATCGCGCGCGTGGTCTATAGTGGACCGGTGCGCGCGCCGATCGAATCAGGCCAGGAGCTCGGCGTGGTCAGGGTCTGGCGCGGCGCCAACATCGCCATGGAAGCGCCGGTCTATGCGGCCGATTCCGTCGCCGTGGGATCGACGATGCGGCGGGCGATCGATGGCGTGAGCGAACTTGTCATCGGGGCGTTTCGCCTGGGCGTCGAGAAACTCTGAGATGGCCGAGGCAGCGGTCAAAAGAGCGCCCGGGCGCGGACGATTCATCACCTTCGAGGGCGGCGAGGGGTCGGGCAAATCCACCCAGATCAAGACACTCGCCGAGCGCCTCAACGCCGCCAAGCTGCGCGCCGTCGTTACCCGCGAGCCGGGCGGATCGCCAGGGGCGGAGATCATCAGGCATCTGGTGCTGTCGGGCATGGGCAAGCTGCTGGGCGCGGACGCCGAGACGCTGCTGTTCGCGGCGGCGCGCGACGACCATGTGCGCACCGTCATCCAGCCCGCGCTCAATCAAGGCATCTGGGTGCTGTGCGACCGGTTCTCGGATTCGACGCGGGCGTATCAGGGCAGCCTCGGCAAGGTCTCTCCGGCGGTTCTCAACGCCATGCAGCGGGTCACCATCGGCGATCTCAAGCCCGATCTGACCATCATCCTCGATGTTCCGGTCGAGGTCGGGATGAAACGCGCGGCCGCTCGCCGCGGCACCGGTGCGCCCGACCGGTTCGAGGCGGAGGACGTCCGGTTTCACCAGGAATTGCGCGAGGCGTATCGGCAGATTGCGGCCAGCGAACCGCTACGCTGCGTATTGGTCGATGCGACCGCCGAGCCCGGGATCGTCGCCGCCAACATCTGGGCGGCCTTGCGCGACCGCTTGTTCGCAACCAGCGCCGGCAACGTGGCCAGTCCCGCATGAGCGCCCGTCAGGTCGAACCCCGGATCGCAGCCGTTCACCCGCGCGAGACCAGCGCGCTGTTCGGGCACCGCGACGCCGAGATGGCGTTGCTGAATGCCTATCGCAGCGGACGAATTCCGCATGCCTGGCTGATCGGGGGAGCGGCGGGCATCGGCAAGGCAACACTGGCCTATCGAATGGCGCGGTTCGTACTTGCGCACCGCAATCCGCTCGGCTCCGACGTGCAGCGCGCCGAGACGCTCTGGGTCGATCCGGCCGATCCGGTCGCGCGCCAGGTCGGCGCCGGCGCCCATGGCGGCCTGCTGACGCTGGAACGCAGCCTCAACGACAAGGGCGTGCTGCGGACCGTCATCACGGTGGACGAGACCCGCGAGACGATTTCGTTCTTCGGCTCGACGGCGGCGGTGGAGGGCTGGCGGGTCTGCATCGTCGATACCGTCGATGAACTCAATCCAAATGCCGCCAACGCGCTACTCAAGGTGCTGGAGGAACCGCCGCAGCAATCGCTGTTCCTGCTCGTCAGCCACGCGCCGGCGCGGGTGCTGCCGACGATCCTGTCGCGCTGCCGGAAATTGCTGTTGCGGCCGCTGGCAACCTCCGACGTCATCCGCGCCGTAGCCGAATCCGGAAGCATTGCGGCCGACGATCCGGAGCTGCACGAGGCCGCCGATGCGGCGGAGGGGAGCGTCGCACGGGCGCTGACACTGCTCGGCGGCGACGCCCTCAAGCTGCAGCAGCGCACAGCCGCGCTATTGGCGACGCTGCCGCGGGTCGATCCGCGCGAACTCCATGCGCTGGGCGATGCGCTCGGCGGCAGCGACCGGGTCGCGCTTGGCGCCTTCATCGACAGCGTCGATCGCTGGGTCAGCGAGCGTCTGCGCAGCGACGATGCCAATGCCAATGCGAACCTTCCCCGCCTTGCACGGCTGGCGGAGGTGTGGGAAAAGATCAACCGCGCCGCGCGCGACACCGAATCCTATAATCTCGAGCGAAAACCGCTGGTTTTCTCGGTATTCGGGCTGCTCGCGGAGGCGACGCGCTAAGGCGCCGTGCTGGTGGTCGTTCCCCCAACAATCTTGTTCGAGCGATAAAAGGAATTTGTGGTGGCGAAGGCCAGGAAAAAAACCGTCAAGAAGCGTGGTGCGAAGAAGACCCGCACATCGCGCAGCTCCGCCAAGGCGTCGGCGCCGAAGAAGCGCGCGAAGACGGTGAAGCGCGGGGCCAAGAAGGCCAAAAAGACCGTCAAGAAAACCTCGGCCGCCAGGAAGAAAGCCCCGGTGGCGAAGAAGGCCGCCAAAAAGTCCGCGAAAAAACCGGCGAAGAAGACGGTGAAGAAGACAAAGCCGAAAAAGCCCCGCCCGGCGCCGGACAAGCCTAGCGTAGTGGCAAAGACGGTAACGACGCGCAAAAGTGCGAAGGCTGCCGCTGCGAAGCCCGCCGCCGTGACGAAGCCGCCGGCGGCCTTGGAACGAAACTCCTTCTACATCACGACTGCGATCTCGTACCCGAACGGGGTGCCGCACATCGGGCATGCCTATGAGGCGATTGCGACCGATGCGCTGGCCCGGTTCCAGCGGCTCGACGGCAAGGATGTGTTCTTCCTGACCGGCACCGACGAGCACGGCTTGAAGATGATCCAGACCGCGCAAAAAGAGAACATGACGCCCGCGGAGCTGGCCGAGCGCAATGCCGCCCAGTTCAAGGCAATGGATGAGCGGCTGAACGTGTCGTTCGATCGCTTCATCCGCACCTCGGAACCGGCCCATCATCGTTCGGTCCAGGAAATCTGGAAGCGTATGGCTGCCAACGACGACATCTACATCGACGCCTATTCCGGCTGGTATTCGGTGCGCGACGAGGCCTATTACGCCGAAGAGGAAACCACGCTCGGCGAGGACGATGTGCGGCGCGGCCCGCAGGGCACGCCGGTGGAATGGGTCGAGGAAAAGAGCTATTTCTTCCGGCTGTCGGCCTATCAGGACCGGCTGCTCGCGCATTACAACGACCACCCCGATTTCATCGGGCCGGATTCGCGCCGCAACGAAGTCATGAGCTTCGTGAAGGGCGGGCTGAAGGACCTGTCGATCTCGCGCACCACCTTCGACTGGGGCGTCAAGGTGCCTGATGATCTCGAGCATGTGATGTATGTCTGGGTCGATGCCCTGACCAATTACATCACCGGCGTCGGCTTCCCCGATGAGAGCGACCCGAACTGGGGTCGCTACTGGCCGGCCGACGTGCACATCATCGGCAAGGACATCATCCGCTTTCACGCGGTGTACTGGCCGGCCTTCCTGATGTCGGCGGGTGTCGAACTGCCGCGGCGGGTGTTCGCCCACGGCTTCCTGTTCAACAGGGGCGAGAAGATGTCGAAATCGGTCGGCAACGTCGTCGACCCCTTCAACCTCGCCGACCAGTACGGCGTCGACCAGATGCGCTATTTCTTCCTGCGCGAGGTGCCGTTCGGGCAGGACGGCAGCTACAATCACGAGGCCATCGTCGCGCGCATCAATGCCGATCTCGCCAACGATCTCGGCAATCTGGCGCAGCGCTCGCTGTCGATGATCGCCAAGCAGTATCAGGGCGTGCTGCCGGAGCCGGGCGAGTTCAGCGACAACGACAAGGCGATCCTGGCGCAGGCCGACGGCATGATGGCGCAGGCCCGGACCGCGATGGCGACCCAGCAGATTCACCAGGCGCTCAACGCGGTCTGGGCGGTGGTGGCGGAGGCCAACCGCTATTTCGCGGGCGAAGCGCCGTGGGCGCTGGCGAAAACCGATCCAAAACGTCAGGCGACGGTGCTCTATGTCACCGCCGAAGTGGTCCGCCAGATCGCCATTCTGGCGCAGCCGGCGATGCCGGCGGCATCCGCAAAGCTGCTCGACCTCCTCGGTATCCCCGGCGAGATCGCGTCGCGCAACTTTGCAGCACTCGGGGCGCGGATCAAGCCGGGTACGGTGCTCCCCGCGCCGAGCCCGGTGTTTCCGCGCTATATCGAGCCGACGGCGGCGTGAGCGGTTCGAAGCCAATGCTGGTCGATAGTCACTGTCACCTGGACTTTCCCGACTTCGCCGATGACCTCGACGGTATCGTGTCGCGGGCGGCGGCCGCCGGCATCGGACGCATCGTCACGATTTCGACGCGGGTGAGGCGGCTCGGCGCGCTGCTCGAGATCGCCGGGCGGTTTCCCAACGTCTATTGTTCGGTCGGCACCCATCCGCATCACGCCGACGAGGAAGACGGCATCGCAGCCGAAGAGCTGATCGAACTGACCCGCCATCCCAAGGTGGTGGCGCTGGGCGAGGCGGGGCTGGACAATTTCTACGACAACGGCTCGCCGCAGGCGCAGGAACGCGGCTTTCGCGCGCATATCGCCGCGGCGCGCGCGACCGGGCTGCCGCTGGTCATTCACACCCGCGAAGCCGACGAGCATTGCGGCCGCATCCTCGAAGAGGAAATGGCAAACGGATCGTTTCGCGCCGTGCTGCACTGCTACACCGGCGGCCGCGAGCTGGCGCTGAAGGCGATCGGGCTCGGGCTGTCGATTTCCTTCACGGGAATCCTGACCTTCAAGAAATCCCAAACCTTGCGCGACCTCGCCGCCGAGCTTCCGGCCGACCGCATCATGGTGGAGACCGACGCGCCGTATCTGGCGCCCGGCAAGTTCCGCGGCAAGCGCAACGAACCGTCTTACGTGGTCGAGGTGGCAAAAGTGCTGGCGGAGACCCGCGGGGTTTCGCTCGAGGAGATTTCGCGCCAGACCACCGAGAATTTCTTCCGCCTGTTCTCCAAAGTGCCGTCCGCGGAAGCGCCGGCATGACCCTGGCCCTGACGATCCTCGGCTGCGGGTCCTCCGCCGGCGTGCCGCGTCCCGCGCTCGGCTGGGGCGCCTGCGATCCCAAAAACCCGAAGAACCGCCGCCGCCGCTGCTCGCTGCTGGCCGAGCAGACTTCCGACCACGGCGTCACGCGGGTCGTGATCGACACCTCGCCGGATCTGCGCGAGCAGTTGATCGACGCCAATGTCGATCATCTCGACGCGGTGTTCCTGACCCATGAGCACGCCGACCAGACCCACGGCATCGACGATCTCCGCTCGGTCGTGATGCACCAGCGTCGGCGGATCCCGGTCTATCTGAACCGCTCGACCGCGGCCGATATCGTCCACCGGTTTTCCTACTGCTTCGTATCGCCGCCCGGCAGCGACTATCCGCCGATCCTGGACCGCCATTCAATCGAGTCCGGCGAGAGCCGCGCCATCGAGGGGAAGGGCGGTTCGCTGACGCTCTCCGCCTTCATCATGCAGCACGGCAATATCCCCGCGCTCGGTTATCGCATCGGCGATGCCGTCTACACCCCCGACGTCAGCGACATCCCGCCCGCGAGCTGGCCGTTCCTGGAAAACCTCGATCTCTGGATCATCGACGGGCTGCGCTATGCGGCGCATCCCAGCCATTTCAGCGTCAACGACGCGCTGTCGTGGCTCGAGCGTTTCAAGCCGCGCCGCGCCGTCATCACCAACATGCATTCCGACCTGGACTACGAGGTGCTGCGCCAGAGCCTGCCGCCGCACGTGATCCCGGCCTATGACGGCATGCGGCTTACGGTGGGCTAATCTAATACGCCCTGCACCTGCGAGTTCTAGACTAGCAGCCCTATGGGTTTGGCAGTAGGTCCCAGGCAATAGGGAGCCGAATCGTGAACTGAAAAGGCCGAGTAAGGGCGATTGCAATAGCCATTTCCTGACAGCTCTTCCAGCAGGATTATGGATGCATTTTATGCCGCCAGCTCTCCACGCTCTAGTACCGGTAGCAGCCCCCCGTTGTGTCAATTTGGCAGCGCCGTACGCGTGTTGTCCAAGTCGACCGAGCTTATCCCCGCCGTTTTGCAAGCATCCGACACGTTACGAGCGAAAGTGAATATTTCGCCTGTTAGATCACTTAACCTTGCACTGAGCTCATACACGACGCCGGCACCTCGGCGACCCTCCGTGCAACGCAGCAATAGCCCGGACTCCCGAGATACGACCGTGATCCAATAAGGACCATCCATGAAGCGCAATTTAACCTCGGATGGCCCCTCGTCGATTTCCTTCAGCGCAACCATCCACCAAGACGCGAGCACGACAACGAAATCATTCCAGCCCAGACTGGGAAATTTTCGTTCCGGACTAAACTCAAAATAGACCACGCCAGAGATCGAACCTGACCGACTTTGACGTAGAGTGCTGGGATCGAAACAGAGTCGCATAATGAACTCCTAGAATTTTGGCCACGCACTCTCAATCATCTTCATGGCCTTGTTCACCCACATCTCGATTGATCCATTCCCAAACGGTCCCCTCAGTAGCTCGTAGGGCGGAATTAGCCGAAGGCGTAATCCGCCGCTCGTGCACCGCCGCCATGACAGTGGTGCTTACGGCTTGCGGCCGACCCGCCCTGCGTGGCTGCTTCGCGTTGCGCACAAGTGCAATCTTGCACCCGGGCTGCGACAAAACAACCCGAC
>Ga0182014_10006631_pt1 | contig 12364 bp, 8 predicted proteins | sample 612S2DmetaG_FD_120489 | JGI IMG/M metagenome (GOLD analysis project Ga0182014, IMG submission 120489) | Permafrost microbial communities from Stordalen Mire, Sweden - 612S2D metaG | ecosystem: Environmental > Terrestrial > Soil > Wetlands > Permafrost | place: Sweden: Stordalen | collected... | reverse complement strand
GCCACGGCAATTACCACCAGCCTCGAGAGCAATATCGCACGCGACATCGAAGTGCTGCAGAACAAGATCGAAAGCGGCACGATCAAGGAACCTGTGGAAGTTGCCCGGCTGCAGAAAACGGTAGACCGCCTGAACGAAACGCTGTACGCGCTCCAGAGTGGAAGGGCCGGGAAGAAATATGCCCAGCTTCCCGAGGGCGTCGTCTTCGAACTCACCAACGTGGGTGGTGAGGGCAAGCAGATCGGCAAGCAGCACATCGATCTGCTGGCGGAAAAGTACGGCAAGAATCCAGAGTTTCTGGAGCATCTGCTGGACCGCACGGCGGTACGCGATCCTGAGTTGGCCAAGTCCAAAGGCCGCGATTCGGAGGGAAAGCGCGGCACCGATGCCGATCCCGACATTGTGCCGGCAAAAGACATTCTGACCCCCAAAGCCAAAGACACGCTGGAACGTCTGCGCGCGGGCAAGACGAAGAAGCAGTGGGAGGCGGCCAAAAAGGCGCAGCACGAGCAGCGTGCGGCGGCCGAGTCCGCGGCCCTCGAACAGGCTCGCCAGGCGGGCGAAAAAGCGCGTCAGGAGCGGCTGAAAGAGCTGCAGGACGAACGCGCGCAGAAAAACGAGCCTGAGTCTCGCATCAAGCGCGAGCGCGATCAGGCCGCGCGCAAACTGGAGCGCGAAGCCAAAGAAGCCGGCAAGCGGGCCGAGAAGGTGGAGGTCGAAAAATTCCTTGAGGCGCGCGAGCGGCAGGAGGCCGATGCCGAGGCCGCTCTCGATGCCCAGAGGAAGGCGAAACAGGAGGCCAACCGGCAGAAATGGGAAGCCGAACGCAAAGCCAATGAGCAGGACGCCGCAAAGAGTGAAAGCAAGAAGAACAAGGCGAAGAACAAAGTGGAAAAGCCCGCGGAGGGCAAGAAGCCGGCGGCAGACCAGCAAAACATCGAGGCGGCTCAAAAGGCCAGCCAGCAGGAGAAAGCGGAGAACGAAAGCAAAAAAACGGGTGGCGCGAATGCCGAAGCGGACAAGCCTGCGCAGGGCAGCCAACAGGAGGCGGATGCAGTGGCTGCTCGGCGCGCTCAGGAGATTGCGCAACAGGAGGCCGCGCGGCAAAAGCTGGAGGCAGCCCAAAACGCCAACGAGCAGGGGAAGGCCCAGAACGAAGCGAACAAACAGACCGAGGCGAACAAGCAGAATGACGCGAATCAGACTGAGACAGGCCAGAAGCCCACGGAGCCTACCACGCCCGAAGCGGCGAAGAAGCCGAATGAGAACGCCACAAACGAACACGGCGCGCAGCCGCACGGAGGCGCGCTCGGAAAAGCGACTCATGCGGCTAACCAGGCAGCGGGGGCTATCCGCGGCTACGACGCCTATGAGGAAGCGCGCGCGAAGGGCCAGGGGCGTGCTCGCGCGGCTCTGAGCGCCGGTCTGACCTATTTCGAAAACACCAACCCCGTGGCGGGCGCGGCATCCACTGCTGTGCAGCGGATGCAGAAAGACGACAAAGGCGAGCAGTACTACGGCAACGATGCGGGGGATGCCTGGCTGGGAACGATCGGCGAGACCGGCGCCGGCTATGTGGTGCCGGGAGCCGGCTGGGATCAGGCCGTGAATGCCGCGGGAAATCTCACGGACGCCGTAGACGACCACATGCAGAGAGGGCGCGATCCCAAGGCTCCAGCCAACAACAAAGCCACCCTTCGCACCGGCGCGGACCTGGCGGTTGATCTAACGCCATCGCGCGAGTTTGCCCAGGTGATAGGCGGGGGCGCACGGGCCTACTACGACCTTGGCAGAGCCGCCGGCGGAGATACTTCCGGCGTGGATAAGTTTGCGGAAGACGCGACGCGCGGCAAGCTGGGATCGGTGATCCAGCCGTGGGCCATGGCGGCCGACTTCGCCGGCAATCTCGGAAACAGCACCGTCAGTCAGGCGCTCGACAAGACGATCCGCAAGACCGAAGGCACCACCTTGAAGAAGATCGGCGACGCCAGCGGCGATGCGATGTACAACCTCGGCCAGAGCAAGGAAGCCAAGGCGGGCAAGTATGGAACCGCGGTGCAGGGAATCTCGGATATGCTCTCCATCTCTTCGGACACGATCGCCGGCAAGAGCTTTGACAAGGCATTGAACGAGGCCGCCGATGCGGGCAAAGGCAGCCTGGCGGATACGGTGGGAAGCGCTATGGGAGACGCGGCGTTCAAGACGGTGGAGAAGGGCAGGGAACTCGTCAATGAAGATCTTCCGGCGGCGAAGAAGAAGGCCGGTGAGGTCATCGACAGGTCAAAGGAGAAACTTTCCAACTGGTGGAAGCAGCTTTGAACATTCACCCGAAGAATTGTTGATTCCGAGATTTCCCGGAGCACGACTGGAGCAGAGAAGTGATGAAATCGTCTTTAGCACCGAGGGAACACGCACCGGCATCGCGAGGCCCGGATCGCGGCCGCGCTGGCAGAAGTCTAAACGCCGCGCGCCTGCAAGTGCGCCGCGCCCCGGAATCCGATCCGTTGCGGACCCCGTCTCCGGCCCGCACAATGAGGAACCGGTCGGGTGTGCGGCATGCATTGAACTCTTCCGGCAGGCCGCTGAGTGAAGCGATGGGGAAAGCGTCGCGCTTCGGCTTCGATCTCCGCCAGGTACGAATTCATGACGGCCACGAGGCTGCCGAGTCGGCCTCGCAGCTCAATGCGCAGGCTTACACTGCCGGCTCTCATATTGTCTTCGGCGAGGGCCGGTTCGATCCCCATTCAGCCGAAGGACGTTCTCTGCTGGCGCACGAGCTGACACACATGGCGCAGCAGGGAGGGCAGGAAAGATCGGATGCCGGCACGCGGATCGATTCACGTATGGATAGTCCCAGCGAGGCGGAAGCCGTCCACGCGGAAGCGGGCCTTGCGCAAGGGGCTGCCGCGTTCGGACTGGATCGCGTGGATGCCGGGTCCGTCGAGCCTGGCACAATTCAGCGCAAGGTTGACCTGCGCGACGTTGGCCGCGGCGAGCAGTCGGGTTTTGCGCGGGTGCCTGAGCTGATTACGCGCCTCAATGCAGTTTCAACCGGGTTGACTTTCGCGGTCACTGGCTCCGAGCTGACCTACACCGCGAAGCAAGGCGCACAGCTGAGCAACTTCGATACGCAGATGCAGGGCTTCATCGACCAGGCGGCGGTGATTCCGCTTCGCTTTACCAATCGGCATGGATTGCTGGGATCGAGGGCAACAGGATTTCACGAGAGCGTCACTGAGGATGCGTGGTCGTCAGGTTATGTGGATATCGACGATCTGCTGGCCAGCAACGATCTCGGCATGCAGGAGGTGCTGGTGCACTTTCTGCGCGAGCGCTCGGCGACGGCCAACTACGCCAAGCGCATCGGTTCGGAGAGCCTGAACACGGACCCGGCAACGCCGCAGGGAGCGGCACATCAGGCGGAGTTCGACCGCGCGCACGCCCAGGGCATTCAAGCCGAGCTGGCCGTGCTGCGGGACTTCTTTGCCGATCCCGGAATTCGACTCATCGATCACGACAGTGGTGGCGAAGTTTTTCGAGTCTATCGCAACAGCCGCCGCGATACCATCCGTACCCGGCTGCGCGCGGGCCGCGGCGCCAACACCGGCGTGGACGCAATCAACGTTGAAGTTGTCACCCGCGACGGCAAGGTGCATACGCCGGAGGAGTACAAGGCGCTGATTGCGGCGGCAGGCGCGGCTGCCGCGCACACACCGGCCCCGACGGGCGGCTCCTTCTTTGGAGGAGGAGCGTTTATGCATGGAGCAATGATTCCACCATAAAGCCCATCGCAGATCTCGTCTTGCCTGAAGCCGTACGCATGAACGAGCAAACGCAACTGGAACAGCAAAGGAAACCAGCAGACCGTGAGCACCTCTTCCCCCATCTCGCCCCGCCTGGTGAAAGGCGGCATCGTCACCCTGGATCCGAACACGACCACGGTGCAAAGCGTGATTGCGCTTCAATACAATCCGGATTCGCTTTCGCGCACGCTGCAAATCCAGTCGATGCCGGGCGGACAGGATGGTGTGCGCGTTGACGCGCTGCGCCTGCGCGGCCCGGCCATTGAGACCATCAAGCTGGAAGCGGAACTCGATGCCACCGATTTCCTCGAATTTCCCCGCCTACAGGCCAATCAGAGCTTTGTGCAATATGGCCTGCAGCCGCAGTTGGCACAGCTTGAAATGCTGATCAATCCCACCGTCGCGACGCTGCTGGCCGACGACAGCATGGCCAACGCCGGCACGCTGGAGATCATTCCGCTGGAGCAGCCGCTGACCCTCTTTGTGTGGAGCAAGAGCCGCGTTGTGCCGGTGCGGCTGACAGAATTTTCCATCACCGAAGAGGCCTTCGACACTCAGCTCAACTCGATCCGCGCCAAGGTTTCGCTGGGAATGCGCGTGCTGACCATCGACGATCTTGGATTCCAGCATCCCGGCGGCCACTACTTCATGGCCTATCTCACCAACAAGGAATCGCTGGCGGCGCAGGCAAAATCGGTTGCTCTCAACGTACTCGGCCTGGGAGGACTTCCATGAACTATCCACTGCAAACTTTGATTCAGCTTGGCGCGGTGCCGGCGGTCAGCTTTCCGCCCGACAGCCGCTACTACCGTTACTCGACTCTTCAGTACACGGCGCCCGACGGGCAGGTGATTACGTATCTCTCGCGGCGCTTTGTGCCCCAGCCCGGCGCGCCGAACTATGCCACCGTGGCGCAGCACACGGTCAAGAATGGAGACCGGCTGGACCTGATTGCCGCGCGGTATCTGGGTGATCCGCTCATGTTTTGGCTGCTCTGCGACGCCAACGGAGCGATTGCTCCGAATGATCTCATCGCCACACCCGGACGGGTGCTGGCCATCACCACGCCACAGGGCGTTCCAGGAGCAAGCACTGGTGTCTGAGAACCTCCAAAGCGTACAGCTCTCGATGATGATCGGCCCGGTGGTGCCGCTCACCGTACCCCGTGTTGTCCTCGACTCGCTGGCCGAGGTCGAGGTCAAGATCGACGACGTGGGGCAGAGCGGCTTTCAGCTTGTTTTCAGCATCGACAAACAATCACCGCTGCAGATTCTCTTTCTGCTGACGGGCGGCTTGCCGCTCTTGTTCATGCGGGTGATTCTTGTGGCCACCGTGAACGGCGTGGCCAATGTGCTTATCGACGGCGTGATTACCAACAACCAGCTCTCGCCCGGCGACAAGGGATCGAACTCGACGCTTACCATTACCGGAAAAGACCTCACTGCATTGATGGATCAATCCGATTGGAGCGGCTTTCCCTTTCCCGCTTTGCCGCCGGAAGGGCGCGTACTGCTGCTGCTGGCCAAATACGCACTCTTTGGCGTGCTGCCCATGATTATTCCCAGCCTGATGCTGGTCCTGCAGATTCCCATCGAGCAGTTCTCGTCGCAACAAGGCACGGACTATGACTACATGAAATTCCTCGCTGAGCAGGTTGGTTATGTCTTCTACATTGAGCCTGGTCCGGCGCCGGGAGTGAGCACCGCATACTGGGGTCCGCAGATCAAGATCGGCACTCCGCAGCCATCGCTGAACGGCGACATGGATGCCTACACCAACGTCGAGAGCCTGCACTTCACCTTTGATCAGGAGAAGAACCGCATCCCGATCATCTACACCTATAACCAGGAGACAGGCGTCAGTTTCCCCATCCCACTGCCGCCCATCACACCACTGAACCCGCCGCTGGGGCTGATTCCTCCGCTGCCCACCAATTTGCTGCCGCCGGACCTCAGGCCTTTACGCGACGATCTGTCCAAGCTGCCGATTCCGCAAGCCATCATGATGGGTCTGGCCGCCGCCGCGCAAGCTGCTGAGGCCGTCACCTGCGAGGGGTCGTTGGATGTGACGCGGTATCGGGGCGTGCTCAAAGCGCGCGGGCTGGTGGGCGTGCGCGGCGTTGGGCCGGTCTTCGACGGCCTCTACTACGTAAAAAGCGTGACCCACAAGATCAAGCGCGGCGAGTACAAACAGAACTTCACACTGTCGCGGAATGGCCTGGTTTCGACCGTGCAGGCGGTGAACCCATGAGTCCACAGAATGCATCGGCGGGCGGGAATGCGCAACGCTTTTACGGCAAGTATCGCGGGCTGGTGGTGGAGAACATCGACCCGCTGCAACTGGGCCGCGTGCTGCTGCAATGCCCGGACGTGCTCGGTGCGATTCCCAGCAGTTGGGCGATGCCCTGCGTGCCCGCGGCAGGCATTCAGTCCGGCATCTTCATCGTGCCGCCGATCGGGTCGCAGATCTGGGTGGAGTTCGAGCAGGGAAATCCAGATTATCCCATCTGGACGGGTGGATTCTGGGGAACGGTGGGAGATGTGCCGGTCTTCGCCACCGCGCCTCCCGCCATTCCGCCGGGGCAGAACATCGTGATTCAAACCACCGGCGAAAACATGATCATGGTCAGCGACGCGCCGCCCACGCCGGCCACCGGCGGCATTGTGCTCAAGAGCGTCAGCGGAGCCATGATCGTGGTCAACGAGACGGGCATTTACATCAGCAACGGACAGGGCGCCACGATCACGCTCATTGGACCGGCCGTGGCCATCAACGAAACCGCGCTTACCATTGCGGGCGCATGAGAAGGAGAACCAATGCCGGGACCGATTCTGCACATGGGAGCTACAGTGCTGTGTTCGCACGGAGGGCAGGCGGTACCGACTGTGCCGAGTCCGGTGGTCATGGTTTCAGGCATGCCCATCGCCACCATCGCCGCGCCGTATGCCATCGCTGGATGCGCGTTTGTGCCCCCGGCGGGCAACGGACCCTGCGTCACCGGTCAGTGGATTGTGGGCGCAACCAGCGTGCAGTCGAATGGCCAGCCGGTGGCCATCTTGAGCGGCGCTTCGATCTGCGCGCCCACCGGCACGCCGATGTTGCCGATTGTGGCGCAGACGCTTGTGCTTGCCACCTGAGGGTGAATGAAGCGCGAGGCATGAGGAGCAGCGGATGAGTACAAACGTAAATTTTCCGTTCCAGTTCGACGGCCGGGGCAGAACCTTTGACCCGCAACAGAACTACGTGCGTCAGTTGGTGGAGCAGGTGCTCTTCACCTCGCCCGGAGAGCGCGTCAACCTGCCCGACTTCGGGAGCGGGCTGCTGCAATTGCCCTTCGCTCCCAACAGCATGGAGATGGCCGCGGCCACGCAGTTCAGTGTGCAGGCCGCGCTGCAGAAGTGGCTGAGCAACTACATTCGCGTGCAGTCTGTCGTGGCCGCTGTTGATGAAGCCGTGCTCACTGTCACCGTCACCTACTCGCCGCTCAATACGGATGTCACCGAGATCCAGACCTTTGTCTACGGAGGTCCGCAATGAGTTCGATCTACGCATGCTGCAATGAGAATCGCAAGGCCGCGGTGCTGGAAAATCCAACGCTCAACGGAATCGATTTTCTCGAAGTGCTGGACCATGACGCAATTCCGCTGGGCATTCCGCGCCAGCAAACACTCGTACTTCATTGCCTGAACGCATTGGCCGGAAACCTTGCGGTCACCAATGTTCTCATTACCGGCGGCGAGAGCATCACAGACATCGGCGTTGCGTGGGTCGCGCTGGCCTCGGACGCAACCACTCTGCCGGCCTCGGCGACTGCCGCGGAAACGGCTTACTACACCGGACTTGCCGATGCGGCGAAGGTGCTGATCGTGCGCACCAAAGTTGCCGGCGATTTTTCGCCTTATACGCTGCGGCTGGTGAGCAGCGCGCCGCAGGCCGCCGAAGATCCCTTTGACCTGACGGAAGCGCTGGCAGGCTTCGACCCCGAACTTTCCGAAGTTCAATTCTCTTTCAAGGTCGAGTGCCCGCCCTATTTCGATTGCGCCCCGCCCGCGCCAGATTGCGCGCCGGATCTTCCCGCGCCTCCGCCGATCAACTATCTGGCCAAGGATTACGGGGCCTTTCGCACCGTCCTGCTCGACCGCCTGAACCAATTGCTGCCCAACTGGGGCGCATCCAGCGAGGCCGACATGGGCGTGGTGATGGCCGAACTGATGGCCTATGTGGGCGACGCCCTCAGCTACCAGCAGGACGCGGTGGCCACCGAAGCCTACATCGAAACGGCGCGCAGCCGCATCTCACTGCGCCGCCATGCGCTGCTGGTGGACTATGCGGTTCATGACGGCTGCAACGCGCGGACCTGGATGCATCTCGAAGTGAACGCGCAGGCTTTTCTGGACCACACGCTGACGCGCTTCTATACCTTTGCGCCCGGAATGCCGGCGACGCTCGCGGTGGGCGCGGACAATGAAGAAGCAGCGCTGAGCGCGGGCGTCGTGGTCTTTGAGCCGATGCAGGATGCGGTGCTTTATCCCGAACTCAACCGGATGAGTTTTTATACCTGGGGCGACAGCAACTGCTGCCTGCCTGCCGGGGCGACGGAAGCTACACTGCTGGGAAGCTATCCCAGCCTTCAACCCGGAGACGTGCTGATCTTTGAAGAGGTTCTCGGTCCTCAGACCGGCGATCCGGCGGATGCCGACATCCGCCATCGCTGCGCTGTGCGATTGACGCAGGTGGCCACAAGCAACAACCTTGGCCAGCCGCTGGTTGACCCTCTGTTCACAACTCCCGCCGCAAGCGGAATCAGCGACCCAATCACTTCGGCAGCGCAGACACCGGCCGCCGTCACGGAGATTCAATGGTCGAGCGACGATGCGCTTCCCTTTCCCGTTTGCCTTTCATCCAGCTTTATCGACTCGACGGGCAAGTTGCAGGTTGTCACTGATGTAAGCATTGTATTAGGCAACATCGTACTTGCGGACCACGGACTGCATCTCAGCGCGGTGGCGCTCGATCCGGTTCCGCAGCCCTCCATCTTTCCGCCGGCGGACAGCACGCTGGCAGCCCCGGGTTCCGGTTCGCGCTGCAATCCGGAGCAGCCGATGGGCTTGCCTGTGCGCTACAGGCCGCTTCTGCCCGACGCTTTCATTACGCAAGCTGTTACGCTGCCCCTTGCCGGTTCTCCCGCCACAGCTTCGATTGTGCCGCTTGTCACCTCCGGCTTTGCCAATCTCCAGGATGCGAATGGCTTCACCAGCCTCAGCATTCAGGCCGCTGACCCGTGGAGCTGGCCACAGTATTTCGGTGTCAGCGTTGTGCCCAATGCCGCGAACCCCGCCAACTTCGATCTTTCCGTGGTCTACGATCCAGCCGGCGGCCCGCATGGCGTCATCGGACCCGTTGTATTGGAACTTTTTCCTGACCTCTCACTGACCAACACCGATCCTGCTTACGCGCCAACGCAGATCAACGCCTTCTCGCGTTTTCTTCAAGTGCCGCCCAGCTTCACGCCCTTTGGAACAGCGCCCACGGCCTTCCCCACTACGCCAACCCACCTTCCGAATTCCGGCTCCATTGATCTGGTCGACGCGGGGGGCAGCTCTTATCTGACGGTGATGGCCGCGAATCCGCTGGCCTGGCCGCCGGCCTTTGGCGTGCTGGCGCAGGGAAGCCAGCTGCATCCGGAGGAGTTCAACCTGCTGGTTGTTTACAACCCGCCCTCCGGCGAAGGCGTACCCTTGCCGGTGCTGGTCGAGCGCTTTGACAGCGTCACGCTGGACAGTGTTTCGGCGGCCTTCGCCTCGGACTCCGAACTCATTCGCGCGAGCAGTTTCTCGCAGCAGCCCAATCCCGGACTTTCCGCATTCGCACTGATGCACTACGACGCCAGCGAGGCTCTGCCGGCAGTCTCGCTCAGCAGTTTTTTCGACAACCGGACAACGGCGTGGACTCCGCTGCCGAATCTCTTGCAGGCCGGACCCGTTGATGCGAACTTCGTCGTCGAGGTCGAGTACGACGGCACGGCGCGCCTGCGCTTTGGCGACAATACCAACGGCCTCCGGCCAGACAGCGGGACCGCCTTTGCCGCCGCCTACCGCGTGGGCAATGGCAGCGCGGGCAATGTCGGCGCGGAGAGCCTGGTCTTTCTGGCGGCGAATGACGCCCGCATCGTGGGCTGCACCAATCCGCTGCCCGCCTCCGGTGGAGTGGACCCGGAGACCACCGAACAGATTCGGCGTCGCGCTCCAGAGGCATTTCTGACGCAGGAGCGAGCCATCATCATGCCCGACTATGTGGCGATTGCCGAGCGAAACAACCAGATCGATGAGGCCGTCGCCACGCTGCGCTGGACCGGCAGTTGGTACACCGTCTTTCTGGCCGCCGAGCCGGAAGGCGGAGGCAGCCTGACACCCACTCTGCGCAAGGCGCTCACCTGTTTCGTCAATCGCTATCGTCTCGCCGGTCAGGATCTGCAACTGGAGTCGCCCAGCTATGTGCCGCTCAACATCAAGCTCACGGTCTGCGTCGATCCTGCGTACTTTCAGGCCAACGTCCGCCAGGCGCTGAACAAAGTGCTGGGAGCGGGACAAAGCGGTCTCTTCGCTCCCGACACCTTCCGCTTTGGGCAAACCGTTTACCTCAGTTCGATTTACGCGGCTGCCCGCAAGGTCGCGGGCGTCACCTCTGTCGCCGCGACGGTCTTCGGCCCGCAGGGTGTGAACAACCCCAGCTATCTTGCCAACGGCGAGATCCCTTTAGGTCCACTTCAGATTGCGCGGATGGACAACGACCCAAGCTATCCCAGCCACGGCCAGTTGACGCTGGTGCTGCAAGGCGGAAAGTGAGATGCCCATGAGCTGCACAGATACATCGAATTGCACTTGCGGCTGCTGTTCCGGCACCGCCATCGAGACGCCGCAAGGAGAGCTGAACCTGCCCGGCCTTTCCGCGATCGCGTACCGCACCGGCACGTGGGCCACCTTCCGCGAGTCGATGCTGGCGCGGCTGTCCAGCGCGGATTACCCAGCGCTTGCCTCCCTCAAAACGCGCGACACGGACGACTTCAGCATCGCGCTGCTCGACGCCAGCGCCGTGCTCTTCGACATTCTCACCTTCTATCAGGAACGGCTGGCCAACGAGAGCTATCTGCGCACGGCAACCCAGCTCAGATCGCTGACCGAGCTGGCCCGCCTGATCGGCTACCAGCCCGCTCCGGGAGTTGCGGCGGAGACCTATCTGGCCTTCACTGTCAAGGCCGCGACCGGGCTGCCGTCTGACCCCACCACGACGGCCATCACGATACCCGCGGGCACGCAGGCGCAAAGCGTCCCGGCGCAGAATCAAACGCCGCAGAGCTTCGAGACCTCCGCGGACATTCTGGCCAAGGCGGACTGGAACGCGCTGCCCATCACCACCAGCATTCCGTGGATTGCGCCTGGGGCCAATGGACTCTACCTGGCCGGCGCCACCAACCAGCTCAACCCCGGAGACTCGCTGCTGATTCTGGGTGTGGCCCGTGAACTCTGGACGCCCAACGCCACTCCCAACGAGCAGTGGGACGTGGTCACGCTCAATCAAGTCGTCATCGACGCCCAGAATGGACTCACCTGGGTGGGATGGGATCAGCGGCTGGATCACGGAACCGGAAGCGGCAAGTCGTCCGATCCATCAACCTGGACGACGGCCAAGGTCTTCGCCTTCCGCCAGAAGGCCGCGCTCTTCGGCAGCACGGCGCCCGACCCCAACCTCTTTGTAAGCGCCAAAAACAACAGCAAAACCAGCCTTCCCGCCCTGATCGATCCGACAGTCTCCCCATGGGTTTGGCGCAACTACCAAATCATTTCGGCCAGCCAGGTGGATCTCGACTCGACCTACTCCAAGGCGGTGGTGAATACATGGTTTGCGCTGGTCGTCGAGGGCATCGTCCAGCTCTTCAGAGTCACCGCGGCCACGGCCACTTCGCGCTCCGCCTTTGGCGCCAGCGGAAGAATCACCGAGCTTTCCGGCGATTTTGACGATCCGAATATCGCGGACTTCCCGCTGCAGGGGACCACGGTGCTGGCCCAGAGCGAACAACTGACCGTGGCGCGCCAGCCGCTCGATCATCCGGTCTACGGAACAGTGCTCGACATCGACGCGCTGCGGCCCGATCTTGTTGGCGCGCGCGCCGTGGCCATCACCGGCAAGGCGCAGAAGCTGAGCGTCACCACCGCTGCCGCGCCGCTCACTTTTGTTCCCGACGACGGACCGCAGGATGGCTCCGCCAATCTCACCCTGAACCCAGGGGATGTGGTGACGCTGATCGATCCCGGCCCGCTGCCCGCGAATGGAGACGGCAGCATTCCTCCGTGGATTGCGGACACCGCTTCCCGCAACCTTCGCGTGGCCGATGCAAGCGGTCGAACAGGCACGGTGGCGGCCACAATCGGCAGCTTCACCCTCGCGCCCTCCACCAAAAAAGACCCGGACATTCAGGAGTTTGCGCTGGTCTCGTCGGTACTCGCGGTGATCTCGCCTTATCCGCATACGCAGGTGTTGCTGGCGAACCCGCTTACCCATGT
>Ga0182014_10006630_pt1 | contig 12366 bp, 11 predicted proteins | sample 612S2DmetaG_FD_120489 | JGI IMG/M metagenome (GOLD analysis project Ga0182014, IMG submission 120489) | Permafrost microbial communities from Stordalen Mire, Sweden - 612S2D metaG | ecosystem: Environmental > Terrestrial > Soil > Wetlands > Permafrost | place: Sweden: Stordalen | collected... | reverse complement strand
TCGTCGACCAGCCAATCCTGCCATTCGCCTTCGCCTTCTTCGCGCAACGGCGCGTTGAGCGAAGCGTCACCGCCGAGGCGGCGGTTCATGTCAATGACGTCCTGCTTGGGGACGCCGAGCCGGGTGGCGATCGTCGTCACTTGATCGTCGCGCAGGTCGCCGTCTTCGAGCGCAGAGATCTTGCTCTTGGCCTTGCGCAGATTGAAGAACAGCTTCTTCTGGCTGGCGGTGGTGCCCATCTTCACCAGCGACCACGAGCGCAAAATGTACTCTTGGATCGAGGCGCGGATCCACCACATGGCGTAGGTCGCCAGCTTGAAGCCCTTGTCGGGCTCGAAGCGGCGCACCGCCTGCATCAGCCCGACGTTGCCTTCGGAAATGACTTCGCCGATCGGCAGGCCGTAGCCGCGATAACCCATGGCGATCTTGGCGACGAGCCGCAGATGCGAAGTGACGAGCTTGTGCGCGGCTTCCCGGTCGCCGTGCTCGCGCCAGCGCTTGGCGAGCATATATTCTTCCTGCGGCTCCAGCATCGGGAACCGCTTGATCTCGGAGAGATAGCGAGAGAGGCCGGATTCACCGGCGATGATCGGAAGAGCGGCGGCCATGGTACCTCCACGAGAGGGAGCTTGCGGGCGCGCCGCGCTCCTGCGGCGGGACGATGCGCCGCACTGCAACATATAACTCTGCCGACCATGGCTGAAAGAGGGCGAAAGGAAAGAGACTTTCTCTCCAATAGATGACAATTCGTTTATCCGGCCGCCGCGCCGCCGTCCGGTCACACCCGCCGCAAAATGCTGACAAGATTATTTAAATCTTCGGGAAGGGGGCTTTCGAAAACTAGCGGCTCGCCGGTGATCGGGTGGTCGAAACCGAGAATCGCGGCGTGCAATGCTTGGCGGCCGAGAGCCTCCAGCGCCGTCCGTGCGTCCTCCGAAAGGCGACTCGCCTTGGTCTTGAACCCCGCTCCGTAGACCGAATCGCCGAGCAGCGGATGGCCGATATGGGCGAGATGGACGCGAATCTGGTGGGTGCGTCCGGTCTCGAGCCGGCAGGCCAATAGAGTCGCCGGTCCGAGTCGTTCCTCGATCCGCCAATGCGTCACGGCCGCCCGGCCGCGTTTGTCGGCGACCACCGCCATCTTGTCGCGGCTGAATGGGTGGCGGCCGATCGCCGCCGCGATGGTTCCCGCCGCGCGTTCGGGCGCGCCCCAGACCAACGCGCGGTATTCGCGCCTGAGCGATCCGCTGCGGCCGTGGTCGGCGAAGAGCGCCGCGAGGCCCTGGTGGGCGGCGTCGTTCTTGGCGACGACCAACAGACCGGAAGTGTCCTTGTCGAGCCGATGGACGATCCCTGGGCGCTTGACCCCGCCGACGCCTGACAGGCTGTCGCCGCAATGGCGGATCAAGGCGTTGACTAGCGTGCCGGCGGCATGGCCGGGCGCGGGATGGACCACGAGCCCCGCCGGCTTGTCGACGATCAGCAGATGCTCGTCCTCGAAGACGATCGTCAGCGGCAGGTCCTCGCCGACGATCGCCGCATCCTCGGCCGGCGGCACGACGAGCGCGATTCGCCCGCCTTCGGCAAGCCGCGCCGCCGGGTCGCGCGCTTCGGCGCCGTCGATCGTCACCTGTCCGGCCTCGATCAGCGCTTTCAAGCGCGTCCGGGAGAGCGCGAGCCCGAGCGCCGCGGCGGCCTGGCTGAGGAAACGGTCGAGCCGCTCGCCACGTTCGCCGGCGCCGATGGCGAAGTCGAGCCGGTCCGCCGTCCCGGCGACGGGCGGCGCGGTCGTTTCGCGGTTCAGCGGCGGTTCCATTCGATTTCCTTCGGCGCGCGGCCTGACTTAGGCGCGCTTCGGTCCGCGGACAAGCGCGAGAGGCGCGCGACGCCTCGCCATAGCGACAAGGGGGGACCTTTCGGCCTATCGTGCCGCGGTTTTGGGCGACGCGATCCGCGTCGGGAGGAGAAAATCATGGCTGTCGGCGCGGGCGAGACCTTTCTTGGACTGGACATCGGCACATCGTCGGTCAAGGCGTTGTTGATCGACGCCGAACAGCGCACGATCGCCGACGCCTCTGTCCCGTTGTCGCTGTCGCGGCCTCAGCCATTGTGGAGCGAGCAGAACGCCGACGATTGGGTCGATGCGGTCTCTGCCGGCGTCGCCGCGTTGCGCAAGAGCGCGCCCGATGCGTTCGCCCGGCTCGCTGGCGTCGGTCTGTCCGGCCAGATGCACGGCGCGACGTTCCTCGACGCCGCCGGCAAGCCGCTGCGGCCGGCGATCCTGTGGAACGACGTGCGTTCGTTCGCCGAATGCACGGAGATGGAAAAGCGCGTCCCCGACCTGCGCCGCCGCACCGGCAACATCGCGATGCCCGGCTTCACCGCGCCGAAGGCGTTGTGGGTGGCCAAGCACGAGCCGAAGGTGTTCGCCGCGACCAAGCGCATCCTGCTGCCGAAGGACTATGTGCGGCTCAAGCTGACCGGCGAGGCGGTCTCCGAAATGTCGGACGCCTCCGGCACGTTGTGGCTCGACGTCGGCAAGCGGCAGTGGGACGCGGAGCTGCTCGCCGCCACGGGCCTCAATCTCTCGCATATGCCGAGCCTGGTCGAAGGCTCGGAGGTGTCCGCCTATCTCTCGCCCGAGATCGCCGCGGCCTGGGGCCTCGCCGGCAAGCGCATTCCGGTCGCCGGCGGCGCTGGCGACAACGCGGCGGCGGCGGTTGGCGTCGGCGCCACTGCGCCGGGCGCCGGCTTCGTCTCGATCGGCACGTCGGGCGTTGTCTTCTCGGTTACCGACCGTTTCATCAGCTTGCCCGAACGCACCCTGCACGCGTTCTGCCACGCCCTGCCCAACCGCTGGCACGGCATGGCGGTGAATCTGTCGGCCGCGGCGGCGCTGACCTGGATCGCCGAGCTATTGAAGCGCGGCGACGACGTCGGCGGCTGCGTCGCCGACGCCGAGGCGTTCGCCAAGTCGGCCAAGGCGGTCGAGACGGCGCCGGTGTTCCTGCCCTATCTCAGCGGCGAGCGCACGCCGCACAACGACGCCAACGCGACCGGCGTGTTCGCCGGCCTGCGAGCCGAACATGAAGCGGCGGCGTTGATCTACGCGGTGCTCGAAGGCGTCGCCTTCAACTTCGCCGACGGCGTCGACGTGCTGACCGAAGCGGGCGCGCGGCCGAAGGCCACGATGCTGGTGGGCGGCGGCGCCCGTTCGGCTCTGTGGGGCCAGCTCATCGCTGACGCGACCGGGCTGACGATCGACCTCGCCGCCGGCGCGGAGGCCGGCGCGGCGCTCGGCGCGGCGCGGCTCGCCATGCTGGCGGCCGGGGCGGGCGACGAGGCGACGGTGTGCAAGCGGCCGCCGACCCAACGCGTGTTCACGCCCGACGCGGCGCGCGCCGCTTTGCTGGCGCCGCGTCTCAAGCGGTACCGCGCGCTCTATCCGGCTGAGAAGGGCGCACGCTGAACGCGGGCGGGAGCCAGATGGCCGACGACAAATTTGCGCTGGTTAGCGGCGGCGGCCGCGGCATTGGCCGCGCCGCGGCGCTGGCGCTCGCCGCGGCCGGCTGGCATGTCGCCGTCGCCGGGCGCAGCGCGCCGCCGCTCGTCGAAGTCGCGCACGAAATCGAGCGGCTTGGCCGGCGGGCGCTGGCGCATGCCTGCGACGTCGTCGATCCGGCGTCGGTCGACGGTCTTTTCGCCGCAGTGGAGAGCGCCTTCGGGCGGCTCGACCTGCTGTTCAATAACGCCGGCGCCAGCGCGCCGGCCGTCGCCTTCGAATCGCTGACCTACGAGCAGTGGAAGGCGGTGGTCGACGTCAACCTCAATGGCGCGTTCCTTTGTGCGCGGGGCGCCTTTGCGCTGATGAAACGGCAGCGCCCGCAAGGCGGACGCATCATCAACAACGGCTCGATCTCGGCCCACGCGCCTCGCCCGCGGAGCGCGCCCTACACCGCGACCAAGCATGCGATCTCGGGGCTGACCAAGTCGATGGCGCTCGACGGTCGCGACTTCGACATCGCGTGCGGCCAGATCGACATCGGCAACGCCGCGACCGAGATGACCGAGCGGATGGCGGCGGGCGTGCTGCAGGCCGACGGCCGCGTCGCCGTCGAGCCGCGCATCGATGCGGCCGAGGTTGGCGCGGCGATCGTCCACATGGCGAGCCTGCCGCTGTCGTCAAACGTCCTGTCGATGACGCTCATGGCGACCAAGATGCCGTTCGTCGGGCGCGGATGAAACGTCCAAGTCCGAGCGGGAGCAGAGGCGCGAGCGCTTTGTCGACGCGCTCGGCGAGCGCGTCTGGCGCAGAAGCGCCGTTCGTCTGAGGCTTCCATCGGGAGGACGCGGCCGGCGGCCGCGCCGATAAGGACGCGTTGCGCTCAGTCCGGCGCGGCGGTCAGCGGCTCGAACGGGCGCGGCAGCGTATCGCGGGAAAGGTCGCGTTCGAACAGCTTGATGCCGAGCGGCTCGTTGCCGTTCGCGTGGACGAGCACGATCGAGCCGGCGTTCGGCCGCTGATCGAGCGCCAGCCAAGCGTCGGCGCCCAGCGAGATCAAGTGATGGCGGCGCACCGCCTGCATCAATGGCGCGCTGGAGATGAGGCCGGGGAAGCGGAAGAACAGCGACGGCGTCTGGCCGTTAGCGACGAGCAGCCGTTCGACCTCGAGGATCTCCGCGTCGGCGTCGACGCCGGGCTCCAGCAGGAAGTTACGCTCGTCGGGCGCGCCGCGCGCGTAGGGGTGATGGTAGGTGTGGTTGACCCACGTAACGTCGAGCGCGCCGCTCGCCTGCAGGTCGAGCAGCCAGCGATAGTCGGCGAAGTGATGAGTGAGCCACAGGCCGGAAATCGACAGCGCGACCGGCGTGTGCGGCCCTTGCTCTGCCAGCTTTTCGAAGAAGCCGCGCTCGAGCGGTTTGAAGCTCGGACAGAGATCGCCGGTGACGAAAGCGCCCGACGCGTCGCCGTGGACCAGGCCGGCGTTGCGCAGGAAACCGCGATGGACGAGGCCCGGCGCCTGCGCGGATGCTTCGATCGTCCGCATCATGCGGGTCGAAGTTAGAGAGGCTTCGTCGCTGTCCGCGCAGGTCCAGCAGGCGGCGCGCTCGATGCGGGTGGTCAGCTTGTCAGGATCGGCGAGCAGCAGCAACGGCTCGGCGCCGACGCTCATCGATCGGATGGCGATCCGCTCGCGGCCGTCCACAGCATGGCAGGCCCGCAGGGTCGAGCGATAGTCGGCGACCGCGTCGACGTGGGCGAGGCGTTCGGGCGCCGGCGGGCGCCACAGGCAGGCGGTCGCGTCGTCGTCGGCACGGGCGGCGACGCAGGCGAGGAGCACGAGGGCGGCGGCGAGAACGAAGCGGGCGAGGCGCAAGGGCAGGGCAGGTCTCCGGATTCGCGCCGGGCGCGCGTCCCGTATTGCGAACGAATGATATCAGCGGTTGCCGCGCCATTTTGCCCGCGGGCGCGCCGGCCGTCAAAGGTCCGCGCTTCAGCGTCCCAGGCGGAAGGGTGGCGAAGAGACATTCGCCACCCCCGCGCTTCGCTTCGCGCCGCCGGAGCCGAGAGCGGCGCCGTTTCCGGCGTGAGGGTTTGTTTTCAAGCAGTTGCGCGACAAGTTTCCGCCGCTTCGCCGCACGGCGCCGGCCGCGCTCGCCTGCCGACGCCCCGCCGCTTGCAAAAGCTAGTTACCTGACTAAAGTCAGATAATGTCCGATGCCGCGATTCAGCAAGTCCGCCGCTTCAACCGGCTCGTCACGCGCCGGGTTGGCGCGCTGGACGACAGCTATCTCAGCCGCGGCCGGCCACTCGGCGAGGCGCGGCTGATTTTCGAGATCGGCCTCGCTGGCGCCGACGCGCGCAGCCTGCGCGCCGCGCTCGGGCTCGATTCTGGCTACCTCAGCCGCCTGTTGCGCGCGCTTTCGGCCGAGGGGCTGATCGAAGTCGCCAGGGGGAAAGGCGACGCGCGGGTCAAGCGCGTCGCGCTGACCGCCAAGGGGCGCGGGGAACTTGCCGCTTATGAGCGGCTCTCGGACGAGCTGGCGGGCGCGATCCTCGCGCCGCTGGCGCCGCCGCAGCGCGAACGCCTGCTCGCGGCGATGGCCGAGGTCGAACGGCTCATGCGGGCCGGCGCGGTCGTGGTGGGGCGCGAGCCGGCCGATGCGGCCGACGCGGTCTGGTGTCTCGACGCGTACTATCGCGAGTTGACGCGGCGCTTCGACGCCGGGTTCGATCCTGCCAACGGCAAGCCGGTCGGCGTCGAAGACATGACGCCGCCGAGAGGATGGTTCTTTCTCGCCCGGCTCGACGGCCGTCCGGTCGGCTGCGGCGCGCTCGTCCGGCTGAGCGCCAAGGCGGGCGAGATCAAGCGCATGTGGACGGCGCCGGAGGCGCGCGGGCTCGGCGTCGCGAAGCGCCTGATCGCCGCGATCGAAGCGCAAGCGGGCGAGGCTGGCTTGACGACCCTGCGGCTCGACACCAATCGCGCGCTGAAAGAAGCCCAAGCCCTCTATCGCAAGCTCGGTTTCGTCGAGATCGCCCGCTACAACGACAACCCCTACGCCGATCACTGGTTTGAGAAGCGGTTGTGAGGCCAGGCCCGCGTCGGGGCCTAAGCGATCTGCATTGAAATGGCGTCATCAAGCCCTCTGCGCGTCATTCCCGCGAAAGCGGGAATCCATTGTCGTAGGGCGGCGCAGCGGAAGTATGGATGCCCGCTTTCGCGGGCATGACGCCGATCTTGGTTCCACGAAAATGCAGAGCGCTCTAACGGGGCCCACGTCGGTTCTCGGTCGAACGTGTCCTGGCGTCAGCGAGCCAGGAAACTTTGCGCCGCGCGGCGTCGAGCGCCGCCGCCTCGGTCGCGTAGACTGCGCCGGAATAGTACGCGACCGGCGTCCAGGCGCCGCGATCCTCGACGTCGCGACGGAATTCCTCGAATCCGTAAGAGCCGTCGGGCCGGCGAAACAGGTCGACGCAGCGGTCGGCGGCCGCGTTTTCCAAGCTGTTGAACACCGTCCATGATTTGTCGATGCGCTGGGACATGGCGTTTCCTGTTGGTCGCCGCGCCCGCGCCGCTAGCCCGTTTCGGCGCCCTCGGCGACGCGAACGGTCGCTTGCTCGCGGCCGGCAAAGAGGTCGACGAGGCCAATCGCCCCGCCGACCGCGACCGCGCCGCCAAGCAGACATGCGACTGCGACGTTTGAGCCGTCGACGATCCACCGCGTCACGATCGGCGTCAACACAAGCAGCAAGCCATTGTTCAACGTCTTGGAACTGGCCAACACGAAACCGGCGTCCGCCCCGGCCCGCGACGCTTGGATCGCGGTGTTGGCGGGAGCGGCCAGGCCGCAGCCGAAGCCAGACGCTCCCAACAGGACGAGCGCCGGCGCGAGCGGCAGCGGCAGCGCGAAGAACAGGCACAAAGCGACGAAGATGAGTCCGATCGCCGCCGGCAGCACGCGTTGCGGCGGTCCAAGACGGCCGATCGCGAGGTTGCCGATCGCAAGGCCGGCGCCAAAGACGCCGAGGGCGAGCCCCACCTCTCCGGTCCCGAGGCCGTATCGCGCACGCAGCGCCTCGCCGGAGATCAGAAAACCGGCGATGGTCGCGCCGAGCCAGGCGCCCTTGCAGAGATTGGCGCGAAGGATCGCCGGTTCCAGCAAGCGCGCCGCCGACGCCTTCAAGCCTCTCGCCGGTCGCGCGACGGCGGCCGGCACGATCCATGAGGCGAAGGCGAAGACGCCGAGGCAGCCCGCCGCGACGAACAGGAACGGCGCCCGCCAGCCGAAATGGTCTGTCAGCGTCCCGGCCAAAGTCGGTCCGGTGGTGACGCCGAGCGTCAGTCCGAACAGCACGAGGCCCATGGCGCCGGCCTGTTTTTCGGGCGGCGTCGTTTCGGCGAGGAGGGCGAAGACGGTCGGCGTCAGCGCCGCGCCAGCCGCACCGCCGAGCACACGGAAGGCGATCGCGAACGACAAGGTCGGCGCCAGGGTCAGAACGAGCGAGTCCGCCGCAAACAGCAGCAGCGCCGGCAGCAGCGTGCGCCGCCGCCCCACCCGATCGCTCAACAGACCGATGAAAGGGGCGAGCGCGGCGTAGGAGAGGGCGTATCCCGAGACGAGCCAGGCGGCGCTCGACACGGGGACGCGGAATGCGGCGGCCAGCGGCGTCAGCATAGGCGCCAGCATGAACTCAACCGCGCCGACGAAGTAGACCGCCAGGGTCAAGGCGGCGAGCAGAAGGGGCAGGGGCGGCTTCGGATTTGGCATGCGGCGTCTCCAGGAGCTGGGTTGGTCCGGAGGCGGCCCTCAGCGTGGCGAGCAACGTCTTTCGCCTCGCCTCGAGGTCGGCGATCAGCCGTTCGATTTCGGCGAGCTTTTCGCGATGGGCGGCGGCGACGCTTTCGCAGGCCGTGACCTCAGCGGGATCGTCGACGATGCAATTGAGGAAGGTTGCGATCTCGGCTGTGCCGAAGCCGAGCCGAATCATCCTGGCAATCCTGCGCACCGTCAAAACCGCGTCGGTGCCGAAATCGCGATAGCCGTTCGATCCGCGTGATGCGCGGACGAGCCCGGCCTGCTCGTAATGGCGGATTGAGCGAACGCTCGCGCCAGCCTTCTTCGCCACCTCGCCGATCCTCATCGGGCCTCCTTCTCATGCGTCGTAACCCCTGACGCCAATGTCAGGGTCAAGCGCCCAAATTGAAGACGGCGCGACCCGTTTCCCCTATTCGCCGCTCGCGACGCTGCGCTACGGCGGTCCGACGCCGTTCGCCAGCGCCATTCATCCCTCCACAATTGTGTGAAGCGCGACTTTGCGTCGTGGCGCCGCCCGCCGGCGTGAGTCATAGTCGACACAGGCGCGCGACGCGCGGCGAAAACGGAAAGGTCGGACGATGGTCTTGGCTCTGATGCTGATCGCACTTGCCGGCGCCCCCCCCGCGGTCGACGCGGCGAAAATCTGTCACGACGCGCAGGCTGCGGCGCTGCAGGAGGACGCGAAGGTCGCCTTCGACAGTTGCGTGCGCGACGAGCAGTCGACACGCGACAAATTGACGGCGCGCTGGCCCCATTATTCAGCCGCCGCGCGCTCGGCCTGCGTCGGCGACGGCGGCGGCGTCGGGCTGAGCAACGTCGAACTGTGGACGTGCCTCGAGATGCAGCCGGGCGGCAGCCTGAGTCTGCAGAGCGGCGACAACGCAGTGGCCCCCGCCTCGGGCTTGTCGCCCTTGCCGCCGCGCGGAAAGAAGCCGTAGCGCCCGCCGCTCCGCCAGTCCGTAAGCGCCGGGCGACCTCTTATGCGGGAGACGGGCCATGGAACAACGCGCGCGGCGCAAACCGAACTGGATGTTGCAGGCGATCCTGTGCGCCGGCGTCGTCTTCTGGCAGAGCTTCGATCTGGCGACGGCGGTCAAAGCGCCTTCGACGGCGCTGCTGACGCTGCAAGCGGTCCTGCTCGCCTGTGGCCTGATCGGCGGCGTCGAGGCGCTGGTCATGCTGGCGCGGGGCGCTTGACCGCGGCGGACCCAGCGCGGTCGGCTTGATTCGCCAGGGCTTTCTCTTTAAGGCCTCGACAACCCCTTCCCCCGCGAGGCGCCCCCGATGGCCGAACTGCCCCCTCACCTGCGGCGCCTTGAAGCCGAAGCAATTCACATAATGAGAGAGGTTATAGCCGAATTTAGCAATCCGGTCATGCTATATTCGATCGGCAAGGACTCGTCGGCGATGCTGCATGTCGCGATCAAGGCCTTCCATCCCGGGCCGTTGCCGTTCCCGCTGCTGCACGTCGACACGACCTGGAAATTCCGCGAGATGATCGCCTTTCGCGAGGAAACGGCGCGGCGGCTCGGCCTCGATCTGCGTATCCACATCAACCAGGACGGCGTGGCGCGCGGCATCTCGCCAGTCGCGTCGGGCAGTCAGCTCCACACCCAGGTGATGAAGACCGAGGCGTTGCGCCAGGCGCTCGACGCCGGCCGGTTCGACGCGGCGTTCGGCGGCGCGCGACGTGACGAGGAGAAGAGCCGCGCCAAGGAACGCATCTTCTCGCACCGTTCGGCCGCCCACGCCTGGGACCCGCGCAACCAGCGGCCCGAGCTATGGCGGCTCTACAACACCCGCATTCGCGACGGCGAGTCGATGCGCGTCTTCCCGCTGTCGAACTGGACCGAACTCGACGTCTGGGAATACGTCCGCGCCGAGGGCATCCCGGTCGTGCCGCTCTATTTCGCCAAGCCGCGACCGGTGGTCGAGCGCGGCGGGACGCTGATCATGGTCGACGACGACCGCCTGCCGCTGGAGCCCGGCGAGACGCCGCAGATGAAGCGCGTGCGCTTCCGCACGCTGGGCTGCTATCCGCTGACCGGGGCGATCGAGTCGGACGCCGACACGCTCGACGCGATCATCGCCGAGATGCGCGCTGCGACAACTTCGGAGCGTCAGGGACGGCTGATCGACAGCGACGAGTCCGCGTCGATGGAAAAGAAGAAGCGCGAGGGGTACTTCTGATGAACGCGTCCTTGCGCCAAGACGCACTGCCGACCCTGCGCCTGCTCACCTGCGGCTCGGTCGACGACGGCAAGTCGACGTTGATCGGCCGGCTGCTCTATGAGCAAAAGCTGATCCTCGACGACCAGCTCTCGGCGCTCGAACGCGACTCGAAGAAACACGGCACGGTTGGCGCCGACATCGACTTCGCGCTGCTGGTCGACGGCCTCGAGGCCGAGCGCGAGCAGGGCATCACCATCGACGTCGCCTACCGCTATTTCGCCACGCCGCGGCGCTCGTTCATTGTCGCCGACACGCCCGGCCACGAGCAGTACACGCGCAACATGGCGACTGGCGCCTCCAACGCCGACCTCGCCATCCTGCTGGTCGACGCCCGCAAGGGGTTGCTGACGCAGACCCATCGCCATGCGATCATCGCCTCGCTGCTCGGCGTCCGTCATGTCGTGCTGGCGGTGAACAAGATCGACCTGGTCGACTACGACGAAGCGACATTTCGCCGCATCGTTGAGGCTTTCGCCGCCTTCGCCAAGCCGCTCGACTTCCATTCGCTGGTCGCGATTCCGATCTCGGCCCGCGTCGGCGACAACATCTCCGCGCCGAGCCCGCGCACGCCATGGCATGACGGCCCGTATCTGCTCGACCACCTCGAACGCATCGAGGTCGAGGACGAGCGGCGCAACGCGCCATTCCGTCTGCCGGTGCAATGGGTCAACCGCCCGCACCTTGATTTCCGCGGCTTTGCCGGCACGATCGCCGGCGGCCGGATCAAGCGCGGCGACCCGATCGTCGTCGCTTCGTCCGGCCGCACGAGCGCAGTGACCGGCATTCTGCGCGCCAGCGATGCGGTGGAGGAGGCTGAATCGGGCGACGCGGTGACGCTGACGCTCGCCGACGAAGTCGACGTCGCCCGCGGCGACGTGCTGGCGCCGCCTGCGGCGCGGCCGGAAGTCGCCGACCAGTTCACGGCGCATCTGATCTGGATGAGTGCCGAGCCGCTGCTGCCCGGCCGTTCCTATCTGATGAAGATCGGCGCGCGCACCGTTCCGGCCTCGGTGACCGAGCTCAAGCATCGCATCGACGTCGACAATTTCGACAAGCTCGCCGCCAAGACGCTGGCGCTCAACGAGGTCGGCTTGGCCAATCTCGCCGCCACCGCGCCGGTCGCCTACGACCCTTACGCGGAGAACCGCGAGACCGGGGCCTTCATCCTGATCGACCGCGCCAGCAACGAAACGGCGGCGGCGGGGATGATCGCCCACGGCCTGCGCCGCGCCACCAACATCCACCGCCAAGGCCTCGCCGTCTCGCGCGAGGCGCACGCGGCGATCAAGCACCAGCGGCCGGCGATCCTGTGGTTCACCGGCCTGTCCGGCGCCGGCAAATCGACGATCGCCAATCTGGTCGAGAGCAAGCTGATGGCGCGCGGCGTCCACACCGCTTTGCTCGACGGCGACAACGTCCGCCATGGCCTCAACAAGGACCTCGGCTTCACCGCCGCGGATCGGGTCGAGAACATCCGCCGTATCGCCGAGGTCGCGCGGCTGATGACCGACGTCGGGCTGATCGTGCTGACCTCCTTCATCTCGCCGTTCCGCGCCGAGCGGAAGCTGGCGCGCGAGATCGCCGGGGAAGGCGAGTTCGTCGAGATCTACGTGTCGACGCCGCTGGCGACGACGATCGCCCGCGATCCCAAGGGGCTCTACAAGCGGGCGCTCGCCGGCGAGATCAAGAATTTCACCGGCGTCGACCAGCCCTACGAGGCGCCCGAGGCGGCCGAACTGACGCTCGACGCCTCGACCTCGTCCGCCGAGGCGCTCGCCGATCGCGTCATCGCCGAACTCGAGGCGCGCGGGC
>Ga0182014_10006629_pt1 | contig 12371 bp, 7 predicted proteins | sample 612S2DmetaG_FD_120489 | JGI IMG/M metagenome (GOLD analysis project Ga0182014, IMG submission 120489) | Permafrost microbial communities from Stordalen Mire, Sweden - 612S2D metaG | ecosystem: Environmental > Terrestrial > Soil > Wetlands > Permafrost | place: Sweden: Stordalen | collected... | reverse complement strand
ATCATTTAGGCTATATTCCTCTTACCTACAGTGCGTTTGTCAATACTCCTGTTGTGACAACTATACACGGGATTTCTTCAAGTAAAATTCTTCCTGTCTATAAAAAGTACAATAATAAAACTTATTATGTATCTATAAGTAATGCCGACAGATGCCATGAGCTGGATTATATAGCTACGGTTCGAAACGGAATCGATGTAGAAAATTTTCATTTTAATGATGACCCATTGGACTATCTCCTCTTTTTGTCGCGCACTCTTCATAAAGATACAGGTGCAAATGAAGCAATACAAATCGCTAAAAAGACAGGAAAAAAACTTAGAATGGTAGGTTTTGTTGCTGATAAGGCGTATTTCGAAAAAGAAGTACAACCCCATATAGACAATGAACAGATTATTTATGAGAAGCATGTTGATCCTGAAAGCAAGAAAGAACTTTTGTCAAATGCATACGCTTTACTGCACATGATCAATCATGATGAAGTTCTTGGACTTGATGTAGTTGAAGCTATGGCCAGCGGTACACCGGTAATTGCAATGAATGGAGGTTCGATGCCTGAGCTGATAAGAGATGGAGAAACTGGTTTTCTGGTCAATAGCGTTGATGAGGCTGCAGAAGCTGTCCAAAAGGTTGCTGCCATATCCCGAACAAAATGCAGGGAAAGTGTGGAAAAACGTTTCTCTGTTGACAGGATGGTAGCTGACTACATCAAAGTGTATGAAACAATTATTGAAAAATGTAAACGTGAGTCAGAAAGACCATGGGGACACTATGAGGTGCTCCTGCATATGCCAGGATATAAAGTCAAAACTCTCACAATCCTACCACAGGGTGAAATCTCACTTCAGCGTCATTTTCATAGAAAAGAGCACTGGTACATAGTCAATGGAAAAGGAATTGTAACTAAAAACAAAAGTGAAATCAGAGTTTTTGCCGGAGATTCTGTTGATCTTCCAGTAAACGAGGTGCACCGCATTAAAAATATAGACAACGAAAATCTTGTTTTTATTGAGATCGCTCAGGGAGATTACCTTGGAGAAGATGATATTGTAAGACTTGAGGATAAATATGGGAGAGCTTAAAAAGATCTGTATTTAATGAACTCGTATTTTGGAAGACAACCTATATTGCAAGCGCCATAAACATTTATTTATTTATTTATTTCAATGTTACATTTTCTGTAACGTGTCACATTTTCCTTTATAATAGGATACAGGGATACCTGCTCAGATCTCTAAGACTCTTTTACAAGTACGCTCTTTGTCCTCTTTTCTCAAAATTAAAATTATTTCACTAATTGTTTTTAGACATTCATCAACCGAAAGCCTGGGTAAAACACTACTAATGACCATCTTTACTAGAATTCACTAAGCAAATTTCTATGGACTTATTTTCTATGACTGTAGGTTATTGATTGTGTTTTTTATTTTTCCATTAGCTAGTAATCAGAAGTTCCGATTTCATCAAAATAGATGCCCTCCAAATGATTTTTAGTAAGCTGAATAATTACCTTTAATTTTAGACACTTGTAAGTGTAATATATTTATTTCTCGGTTCAACCGAATATAGTACTAATGAAGTTTCAACAAGCTATTTATGGACAGGTGGAGGATTCCATTTAAATGACTCAGGCAAGAAGACCCCTTTTGCTCATTATCCTCGATGGGTGGGGATACAGGGGAGACGAAGAAGGAAATGCTGTCCTGGCAGCTAGAACTCCAAACCTTGACTTGCTGATGAGAGAATGTCCCTGGTGTTTTTTAGAAGCATCTGGAGAGGCTGTTGGCCTTCCAGAAGGTCAGATGGGAAACTCTGAAGCGGGGCATCTAAATATAGGAGCAGGGAGGATAGTGTACCAAGATCTTACCCGAATAAACCTCTCTATCAGAAGTGGAGATTTTTTCAAAAACCCAGTTTTTCTAAATGCAATTTCAAATGTAAAGGTCAACGACTCAAACCTGCACCTCATGGGACTTGCCTCTTACGGAGGTGTACATAGCTATATGCCTCACCTTTATGCGCTTATAAAACTTGCACATGAGAAAGGACTAAAAAAAATATATATACACACTTTTTTGGATGGAAGGGACGTACCCCCTAAAACTGCCCTTGGAGACATAAAAGAACTAGATGCATTTTGTAGGGAAAATGGTAATGCTAAAATCGCAACGGTCTCAGGACGCTACTACGCAATGGACAGAGATAATCGTTGGGATAGGACAAAACTTGCCTTTGAAGCTATAACTAAGGGAGTTGCCACTTATACAGCCCCGGATGCAGAGACTGCAGCTTCTGAAGCCTATGGCAGGGGAGAGACTGATGAGTTTGTAAAACCGACTATAATCATTGATTCAGAAGGAAATCCAGAAACAATCATAAAAGATAATGATTCTGTGATCTTCTTCAATTTTAGGTCAGATAGAGCGCGGCAACTTACATGGGCTTTTGTAAAAAAAGACTTTGAAGGCTTCGCGAGGGAAAAACGTCCGAATGTTTACTATGTCTGTATGGTCCAATACGATGAAACCCTAGGTATGCCCATTGCTTTCCCTCAAGAAGAGCTGGTAAAGGTGCTTGGAAAAGTACTGAGTGAGCAGGGACTTATACAGCTCCGAATTGCTGAAACCGAGAAATATGCACATGTAACTTATTTCCTGAACGGTGGACAGGAAAAATGTTATGCAGGAGAAGATCGTTGCCTTATCCCTTCTCCGAAGATTGCTACCTATGATCTCAAACCCGAAATGAGCGCATATGAAGTTACGGATGAGGTTATCAAACGAATTCGGTTAGGAAAGTATGATGTCATTATCCTTAATTTCGCAAACATAGATATGGTTGGACACACCGGTATTTTTGAAGCTGCAGTAAAGGCAGTAGAAGCCGTGGATGACTGCATTGGCAGGATTGTAGCGGTTTTGAAAGAAACAGGAGGAATAGCACTCATAACTGCGGATCACGGAAATGCTGAACAGATGATAAACCTGAAAACAGGAGAACCGTATACAGCACATACTTCAAATCCGGTAAAATGCATTTACGTAGGAAATGATGAGGTAAAAACTCTTAAAAATGGTAAACTGTGTGACCTTGCGCCAACTATTCTTGAACTCCTCAGAGTTCCGAAACCGCAGGAAATGAAAGGAAAATCACTTATCCAGAATTTGCGTACTTGAGGTGAAAATAAATTACAATGGGCGTTGTAGTTTAACATGTGCTTTATAGTTTGAGGTTTAATGCCATTGAATTTTCAATTCTTGCGTGAATTCTATTCACCATTCATCGTTTTTTGTAGCAAAAATGAGTTCTAAATTTCTAACCGTAAGCCTGAAATCAATACTCTGCTCCAGCCTCACATCAATGAATATCTTAGAAAACTGTTGAGAAAATAGGGCAATTTGTCATGAAGAGATTTTCAAGAAGAACATAAGCTTTTTGGGAAAAAGGTTTACACCTGAGACTAATGAAATACAATGAAGCAGATATTTTCTTCGATTGGAGATGTGGTAGACAAAGATAGATCATTCAAAACTGATAGTAGTCTAACGATTTTTTGTCACAATTTATTTGCTTATTTCAACAAACTATGTTTTCACACTGAAAAATGGACAGGATTCTTACCCTTAATAAGAGCGAGATTTATATGTTGTTGTTTTAGTTGATTCACTGTCTAAAGACACTTTCTCACAGTGAGAATCTGTATTTATACTGGTCTCATTTGTTTTAGTTTTCATTTATAACATTGACTAACTATAGCTCCCACCTCTATCAAAGAAAACTTAACCACATACTTTAATGCATTTCAGGACTATGTCCTATACTCGAATCATCTGCCCAAACCAAATTTTTTATATAAATTGCTTCAATACATTATAAGGTGATATAACATGGTAAAATTTGAGTTTGATGATTCTGGAGTATATCGGAATACCAACGTTTTCGATCAACTTCTCAAATTTGCAAAAGAGAATTGGGGGAATGATAGAGCAATTCTCAAAAATTTTGAAGATTTAGTCGATATTGATCTTGTTGGATGGTTCATGCAGGACAAAGATAATGAAATTTCGGTAGGTATCGAACTCAATGAATCTAGTGACCACAACTACGACGAAATCATTTTCTATGATAAAAACAAAGGGGATATAACCGTATTTTCAGTAATGAGAGAACCTACCGCTTGATGTGTAACATATGTTCAATAGGCAACGCCTGGTCGACCCTATAAGCTTGGACTTACGCAGTTGAACTGAGAAATCAATAACATTAAACTTTTGATTGTATAAAAAATGAATTTGAAAACAATGTATATTGAACTTGATTTTATACCTCAAGTGCGTAAGTCTTATTGATAAATAGCCATAGGCATATGTTGGAATTTTAATGTCCTCAAATATTACTCCTTTAAACTGTCTGTTATTGTATTAAGTACGAAACTATCTAAAGGTTTAAAATACAATACATCATTTTATTATAACAATAATAGTCATTAAAGTTGTCTAAAAACTCTCAATGAATGAAAATTAAATGAGTTTTGGAATAAGCTCGATGAAATCTATTGATGGATTCCCGTCAACTTACTATTTAGAGATTTTTCATTACCTTCCATTTCCTTTTCCGTTTCCAGGACCGCAAGAGTGATCTTCATAACCGAATCTGGATTAAGTGAAATGGAATCTATCCCCAATTTTACAAGAAACTCCGCAATTTCAGGAAAGTCACTCGGAGCTTGTCCACAGATCCCGCTGTGCCTTCCATTTTGTTTTGCACCCAGCACAGCCATTGCCATTATTTTCATAACTCCCTGATCTCGCTCATCGAATTCTGAAGCAAGCAGTTCGGAGTCTCTATCAACGCCAAGGGTCAGCTGCGTCAAGTCATTTGAGCCTATGGAAAAGCCATCGAAGAATTTGCTGAATTCGTCAATAAGAAGAACATTATTTGGAATTTCACACATAACATAGACCTGCAGCCCATTTTCTCCTCTCTTTAGCCCGTTTTTCTCCATCTCTGCAATTACTTTTCGTGCTTCTTCAACGGTTCTACAGAAGGGAATCATAAGAATGAGATTTGTAAGTCCCATTTCATCTCTGACCTTTTTCATAGCCTTGCACTCAAGAGCAAAACCTTCCCTATAACGCTCATTACAATAGCGAGAAGCTCCCCTGAAACCTATCATGGGATTGTTCTCCTCCATTTCGAAATAACTGCCCCCAAGAAGGCTTGCATACTCGTTAGTCTTGAAGTCACTCATGCGAGCTACAACCGGCTTTGGATAGAAAGCCGCAGCAATAGTCCCAAAACCTTGGGCAAGCTGCTCAACAAAATACTCTTGTTTATCATAACCTCTTGTAAGTTGTTCGATTTCCAGAAGGATTTTAGGGTCTTTGACCTTTTCAGGGTGTACGAGAGCCATTGGATGGATCTTAATATAGCTTGTAATTATGAACTCCAGCCTCGCAAGCCCAATTCCATCGTTTGGGATCATGGAAGAGGCAAAAGCTTCCTCCGGATTTCCAAGATTCATCATAATCTCAGTTTTCGGGCGTTTTAGGTCTTTGAGATTCAGAGTATCTTTATGGAAAGGAAGAATACCATCATATACAAGCCCGTCCTCTCCTTCCGCACAGCTCACGGTGATTTCCCTACCTGTCTCAAGAACCTCGGTTGCATTGCCTGTTCCTACGACTGCAGGAATTCCTAATTCCCGGCTGACAATAGCAGCATGGCAGGTCCTTCCCCCTTTGTTTGTGACAATTGCAGCTGCCGTTTTCATGACAGGCTCCCAGTCAGGAGTCGTGTTGTGCGCAATCAGAATTTCTCCTGGTTTAAAAGAGGGCAGATCTGAAACATCCGGAATTAAATGAGCTTTTCCAAAAGCAATTTTGTCTCCCACGCTCTTGCCTCTTGCAAGAATTTCAGACCGTTTTTCAAGCACATAGGTTTCCAGAATGTCTTTGCTTTTTTGGGATTGGACAGTCTCGGGTCTTGCCTGCACTATAAAAAGTTCCCCTGTTATGCCATCTTTCGCCCATTCGATATCCATGGGCCGGGGTTCTCTATACTTTTCAGAGTAATGATTTTCGATAGTTATTGCATACCCTGCAAGTTTGAGCACTTCTTCATCATCAATACAGAAACGAAGCCGATCAGCTTCAGGAACCTCCACGTTTTGGGTAAGTACTTTGGAGTTGCCACGCCCGTAGATCATTTTGATCTCTTTGTCCCCTACTTTTTTCATGATAATTGGCTTATATCCTTCCCTGAAAGTCGGCTTAAAGACATAGAACTCATCTGGATTGACCTGGCCCAGCACGACATTTTCTCCAAGCCCGTATGCGCCTGTAATGAAAACCACGTCCTTGAATCCTGTTTCAGTATCCAGAGTAAAAATAACACCGCTAGAAGCTAGATCAGATCTTACCATCTTCATAATCCCAATCGAGAGCCCCACTTTGAAATGATCAAAGTTATTTGTTACACGGTAGGAAATCGCCCTGTCAGTGAAGAGTGAGGCAAAACAACGCGAGCAAGCGTCTCTAAGCCATGGATATCCTCTGATATTTAGGTAAGTTTCCTGCTGGCCAGCAAAAGAAGCGGTAGGAAGATCTTCAGCAGTTGCCGAACTCCGTACAGCTACATCCGTATCATCTCCATACTGCTCGCATAGACTATCATATCCAATTTTGATTTCTTCCCAGAGATCGTCAGGAATTCCTGCCCCAAGAATCAGATCCCTTGCGATTTTCCCCCTTTTTGTAAGGTCAGTGACATTTGCAATATCAAGACCTTCCATTGCTTTTTTAAGCTTCTCTAGAATTCCTCCGGCTTTGAGGGTGTGCCAGTAAGCTTCTGCAGTCACTGCAAAGCCGTTAGGGATCTTTATCCCCTTCGAAGTAAGCTCCCTGTACATTTCCCCAAGGGAAGCATTCTTTCCACCCACAAGCGGAACATCGTCAATCGTAGTCTCTTGAAACCAACGGATGTACTTGCTCTTAATCTCAGACATTTTCCAGAAATCCCCTTTAAAATTATTGTTGTGAATAAAAAGTTTGGCAATAAACTTAAAATTTCATGCATTCGTTGAAAAGTTTTTCCAAATCAGTACAATATATTCTTGGATTAAGTAGGTTCCACTTGTAATTTATGCATTGATTTTTCATGAAAGACATCTTTACGTTCAGATTTTAAGGCAATTTGGAACCTGCAATCATTCGGAGTTTATGGCATTCTGTGGCTTCCCTTCAAGGAATTTCTCTACATTTTGAACACAGACATTTGTGCACTCCTCAAGGGATTCATGGGATAGAAAAGCTATGTGTGGCGTAAGCGTGACGTTTTCAAATTCCATCAGCGGGCTATTTAATGGAAGCGGTTCTTTATCAAAAACATCAAGACCTGCTCCACCAATCTGTTTTTCTCGAAGAGCTTTTATGAGAGCAACTTCATCGACTATCTTTCCTCTGGCTGTATTTATAAGAATTGCACTTGTCTTCATTCTTGCAAGTTCTTTTGTGCCTATCATATTTTCAGTGGATGAAGTGAGCGGTACGTGAAGGGTGATGATATCTGATTCTTTGAGTAGTGTATCCAGATCAACAAATTTTACTCCAAGTCTTCTTGCTTTTTCTTCACTCGGATGGCCTGTAACTGAAATAACATTCATATTAAAACCGTGAGCTATCTGTATAACTCTAACTCCTATACCGCCGGTGCCTATTACCCCAATTGTTTTTCCCAGAAGTTGGTTCCCAATATAGTCTCTCCAATCAAAATTCCCCTTTCGTATCCCGATATCTGCAAGATGCACTTTTCGCAGGAGATTTAGGGATAAAGCAAAAACCATTTCTGCAACTGAATCAAATGCATAGTCAGGAACATTAGATACGATTACACCTTTTTCAGTCGCTGCTTTAATATCTATATGGTCATAGCCGGTTTGCCACACAGAAATCATCTTCAGATTTTTAGCGGCACTGAACGCTTTTTCAGAGAAACCATATCTTCCGACAATGACTATATCTGCATCCCTAACTCTCGATATGAATTTTTCCATGGAAGATGGCATACTTTCAAAAATAGTGAGATTTCCAAGAACCTCAAGTCTTTTCCTGTATTCTTCTGGTAGAAACACAGGATCAGATACAACAATTTTCACTTTATCACCCTAAAAAATATTTTATGTCTTTTCCCAATGAGGTTGAATTCCAAAGTATGCATATACCTTAGCTAATTCGTCATGGGTTAAAGACCATTCTTCTTTATCGAAACCTTCTGCTTTTTCTAGAACAGATTTGTCAATCTTAAGGATATAATCGTACCTATTCAACTCAAGAGCTTCCCAAGGAATGGGAAATAATTTGTTACCTATACCAAGAAAACCACCAAAAGAGAGTACTGCATATGCTATTTTTCCTTTTTCTGCATCAATAATCAACTCTTCAATCATTCCAAGGTGCTCCTCTTTGACATTGACAACCTTAGATCCCTTTATCGTAGTTGTTGGTATAAAAGCTGCTATAGCTTCATCCTGTGTCTCTTCAACTATTCCCATTTTAGTTTGCCAATAGGGTTGAATTCCAAAGTGTGCATACACCTTAGCTAATTCATCATGGGTTAAAGACCACTCTTCTTTATCAAAACCTTCCATTTTTTCTAGAACAGATTTATCAATCCTAAGGATATACTCGCCCCTATTCAACTCAAGAACTTCCCAAGGGATGGCAAATAATTTGTTACCTATACCAAGAAAACCACCAAAAGAAAGTACTGCATATGCTATTTTTCCTTTTTCTGGATCAATCATCATTTCTTCAAGCATTCCAAGGTGTTCTTCACTGACATTGACAACCTTAGATCCCTTTATCGTAGTTGTTGGCATAAAAGCTGCTATAGCTTCATCCTGTGTCTCTTCAACTATTCCCATATTTCACAACTCCTCAATTATTCACCCGCACCGAATGCAACTTTAAGTTTTTCTTCCTCTTCTTTGGTAAGAGATGTTCTTATTATCGTTGCATTGAACTTGTTAAGTCGTTCTAGTGCCTTGTCTTCAGTCCATTTCTCGATTAAGAGAAACAAAGCAGATCCGCCTGGTTTAATGGTTGCACCCACTTCCTTGATGAAATCGTCATTGATTCCATAATCCATCAGTGTACCAGATATTGCACCAGCAATAGCACCAATGGCTAATCCTAGCCACGGTAACCAGAAAAACAGTCCTATAAGCATACCTCAGAACGCCCCGCCTACCATACCTGCGCCGACGAGATGTGTGGCTTGCTTCACTTTTATTTTTCCGTCGGGCTTACGAATAACGACTGCGGCATCCTTGAGAGTCATCAGTTCTTCTTTTTTAAGTTGATGGATAGTTTCATCCATCTTATACGCGCCTTCCTCAGTAGGAAACGCAAAAACGATTAGTTCACTTATGTTCTCATTCTCCGGTATATTTTATATTTATGTAAAAACAGATGCAGATAGCTGTTTTTGTTGGGACTTACGTACTTGAGGTACAAAATCAAGAACAATAAACATTGGGGTTTAAAATTTTAATTTATACAGTTAAAGGTTTAAAGCTATTGATTTTCACATTCAACCGCATAAATCCTACTGATTACAAATTCGATCTCTTTTATATATGGCCTAATCACTCTTCTGTATGCGCTACAGAAGCAGCAAATGCTTTTTCACATTCGATGCACACAAGATCTTTCTGAGGCACAGAACATGTGTGAGTTGCTTCACAGTGCGGACATTTACATTTCCATTCTGAAGGATACCAAAATGTTTCTTCCATAATCTCAACTCCTAGTTAGTGCTAAAGGTGCTATTCGAACACAGAACTCCTGCAAGATCAAGCTCTCAATTTGATGCTTTTGGCCCAGCGAAACTACTTTCCCGCACGATTTATGCTTCAACCAACTTAATCCAACTATGTGAAATAATGTGCGTAGAATACATATTTTCAAAAGTAGTGAGATTTCCGCGAACTTCAAGTTTTTTCCGAAATTTATTTTATAGAAAAAAAGGAGCGCTAAGACATTGGTTCAGAGTACATCATTGATTGTGTCCCTGTTGATTGTTCATGTTGCATGTTTAACTACTCCTTTCACATATCTTCACAATACAGAATTTTAGATCGTGCTCTTGAATAATTGATCAAATCTGAAAACAGAGTATATCTCCAATTTTTGAGAAAATGTAGATTGAATCCTATGCTCACTATTTTCAACATATAGCTACGCTCCATTCTATCCCATAAACGACTTGATTTTTTTAATTATAAGATGTTTTAGAAGATATTTTAGGGGAGTTTGATAAACCCTAAATTTGGCTGGTTGTTTATATACTAATATTAAAATCATATTAAATTATTTATACAAAAAATGGTTTGAAACTAAAAAGTACTTTTACCCAAAATATTTTAGCATCAAACAACAATTAAATATTAATGATGTTTTTATTATATTAGGAGATTTTAGTCGTGCTCCATTAGATGGTTAATATTTTCACCTTAGAATGCACTTTGCTCCAAATGTACTCGTTTTCTAAGCATAACTGCATAAAGAGAATCAAAAACTATACACAGTGAAAAATGATATGAAAAGAACAAGTATATGATTTGTATAGATAAACATCAATTCATTATTAACGGCCCTCATGATCCCAAAACCAACTTTATTTTCACATTAATAAGAGTTTCAGAATTACTTTCATAACAGAAATTCGATTAGCCATTAAGAATTGAAATTTAGAGGAACAATTTTGAGTTCTAGGATCATCTAGCTTATTATACTTTATTTTGCATCTCAAGTGCTTAAGTCCTATTAATGAAAACTTCCTGAAAAAGCCCTTCATTGCCCCTACAAGTTATTAGGATTGAATGTGGAAAATAATTAGGAAAACTTAGAAGTCTATTTGGAGATAAGTCTCTTCAGATAAACAAAAAGAACAGTATGGTCTCCGGTGTGCTCGCAACCGCTACACAATAGAGTTCAGCTCTTTTAGCAGCAGTAATACCCAGAGGTGAATTCTCAATTACAATGCATTCATTCTTAGTCATGTCAAGTTTTTCAAGGGCTTTGAGGAAGGGAGCTGGATCAGGTTTTCCGCGTTTCAAATTATCTCCAGTGATAATAACATCAAAACAACCTCAAAAAAACTTATTCATAGCCTTTTCAACAATGTTTCGGCTTGATCAGGAAACTGTAGCGAACTTAAAATGTCGTTTAAATTCCTTGAGGCAATCTAGAATACCGTTAAAGGGTTTTATTTTATCAAACCCGAAGGCTTCGCGTTTTTTATTAGCCAAATACTCAAAATGCCAGGGTTCAGGCACTCTTCCAGCCTTTTCAAAAATTGCTTTAATTATCATTCTTTCGTTTGAGTCTGACAGGAGCTGGATCAGTATAATCATTGACTATGTATCCTCTTTTTGTAGCGAAAGAAAAAACACAAATTCATCATACTTTACAAAACTTTCTGTATACTATCGACTTATATCTTTTGCCAACAATTTGTATTATGGATTTATACCGTTGTGTGGTTTTCTTTTGATTGTCAACTTAATTGTAATCCTAATTTAATGTTACTCTTTCATTAAGCCTTAGAATCTGATTAAATATCAAAATGAGTGAAATTTTGAAATCAGCTTTTTTGGTTATTATTAAGAAAATAAATTTTGTGAAAGACAACAAAAATTCACCTAATAATGAGTGAAATTTCCAAAACAGCACAATTTTAGCTTAAATTAAGGAAGGAGACTCTATATGGCATTATTCTGAACAAACGGTGTGCGTGGTATCGCTAATGAATACATAACTCCAGAACTGGCAGTCAATTTAGCTAGAAGTCTTGGTACATACATGGGTTCGAAAGGCACGGTTGCTATAGGGAGTGACACGCGAATTTCGGGTCAGATGCTGAAATTTGCCGCAATTTCTGGAGCTTTGTCAACAGGCCTCACTGTTATTGATGTGGGAACTGTTCCTACCCCTTCCATCCAGTATTATGTGCGCGACCATGCCGATGCCGGGATAGTTGTTACTGCATCCCATAATCCAAGGCAATATAATGGAATTAAATTTATTGCAGAGGATGGCTCGGAATTTTCCAGGGATGGAGAAAAAGACATAGAAAAAATATATTATGCGGGGAAATATTCCATCGTATCTTGGGAAAAAACCGGCAACTTCAGTAACGATCCTGGAGTCAATGAATACTACATAAAAAATATTATCAACTCAGTAAATGCCGAAGCCATCCGCAGCCGCAGATTCAAAGTAGTTGTAGATACAGGCTGTGGAGCAGGTTCTCTCACTCTTCCTTTTTTGCTCAGTAAACTGGGTTGCCAAGTATTGACTCTTGAAGCT
>Ga0182014_10006628_pt1 | contig 12372 bp, 9 predicted proteins | sample 612S2DmetaG_FD_120489 | JGI IMG/M metagenome (GOLD analysis project Ga0182014, IMG submission 120489) | Permafrost microbial communities from Stordalen Mire, Sweden - 612S2D metaG | ecosystem: Environmental > Terrestrial > Soil > Wetlands > Permafrost | place: Sweden: Stordalen | collected... | reverse complement strand
TCAGTTTCAATACGGCCGCGGGCGGACTTGCGGCGCATCGCCCCTACTGGATTCTGACCAAGAGCGGCGCCTCGGGGGGAGGAAAGATCACGATCTCCGCGTCGCCCGGCGGCGCGGCGCTCACGCCTTCGGTCAAAGCGATCGTTCCGCTCGAGGACCCGGTTCAATCGGGAAACGCCGGCGATCGCTCCAATACAATGGGCGAGAACGTATTTCCCTACAACGCCAGCGTCGCCGACTTCGCGAGCGCCTATAACCAGACCGACGTGAAGGGAGAAATCTCGGCTGCAGAACCCAACCTTGCCCCCGTCGCCATGGTGAACGGCAAGGGCGTCGTCGCGCTCAACAGCCGGATGTTCACCGTCACAAAAATGATCCCCGGAAATGGCTATCGCGTCTGGAACCGCTTCGAAGATCTCGGCTCCGGCGGCTATACGGGCGAACTGTACACCAACCGGACGACGGGTCTGATCTACTACAGCCCAAGGACCGATCTCAAGGAGACCTGCGCCAGCATCAGTGCGACTGGACAGGCGATCATTCCGTCGTCGCTGGAGCAATTGGTCAAGATCTCCAGCGCGAAGGCCGACATCGCCGCAGCGGGAGCCGGCGTGATGGGAGCCCCGGTCGGCAATTTCCTTTTCAAGCACATTCTTTTCGAGCATACCAACACATCGGTCTTCACCGGCGACCATAACCTCTTTGGCGCCGTCGGCGGGTTTATTTCCACTGTCACGGCGCATTACGCGGGGCCGCTCAACTCGGCCATCGTGACGATCGGCGCCAAGAACGTCACCTTCGATACTGTTACGATGGCCCATTTTGGCGGCAGCGCGCTTGCGATAGCATGGGGATCGAGCCATGACACAGTGCAGAACAGCCAGCTTTACGACGCCGGCGGCGACCTGATCACGGCGGGCGCAGGCCTGACCTACTTCGACCCATATCATTACGACTCGGACCCTGGGTTTTACGGAACCAGTGATTTTGGTCCATCGACGCCGAATTTCAACAAAGGCTATTCCGCAACCAACAAGGATCTGACTGGCGCCAGCGACTGCTGCCAGACCATCACCAATAACTTCCTTTATGACGGCGGACTCGTGCATCCCGCCATGGCCTGCATTAAAATTTCCGGATGGCAGCGATTCGCCGTCACGCATAACACAATGCATGATTGCAGCGGGTTTGGCTTCACCGCAAGCACCGACGTTGCAGTTAGCGATGGTTCGCCATCCTTTGGCGGCGTCGTGCAGGGCGTTCACGATAGCTCGACGATTTATTATCCCTTCTACGCCAATGTGTTTTCTTACAATGAAATCTATGACTGCGGCTATGAGACGACGGTCCTGGGAGCTCGCGTTCCGGGTGGCGCGATGATGAGTGATTTCGGCTGCTTCTACATCTCCGGACCTCAGGATGGCGATGGAACCAACCCGGCCAACGCATTGCAAATCACCTATAACAAGGTTCACGACATCAGCGGGGCGGCCTATCCGATTGACCTGAACGCGGATGGCGTGATGGTGTCTAACGGCGCCGATGCGATCCTTGATTATCATGATGGCAATGACTCGAATGGCATCGTGGAGAAGTATAACCTGTTCTACAATAGATCAGCTGTCGCGATCGGCGCCACAACTTTTCCGACGCGGCTCACCCAGCACACTGGAAATTTGAGAACGGTCATTACGAACAACATCTTCGCCGGCGTATTCGCGGCGGGTTCGCTGATCGACGATGACTACGTTCCGAGGATGGACATTACGCCCAATTACCTTGTCCCGGAACCGGCCAGCAACTATACTTACGCCGCAGGGGATTGCAGTTCCACCTGCTATCTCATGCATAACAGTAAAATCTACTCATCGATTTTCTCCAATTCCCGCACGACGGGAAATAACACGCCACCGACCTGCACGGGCGGCGCATGCACGGACGGCGGCGTCACCTGGACCTTCGTCGAAAATCTGCCGGGAACGCCTTATCTGCAGGAGTACGCGAATATCAGCGCGTGGAAGGTCACAGGCGATCCCGCTGGCGCAACGCGTGCTTTCGTGTTTGCGGACGCTTATCCCAAGTTCCCGCAATACGGACAGTTTAACAAAAACCTGTATTCGATGGCTGGAGATACGCTTTCCAGAGCTTCGTCCAGCTTCACCTTCGCGCAATGGCTTGCGGCGAAGGGGGCGCAAGGCCTGCTGCAGGATGCGGGTTCGCTCTTTGGCGCAACAAAAACCCCAGACGGAGCGGGCATCATGCCCAATTTCGTCTCGCTCGACACTGGCGAGTTCCTGTTCAACCCGACCTATTCCGGGGCGGGAACGGCCAGCGCCTGCGGCGGGACAGGCGCGGGAACGGTCAGCCCAGCCTGCGGCCTCGGCTTTGTGCCCTGGGACTATAATAACGTCGGCGCGCACTGAGCGCCACCTTCAGCCGCCGCCCGCTTCGCAGACACCAAATTGGGTGTTTTTTGAATCTGGAGGTGGCGAATGGCGAGGCGCAAACATAGCCGAGCGTTCGAGAAAGAGGCTGTCCGGCTCATTCGCGACCAAGCGGAGCGCGTAGCGCAGGCTTCGCGGGATCTCGCCATCTATTCAAACTCCGGTGCGCGCTCCGCCTTAAGTTGGGGACCACGCGCCGCAGGCGCCCGATCTAACGCTGCTCCGACTTCCTCTGCACCTGCCAAGGAAAAGCCTGCGACGGATCGGCGGCAAACTCCGTCACGTATTTGACCGTTTTTCCGACGCGTCGTCGGCTCATCGATGAGGGCAGAGACGACCGCGCAACTCGTCTCCGTTTCTCTTGTCATCGCGGCCCGGTGGCGCTGCAAGCTGAATGCTTTGCTTCATCATTCGGATCAGGGCAACCAGTACGCCACCGAGTAGTTCCGGCGGCTGATCGCCGACATTGCCGTCGATTGCTCGATGAGCCCATCCGGAAGTGTCTGGGACAACGCCACGACGGAGAGCTTCTTCTCGTCTCTGAAGGCGGGGAGAATCCGCCGCAAGGTTTACCGGATGCTCGACGCCGCCATGGTGGACGTGTTGGATTATATCGAGTGCTCCTACAACATGTTCCGCGGGCTCGACGATCGGCTATTTCCGCCCAGTTGAGTTCGAAAGGGACGTTTGTTCAGCTTAAACGACCGCACATGAATTCAGCAGCGGCTCGGTGAGCCGTGCGTTGGACGCCTCGAGCCCCGCCACGTCGATTCCGGAAATTCGCGCCGCGACCATGCCCGTTGGGCGCCAAGGTGGGAGGCCCGATTCGGTCGTCGCGACAAACCACCATTTTGAGAAGAACGCCAAAGGCGCTATGATCTAATATGTATGATGCGCACTAAAGTAAGTTGGGAAGCACGAGATTTGGATCCCATTCAGACAAAAGCGGCGACTTTAGTCTTTTACACGACAGATCAAGGATTTGCTGTGCCGACATTGATATCGATCCGTTCCTTGCGGAAATGGAGCGACGTCGAAATCCATATCATCACCTTGGGGTTTTCCGACCAGCAGCACGACGCCTATCTCAAACTTTCCGAGCCGCTCGACGTGATTATTCACCGAATGGACAGGCACTGGACAGACGCATTCAACAGGCCCGAATTCAACGCAACGCACGTGCCGCCTTCAGCGCTGGCTCGATTCTATATTCCGGAATTCATATGTAGCGAAGACATTGACAGATCGGACGTGCTATATGTCGATGGCGACACTTGGTTCTACGATAACCCGCGGGAGCTCCTCGACTGGCCGGCGCCGGACGAAGGTGTTCTGGCTGCCGAAGATCAATCATTTTTCTATCGCGACGATATCGGCGAGACCGGAAAGCGCGTGCGAGAATATTTCGCCAAGATAGGGGTCGAGAAGGAAGACGGATACTTTAATTCAGGCGTTCTCAAATTCCGCGCTGGGAAATGGCGTGACATCGCTGCGGGGTGTTTGGATTTTCTTGAAAGGAATCTAGCGATTTGCGATTATCATGACCAAAGCGCTTTGAACGCGGTGGTGGGTCGGTCGCGCGTTCGGCTATCCCCCCGCTGGAACTTTCAGACTCCCTATTGGGCGTGGGGCGCTCAGGAGTTGGCCAAGCCTGGCATTCTGCATTTCGTTGGCGGCGGCAAGCCATGGATGGGAAAGCTCGATCCGTGGCGCACGATTCAAGATGAATACGGCAAAGCGCGCGCCGAATTTCGCAGCACGCACTTTCCGCTTCGGCTGTGGAGCGCCGATGAACAGCGCGCGAACATGCGACAGGAACGGATAATCCATATCAAGAATAGAACAATCTTCTTTTTCCGCATGCTGGACCGACGCAACAAATTTGCGAATTTACTTCGTGAGAGCGCTGAACTGGGCTCGGCCGCTTGAAGGGCGCCTTTTGGACCATCGCGGCGCGCATCGTTACGCAAGCGACGCAATTCATCGTTATGTTAACCGCGGCGCGGCAGTTGGGACCCGAAGAATTCGGCGTCTTCGCCCTTGTCTCAGCTTTTTCGATGCTTCTTCTTGTCGTCTCAAAGCTGGGCTGGTTTGAGCAAATTCAGCAAAGGAATGTTAGCAAGAACGATTTCGACGTCATCTTTTGGACATCCTTGGCAATCGCCGTCTGCGTGTTTGGCCTAGGCCTAATCGTGGCGGGTACGCTGCAGTTGGCTGGCTTTCGGCTTGGGGCGTCGACGCTCGCCATATTCATGTTCTGGATCGTCGCCGCTACAATCACTTCTGTGCAGTACGGCGTGATCATGCGGGAGCTCGGAGTGGCGCCGATTGGCCAAGCGCAAATTATGGGGGAGATCGTCGCGGCGATCGTATCTATAGCGTTCCTCAAGGCGGACTTTTCGATCATGTCGATTGCCTTGGGGCGACTGACTGGCGAGATTGTCGCTATGGGATTTGCCGCCGCCAGGTCGCGTTGGGCGCCGGCGCTTCGCAACTGTTCTTTGGATCTTCGACGCTTTTTCCCGTTTGTATCGCAAATATTCTACGTTCGCGTCATCGGCTTCGCCCAACAGAATCTTGCCGTCTTTCTCATAGGGGCGTTGATAGGACCGGCCGGAGCAGGCCTATTCCGGGTAGGCGCGCGCTTTTCGGGCGCCATTATGGAGATCGTGCAAGAACCTGTGCGACTATCGGCGTGGTCATTGTTGGGCCGATCGCTGGCTGAGAAAAAAGAACCGCTTGGCGTTCTGGCGGGACGGATCATCGTTTCTGTCCTCTTCGTTTCCGCTCCCCTATTTGTGGGATTGGCTGCGACAGCAGATTCGGTTGTGGCCGTCCTTTTGGGACCGCAATGGGCTGCCGCAGCGCCGGTCATCACTATCTTGTGCCTCGCCAATCTCCTGCAGATATTTGCGATGGTAAACGAGCCTCTCCTGACCCTTAGCGGACATGTCAACAAGATACCTAGAATATCCTTGATCTCGACCACTGGTGTCCTCGGCGGTCTTTTGCTGTTCGCGCCGTTCGGGCTTTTTTGGACGGCGATTGGTCTATTGACCAGCTCCGGACTTTCGCTGATTCTCACTTACTGGGTTTCAAGCCGATATGGCGACGTCAACTGGGCGCAAATTGGGCGGGAGTGCTGGCCCGCCTTTGTCGCAAGCGCACTGATGGCGGCTGGCGTTCTCGCGATGAAACACACCGTCCTTTCTGGCGCCGATTCTTTGTTGAGTTTGGCGCTTCAGGTCGTCGTTGGCTCGGTTGTTTTTTCGGCGGCAATCCGTGTGCTTGCCCCACACCGATTCGATATCGCGCTGGAATTTGTCTCAAAGGCGTCTTCTCACGGGCGAAAGTGAATTTCAGCGTTGGATCCCGTGGGCCCTTTGGGCTGATCCAAATATAAACCGACGCACGGGCAGCCGGCGTCTTGGTCGGCGCATGGACCCCATCGGGATGTCAGGGCGTGCGGCGTCCGTTATCGCGCATCTGGCTGCGACCGGCGTATTTGCGTGACGAGGACCGACGGCGGCGGATCAGTCGAGTCCTCCTGTCTCGATCCCTCTCGGTGATGAAAACTTCCCGTCGACGTCCATCTCTCGATCAGCATGCTGGCGACAGAAAAAACTTCCCTGACTCGGCTATCTGGCCTCGATCAAGCCATCGCTTCCGAAGCGGGCCGTTAGCCCGTCAGTCGGTTGCTCAATTCATCGGCGCGCTCGTGAATCGCGATGATATTTTGATATGTATATATCGTCGAAAGATAGTGGCCCGGATCTAGGCGGCGAAGCGATGAGTGGGCCAACCTATAAAGGGCATAGCCAGGAAGCTGTTGCGCGAAATCGAGCATCGTATGGCGACGATGCATGTGGTGACTGTTAAATTCAAACTGAATAAGAGCCGGTTGCGCTGAAATAACCGCACGAGCCCCCAGTAGGACGTCCAACTCGTAACCCTCAACGTCGATTTTCAGAATATCGAATCGAACATTCTCCGCGTCGGCGACGGCATCCAGCGTTGTGACTGGGACTGTGATTTTGGAAAATGGCCTCGACGCGATGGCGGTAATCGCCATATCTCGCGACGCCAATGTTGAATCAGCGACATCGTCCGGAATGAAAAAACTCGTCTCGCCTTCTTTTTCTCCGACAGCATCATTGCGGCATAGGATCGCATGATCTTTAGCTGTGTTCGCCGTCAGCAGACGGAACGTCTCCGGCGCTGGTTCAAAGGCCAACACTTTCGCCGCGCCAAGCTTTCTCGCGCGCAGGCTGAATTCCCCTACGTTTGCGCCGATGTCCGCACATACTGGGCTTCTGAGAACCGAAAAGGTGCGTTCCATAAGCCACGCTTCGCCACTTTTTTCGAATTCATGGTCGATATTTACGCCGAGGCCGCGCAGTCCCGTTTTCGCCAAACCATCGGAAATGCGCGCGCCGCTTTTGCCGCCAAGCAAATTGGCCACCTGGTCTATGACGGTCTTTCTAAATTTCATTCGCTCCACCAACCCTGTCACTTGTCTACCACAGCCCGCCCCCCGGAGAGTAGCGATCCAACTTGATTGCGCGACGCTCGACACGTTCTCGACTTCCATGAGGTTGTCCGCCGCGACCTCGCAGGCCCAGAGGGAGGGCGCATGGCAGGCCGCGTGAGGAAGACCAAACCTTTCCATTCACCCCTCAATGGCTAGCTAGAATGCAGGCGGAATCTTGTCTGTCCCCCAGTGGCGCAAGAAGTCATTGGGCAACCGGCGCTGGCGGCGCCGCAATTCGCGTTTGACGCTTGCTTTGGGTCGCGTGGGCGGCGGTTATCAATCCAAACACGGCGCCCACGCCTGCGGTAATATCGGGCGTTGTCCCGGCAAGGCCCGCCATCGCAAACCAAGGTAGCAAGCTATACTTAAGTCCCGTGACAAACTCAGACGTGTAAGCGTCACTTTTGACCTTTCTTAAAAACAGATTTATGATAAAGACGCTAAGTAGCGTAGCTCCAATAATACCAGTATTACTAATAATTGACACATACCAATTTGATGTTCTAGCTGAACCGACGCCAACACCAAGTCCGCCCGTCGTAAAGAAGGAGTTCAAGGCGACTTTTGTCCACATCGTCCTCATCAGATAGGAATCTGTTCCTACTTTGTGAAAAATAAGCTCGTTTATCATATTGAAAAGTGAGTCTAGTGCGCTCGGAGTTACCGTGATTAGAAAAAGAAACACCAACGCTCCTCCTCCGACGACAAGCGCTTCGGCTTTAATGTCCTCGCGGGCTGGCGCACTCTTATCCAAGAAGCGCCGGATCCAATTTGCAGCAAATGCAACGGCAAATACGGCCGTGCCGACATAGGCAGTAGAGGATGTTGAGAGCATGCCCATCAATAAAAGGCCGAGAATAGTAGCGGGTACAGGCCAAGCTCTTAGGCCTTTCGGGAAACAAGGACGAAGGAAAGTCAACATCGACGCCATTATAACGCACGGGCCTCCATAAGCCGAAGCTTCCGACATCAACCCAACAACACGTTTGGCGCCAAGCACATTGTCATCGACGAACAACACATAATTCGCGGTTCGGAATGGTTCCAACAGATCTGCGATGCCAAGCGTAGCTGTCATTAAATCGACCAGACCTGTCGCGATGAGTAAAATTCCTCCAAAGAGCATCGACTGGAGGTAATGACGTCGAAGGTCGGGATTGGCGCCGACCGTCGTAAACGCTAGCGCCATGCCCACTGACACCGCCATGTAGGCGGATTGCGTGAAATTGGAGGTGCTCGGCTGCAGCGGCGTCGGCCAATTAACAGTAGACGAGATCGGGAATACTTCTATAGAATGAGAAAATAGACGCGGCATTACATAAGCAGAAAGAAGTCCATAGCAAAAAAATATAAAAAGGGGACCGAGCCCGGATGGGTCAAACGCTATTTTTAGCGCACGACTAAAGTTTTCCTTATTTGACATTATTTTTATAACAATAAACGCTGCGCATATCGAGTATGGTAGAATACTGATGGTTTCACTTGGTATCATTAGCAAAGCGCCAAAGCACTGAGCGGCAGCGTATACATAAAGCAGAAGCGGACTCCGTGATAGCACGCCTATAGTTATCAGGATCCAAAACAACACCGCGGGCCAGCTCACTTCAAACCCTCAAATCTGCTTCCTTTTTGATGCCGAAGCCACGAGGTTTTGCACTGAGCCTCGGATTGTGCGGAAGCTTGAACTGATGCGCTCCATCTGATTTGGAGGCCATGATCGCCTGTGTTTTTGATCAGCATTCAACTGCCTGCGTTCGAGCTTGCGGTCCGCCGGCGTTGATGCCGCAATGGGTATTTCCGTGAGCATTCCGAAAACTTATAGGCGCTTAGTGCTACAAACGCTAAAAAAAATGAGGGATCTCAAAAGGTCTCAATTTTTAGGTCATTTTCATGTGTATCTGGAATCACAGATCCGCGAAACAGGGATCTCGACGTTGCCGGCGAACTTTGGATTTGACTCGAGCCTAACGGAGTTTGTCGGTCCGGCCCGCGCCGGATAGCGTTGTGGGTCAATCGTTACCGAAAGAACTCTCAAAATGACCGAGGCATGACTGAGGAGCCGGGGCGGGAAGCGGCCGAATTACATATCAAGGATGCGTTCTGGCCTGCAGCGTCGGATGCAAAGATCTCCCAAGGCCCTTAAATTACCCGCTAACCGTCCACGATAGTCGACCGAGCCTTCCGGCAGGCAGCTTCGCACTGTATTCGCCGCGAGTGCGCGCAATAGAAACCGCAGGCCGACAGCCGGCTCCACGGTGCCCTTGCCGACAAGATAAATCATATTTGCGATTTGTGAGTAGCCTAAGCGGACACCTTTCGTGCGCGCGCCTTTGGCACCGAGATGCACGCCGACACAGTCCGGCAGGTAGATGGTTCGTCCAAAGGCTTTCGATTGCCCCGTAAAGTCCCGATCTTCCTGCCACCCGTAAAGAGGAAGAGCCTCGTCGAACGAACACGTTCTCGCTACGCGATCGATGAAAGCCATATTGCATCCATATGCGCTGCTCACCGAGCGGATCACTTCGCCGCTGGCCCAATGCGCGCGCGGGGAGCTCTGACCCGACAAAAAGTCAGCCGCTTCCGCCTCCGTCAGCGGGTCGCCGTTGATGCCGTCGGCGAGCACCCGACCCGTGACGCCAACAACATCCGTGAAAGCCGCGAAGGCGAGGGCGCAGTGCCGAAGCCAGTCGGAATGGGGGCGAAAATCATCATCAAAGAAAACGACGAATGAAGCGCCGTCGCTTGGAAACGCGCCTGCCGCGCGGAGCAGCCTCAGCCCCAGATTTCTCTGGCGCGTTGCACCCGCGACTGGCGCGAACACAATTTGGAGTCGATTTTCGTTCAATAATTCGCCGAATTGCGCATCCGTGACGTCCTCACGTCCCGCTCCGACCACAACAATTTTCTTCGGCTGCAGGGTTTGATGCCGAAGTCGATCAAGAAGTACGCCGACCTCTTTCGGCCGCCCTTTGGTAGCTATGACGACATAGGCGTCCATTATCGGTCGCTCGCGGCTTCGGACACGCCTTGCGAAACTGAAAAGAATTCATTCAGCGACGGCCGGAAGCGGGAGCCGATAAGGGGGCTGGATCAAGCTGGTGGCAAGCGCTCCACTCGCTATGGACCGCGACATCATTACATTGTTACGTTCCAGCTTTTCGCGGTTAAAACTCGCACAATTGCGCAATTTGGTCAAGTTGGTCCGCCGCCCGCGCAGGGCGCCGACGTACCGCCGTCGACGATTGCGTTCGACGAAACACATCGGCCATAATTTAGACGGAAGGCGTCGCTAGTAAAGCCAAGCACTAGATTTCATCTTATTTCTCGTGAGTTGTTATCCCTGTTTTCGCGCCGCGGGGCGGAAACTCGACATATTCAGCCATCAAAATTTTGCCAGTTCTGTCCCATTGCCGAGCGGGCATTTCCCTTTGATAGCGCTAATTAGCTCCAGAGGGGCGCCACATTCAATCGCTTCTAGAACGCCAAATTCATCGTCGAACTTCAAATATTGAGAACCGGGAAATAACATGCGCGTTGCCATCATCCATTATTGGCTTGTCTCAATGCGCGGAGGTGAAAAAGTAATCGAAGCGCTCTGTCACCTCTTCCCAGAGGCGGATATATTTACTCACGTATATGATCCAACCGCAATTTCTGAGACAATCCGGAAACACAAGATCACAACAACTTTTATAAATGACCTTCCGAATGCGAAAAAACTTTACAAGAACTACCTTTCATTGATGCCAATTGCGCTTGAGCAAATCAATTTGCGTGGATATGATTTAGTAATAAGCAGCGAATCAGGACCGGCAAAGGGAATTATTCCGCCAGAAAGCTCATTTCATATTTGTTATTGCCATTCTCCGATGCGTTACATTTGGAATATGTATCATGAATACCAAGAAAATGCCGGCCTACTCAAGCGAGTTCTGATGCCGCCATTGACCAATTACTTGCGGACTTGGGACGCGGTCGCTGCAATGCGGGTCGATCGTTTTGTTGCAAACTCAGGAACCGTCGCCGCCCGCATTCAAAAATATTATCGCCGAGAATCGGTGGTTATCCACCCGCCCGTGGATGTCGACATTTTTAAGAGCATTCCTGAACAGGAGACGGAAGATTATTATCTCATGGTTGGCGAGCTCGTTGGCTATAAAAAGCCGGACGTCGCCGTAGCGGCCTTCAATGCGATGAGGCGGCGTCTCGTTGTGATCGGGGGCGGCGAAATGCTGCCGAGGCTCCGCAAATTGGCGGGCCCGACCGTCACCATTCTCGGCCCGCAACCGATCGACGCCCTAAAGAGATACTATTCCCGCTGCCGTGCGCTGGTGTTCCCTGGCGAGGAAGATTTTGGGATTGTCCCGGTTGAAGCCATGGCCAGCGGCCGCCCCGTTGTCGCCTTTGGACGAGGGGGAGCGACAGAGACTGTCGTCGAAGGCGTCACAGGCCTGTTCTTCGAAGAGCAGACCGCCGAGGGGATCCGAGGGGCGATACAAGAATTCGAGCGGCTGAAATTCGACCCGGATGCGATACGCGCACATTCTCAGCAATTCAATCCGGATCGGTTCGCATCACAAATTGCGCAGGTGATTCGGGACGCGATGGGTCACAAGGCCGTTGCCCAGGTCGGTAATACGGTTTCATGCTGATGTCACAGCGCTTGGTGAAACTCACTTGCGCCTCCTACCTAGGTATCGCAACCCGAACCATACAGCGCACAACGCGACCCCGATTAGATAAATTGCGCCAATGATCTCGAACAAGCGCATCGGCGCCTCGCTCCTATATTCGAAAAAAGCTCAATCGCGGCTGGGAGATAGATCCGGCCCTCAGCCATCCAGACATGGTTTAAGTCAGCGCCGCACATTTGATTAGCATTACAGTTGCAATTTAAGCGGCTCTCTGAATCCATGGGTCACCATGGATTCAGAGATCATGGATGAGGTCAATGCAAGGTTTGTAATTTTTTGTACGCGGCCTTTATAAACGAAAGACAGCTACGGCCGATTTGATGAAAATTCCGCCCGCGCGGGTTCGACGCATTTGACGCCCTGTTGCGGCTTAAAAAACTTTCGCTAATTGAAGCGCGGGCGGGATGCGCGCCCAAATGGTTTTGACAGTTTCCCGCCCGTGTCTAGTCCGCCGGGTGGTCTGTCCCATGACAATGCGTTGAGACCATCGGAAGCCGATCTCATGAAAATAGAGGTCGGCATGTTCCGAACTGATATGGTGAAAGACGCCCGCGATCGTGCTGTCACGCTGCAGTTAATCGGGGTCTTCGTCACATTCTGTGGAGCCGATTGCCAAGGTCGCGTCTTGCGTGCAGACGAAGGCATGCGAAAGAGAATTAAACTGGCCTTTGGTCCCGGAATAAAAGTCAGCGAGGTCGAGTTT
>Ga0182014_10006627_pt1 | contig 12375 bp, 9 predicted proteins | sample 612S2DmetaG_FD_120489 | JGI IMG/M metagenome (GOLD analysis project Ga0182014, IMG submission 120489) | Permafrost microbial communities from Stordalen Mire, Sweden - 612S2D metaG | ecosystem: Environmental > Terrestrial > Soil > Wetlands > Permafrost | place: Sweden: Stordalen | collected... | reverse complement strand
GCCGAGACCATCGGCGATGACGCGGGTGAACAGGCCGTGGTCCCTGTAACCCTCCAGCGCTTCCTGGTCGGTGGTCGCGGCGGCGAGCACGGTCGAGCCGATCTGACGGCTCAGGATCGTCGTCGCCGTGCTGTCGGTCATGCCGCCGCTCTGGATGGCTTGCTGCAAGGCGTCGCCGACCGGCGCGGTGTGGCAGGTGTCGATGATCACCAGTTTCTTCGGAGCATGGATATTGGCCAGCAGCCCCGCCAGCTGTTGCCGGCTGATCGCCTCGGTCTTGATCGTGGCCGCTAAACTGACATTGGACGTGATTAGATAATATTCGCCGTCGACCACAAGCCCGTGGCTCGCAACATAGAACACGAACTCGTCGTCGGGACCGGTCGACGTCTGCATCGCAGTCAGGACTTGCACGATGTGAGCCCTGTCGGTCTCGGCCACGGTAGTTACAGTAGCAGCTTGATGTCGAGCGTTCCGAACAGCGGCGCTGAATATTGCTTCAGCGTGTCGGCGAAGAGTTGCGCATCGGCCACTGAAAAAGCGAGATTGTTCTGCGGCGACTTGGGGAAGTCCTGGATGCCGACCACGATGGCATGCAATGTCCCGCGTGGCACCCGCGGCAGGTGCGCGGCGATGGAGGCGCTGATGCTACTGCTCTGTACGCTGCCGTCGGCGTTGAAGGCGACGGCGCGCAACTCGTTGGGGCCGTCGAGCAGCGCTACGGCATAGTTGCGCATGACGCCGCCGTCCGCGGTGTCGTCCTGAATAATCGCAGAGCCGTTCAAGAACACCCGGACCAAGCCGATGCCGCCGCCGCCATCGGTAAGGCGCAGCATGAGATTGAGTGTCGGCTCATTGGTGGTCTGCGGCAGATCGACAAGCTCGACGATCGGCGGCGGCTTTTCGCCTCCGATGCTGCCGAAGCGGGTCAGCGACTGGCCGGCGAGGCCGAGCTTCACCAGATCCGGGCGATAGAATTTCTCGCGATAGGCCCCGATGCCGAACACGCGATTTCCGACACGAACGTTCAGATTTTCTTCCGCCTGCACCGAGGAGGAACTAAAATAGCCTTCCGGCGTGGTGGCGAGAAATGACCCGTCCGTGAAACTGATGAACGCAACGCGCTCCTTACCGGATGATACGTCCCATTCTCTTGTTGTTCCATCCTTGCCGCCCGAGGCCAGTGCCCTGCTGTCCGGCGAGAAAGCGATGGAGAAAACGACACCCGTATTCCCCCGCAGGGTGCGCAGTTCGCGTCCGCTGGCTACGTCCCAAAGCTTGATGGTGTTGTTGTCACTTGCCGAGGCAAGCATCTTGCCATCCGGCGAGAAGGCGACGGAGAGTATCCAATTGGTAGGTTCACTCAAGCTGCGCAGTTTGCGCCCGCTGGCGACGTCCCAGAGTTTGATGGTCTTGTCGTTGCCGCCCGAGGCCAGGATCTGTCCGTCAGGCGAGAAGGCGACGGACCAGACCATATCGGAATGCCCACTCAATGTGCACAACGGCTGCCCGCTGGCCGTGTCCCACAGCTTGACGGTCTTGTCCTGACTGGCCGAGGCCATCAGTTTGCCGTCGGGCGAGAAGGCGACGGACACGACGGAATTGGTGTGTCCGGTCAGGGTGCGCATTTCCGTCCCGCCGCTGACGTCCCACAGCTTGATGGTCTTGTCCTGACTTGCCGAGGCCAGCGTCTTGCCGTCCGGCGAGAAGGCGACGGAGAGAACCCAATCCGAATGCCCGCGCAAAATGCGCAGTTCGCGCCCGCTGGCGACGTCCCAGAGCCTGACGGTATTGTCGTCACTTGCCGAGGCCAGCATCTTGCCGTCCGGCGAGAAGGTGACCGAGGAAACAGAGCCGGTATGCCCGCGCAAACGTCTCAGTTCGCGCCCGTTGGCCGCTTCCCAGAGACTGATGGTGTTGTCTCTGCCGCTCGAGAGCAGGTTCCGTCCGTTGGAGACCTGCGAGAGCACCAAGACTCCGGCGGCTGACGCCAACACCTTGCCGTCCGGCGAGTAAGCGACGGAGTTGACCCAGTTCGCATGCCCGCTCAGGGTGCGGAAATCGAGCCCGGTGGCCATGTTCCAGAGCTTGATCGTATGGTCGAGGCTTCCCGATGCCAGCACCTTGCCGTCGGGTGAAAAAGCGACGGATGCAACGGCACTCGCATGCCCACTCAGCGTGCGCAGTTCGCGCCCGCTGGCCGCGTCCCAGAGTTTGATGGTGGTGTCCAAACTGCCGGAAGCCACCACGTTCCCGTCCGGGGAGAACACTACAGAGGTGACGGGTGCCTTATGCCCCGTCAGGGTGTGCAGTTCGCGCCCGCTGGCCACGTCCCAAAGCTTCACGGAGCGGTCGGCGCTGCCCGAGGCCAGCACCGTGCCGTCTGGCGAGAACGCGACGGACCAAGCCGTATCGGAATGCCCAGTCAGGATGCGCAGTTCGCGCCCGCTGGCAACGTCCCAGAACCTGACGGTAGTGTCGTAACTGCCGGAGGCGAGCAGCTTGCCGTCTGGCGAGAACGCGACGGACCAGACCTGCCCCTTATGCCCAGTCAGGGTGCGCAGTTCGCGCCCGCTGGCTATGTCCCAAAGCTTGATGGAATTGTCACGGCTGCCTGAGGCCAGGAGCTTGCCGTCCGGCGAGAAGACGACAGATTGAACAATGCCCGTATGCCCAGTCAATGTACGAAGTTCGTGTCCGCTGGCCACGTCCCAGAGCTTGATGGTCTGGTCGACGCTTCCCGAGGCCAACACCTTGCCGTCCGGCGAGAACGCGACGGAGTTAACGTAGTTCTTATGCCCGTTCAGGGTGCGCAGTTCGCGCCCGCTGGCTATGTCCCAGAGATTGATGGAGTTATCGTAACTGCCGGAGGCGAGCATCTTGCCGTCCGGCGAGAAGGCAACGGAAGCAACAATCCCGGAGTGTCCCAGCTGGGGCGAGATCGCCGCTTCGTTCGGATTTTGCGCGTGCGCCGCGCCGAGGCACGTGTACAGCATAGCCAGTATGGCCAAGATCCTCATCAACATCGCCCTTCTGTTACCCTCAGTCAGTTCAGTTTGTTTCGCGGTATCCTCATCGCTTCATCATCAATGCCGCCCCACGTTCCGAACCTTTCCAGGCGCTATTTGATTTCGGCGATCGGAAATCGCTGTCCGGTGGCGCTTACCGTCGGGGTCTGGTCGTGCTTATAGAGGTTCGAGGCCAGAGGTGGGACCTCGGCGCCGATATAGTCGGCCAGGCTGAAGTTGCTCACGATTCCCTTCATGGCAGCCTCGCCGGCGAGACCGTCGGCCACCACGCGTGTGAACAGGCCGTGATCCTTGTAGCCTTCCAACGCCTCCTGGTCGGTGGTGGCGGCCGCCAGCACGGTCGAACCGATCTGGCGGCTGAGGATCGTCGTCGCCGCGCTATCGGTCATGCCGCTGCCCTGAAGGGCCTGTTGCAGTGCGTCGCCGACCGGTTGCGCGTGGCAGGTGTCGATGATCACCAGTTTCTTCGGCGCGTGAATGTTGGCGAGGAGCCCGGCCAGTTGCTGCCGGCTGATCGCCTCGGCCTTCAGGCTGGCGGGCTCCGGGGAGCTGACATTGGAGGTGATCAAATAATATTCGCCGTCTACGATGGTCCCGTGGCTGGCCACATAGAACACGAACTCATCGTCGGGGCCGGCGGCCGATTGCATGTCCGTCAGCGCCTGCACCACGTGATCCCTGTCGGTCTCGGCAGCCGCGGTCAAAAGCCTGATATCGAGCTTTTCGAACAGCGGCGCGGAATATTTCTTCAGCGTGTCGGCAAAGAGCTGCGCGTCCGCGATCGAATAGGTGAGATTGTTCTCCGGCCGCTTGGGGAAGTCCTGGATGCCGACCACGATGGCGTGCAGAGCTCCGCGTGGCGCGGGCGGCAGGTGCGCTGCGATGGAGGCGGTGACGCTATCGCTCTGCACGCTGCCATCGGCATTGAAGGCGACCGCGCGCAGTTCGTTGGGTCCGTTGGACAGTGGTACCGCATAGCTGCGCATGACCGGAGCGCCCGGTAGCGTCGCCGTGTCGTCCTGAATGATGGCGGAACCGTTGAGAAACACCCGAACCAAGCCGATGCCGCCGCCACCATCGGAAAGGCGCAGCCTGATGTTCAGCCTTGGCTCGCTGGTCGATTGCGGCAGGTCGATGAGCTCGAGCACGGGCGGAAGCGTCTGGCTTCCGATGCTGCCGAAGCGGGTGAGGGGCCCGCCGGCCAGGCCAAGCTTGACGAGATCGGGCCGGTAGAATTTCTCGCGATAGGAGCTGATGCCGAAGACGCGTCCGCCGACGCGAACGTTGAGATATCCCTCTGCCGCGGCCGAGGAGGAATCAAAAAATCCTTCGGGCGTGATGGCGAGCGAGGAGCCGTCGTAGAAGGCGACGAGCGCAGCACGCTCCTTGCCGGACGAAGTGTCCCATACGCGCGTTGTTCCGTCCTCGCTGCCGGAGGCCAGTGTGAAGCCGTTGGGCGCGAATGCAACGGAGTTGACGTTACCGAGATGCCCGCTGAGAGCGCGCAGCTCGCGGCCGCTGGCTACATCCCAGAGCATGATGGTCTTGTCGTCGCTTGCCGAAGCCAGCACTGTCCCATCGGGTGAGAAGGCAACGGATTCGACCCAATCGGCGTGCCCGTTCAGGATGCGGGGCTCGCGTCCGTCGGCCAAATCCCAGAGAGCGATGGCATGGTCGCTGCCACCCGAAGCCAGCAGCTTGCCGTCCGGCGAGAAGGCCAGGGAGAACACCTGATCGGAGTTTCCATTCAGGGTCTGCACCTCGCGCCCGCTGGCCACGTCCCAAAGCTTGATGCCTTTGCCGCTGCCGCCCGAGGCAAGCACTTTGCCGTCTGGCGAGAAGGCCACGGAATTGACGTTGCCAGTGAGCCCGCTCAGGGTGCGCAGTTCGCGCCCGGTGGCTACGTCCCAGAGCTTGATGGTCTTGTCGTCGCCTGCTGAGGCCAGCACCGTCCCATCGGGCGAGAAGGCAACGGATTCAACCGAAGCCGTATGCCCACTCAGGGTGCGCAGCGTGCGCCCACCGGCAGCGTCCCAGAGCGTGATGGTCTTGTCCCAGCCGCCTGAGGCCAGGTGCTTCCCATCAGGGGAAAAAGCGATGGATTGAATTGAATCCGCAGGTCCACTCAGGACCCGCAGCGCGTGCCCGTTGGCTGTGTCCCAGAGCGTGATGGTTTTGTCCCAGCTGCCTGATGCCAGGACTTTCCCATCAGGCGAGAAGGCAACGGACTGAACCCAAAACGCATGCGCGTTCAAGGAGCGCGGTTCGCGCCCTCCGGCGACGTCCCACAGCTTGATGGCAAGGTTGCTGTTGCTGGCCGAGGCCAGCACCTTGCCGTTGGGCGAGAAGGCGACGGAACTGATCGAATTAGCGTAATTCTCATGCCCGACGAGGGTGCGCAGTTCGCGCCCGTTCGTTACGTTCCAGAGTTTGATGCTGCTGTCTCCGCCGCCCGAGGCCAGCGTCAGCCCATCCGGTGAGAAGGCGACGGACTGGACCAATTTGGTGTGCCCGCTCAGGGTGCGCCGGTCGCGTCCGCTGGCCACGTCCCAGAGCTTGACGCTGGTGTCATAGCTCCCTGAAGCCAGCATTTTACCATCAGGCGAAAACGTCACCGAGGTGACTGAATTCGTATGCCCGTTCAGGGAGCGCAGTTCGCGTCCGCTGGCCACGTCCCAGAGTTTGATGGTGTTGTCGAAGCTTCCAGAGGCCAGCACCTTGCCATCCTTGGAGAAGGCGACGGAATTGACGTTGCCGGTGTGCCCGCTCAGGGTGCGCAGTTCGCGCCCGCTGGCCACGTCCCAGAGCTTGATGGTTTTGTCCCAGCTTCCCGAGGCGAGCACCTTACCGTCGGGCGAGAAGGCCACGGAGGCCACAATACCGGTATGTCCACCCAGGATGCGCAACTCGCTCCCGCGGGCCACGTCCCAAAGTCTGACGGTTTGATCGACACCGCCTGAGCCGAGCATCTTTCCGTCCGGCGAGAAGGTGACTGAGGTGACCGCATTGGTATGTCCACTCAGCGTTCGCAATTCGCGCCCGCCGACAGCGTCCCAAAATCGAATCGTTCTGTCCCGGCTGCCCGACGCCAGCACCTTGCCGTCCGGCGAGAAGGCGACGGTAAAAATGGACCGGGAGTGTCCGATCGGGGGAAAGATCACGGGCTTATTCTGGTCTTGCGCGTGCGCCGTACCAAGGCACGCGCAGAGGGCCGCCGCGATGATCACAATTCGCTTCATCACCGACACTTTCCCGCGTTTCCGAATACCCCAACGGTCTGTCGGCTTGATCACAACGCGTCTCGAGAAGAAGCCGCCTTGCAGGGTCCGGACGATATCATCGTTACGTTCGATTTGACCTTGGTGATCAGCGGTGAGTGTCGGTTAACGGACAGAAGAAACAATAATTGATTTACAATATTCCAACCTGAAGTGGTCTCGTTGATCTGAGTCAATTCTCAGCGGCGCGCCGTATGCCGATATCTGTTTTGCGTTGGCGCTCGTATGAGAAAGAAGATCGTGTGATGCGAATGCCCACGACAATTTCGTTTTCAGAATCGAAAGGTTTGAATTCCATGCGAATGATCATCTTCTCATCTCTTGCGCTTGTCGCCATCTCGCTCGTGCCAACCGCGGCATCGGCGGAGTGGTACTGCAAGGCGCAAGCGCGCACGGGTGCGTGGGGTGAGGGCTGGGCGCCGGGGATCGCCGCCGCCAAAAAGCTCGCGCTCGTCCAATGCGCCGTGCGGACGCCGCGACGCAATGTTTGCGTTATCACCGCGTGTGTACCGTAGCGCCGGCCCTTTGGGTGGCGGGTATTCCCCGGGGGAAAGGTGAGATATCCGGCGAAGGTTCGCCGAGACCAGAGGGGATCACTGCGCACAGATTTCGATCGTTCCTTCGTTGCCCCACACCGAGCAGGGGCCGATGGAGAAGCGGTACTGGCCGTTCTGGCGCAGGATGGGATTGGCCACCTCCGTTGTCGACGGCGGAGAATCCGTCGGGACCTTTGACCGAAATCTGCCATGGACCTGTTGTGACCCAGGTCCGTGCGCCAGCAGAATAGCGGGTCTGCCCAATCGCGGATGCGGTAACGTGCTGGCGAAGCGCCCCTTAAATATTGTTCCGGCGCCGACATGCTTCCAACACGTCTTAGCCGTTGGGAGGCGGATTGGGACGATGATCTCCTGAACGCACCCGGTGGTGTAAGATGGCGATAACGGGATCAGCCAGCACGCGATCGCTGCAACCGGCAGCAAGACTATTTGGCGGAGGGCATTTCGAACCTGCCACAAACGTCGGGGGCACCAAGCTTCGCGTGCGACGATCAAAGACAGAGATTGCGTGAGACATCGTCGAGACAGGATCGAACTACGTTCTTTGCCGTCACCCTGATTTCACCTGAACCCACCCCTGAACCCGCCCCTGACGCCGGCCGCTTCCAGATCGGCGTCCGTCAAATGGAGATCGTGCTGTCTTTGGGTCAGTGCCGCCAGCTCGTTGGCGCATGATTGGGAAAGGGGCGCGGGCGGCTGCGATGCCACGGGTTTACAACGCTCCTCGAATGCCTTGAAATCCTGCACCAGAACTGTTTTGGAATCGGTTTGGGCCGGCGCCGGTGCGGCAGACATGACCGCGGCTAACATGATCAGGCTGAGCACGCCTGCGCTTCTTATTGCATTACTTTTCCGCATGGCTGCCTCATTTTCAATCTGATTCATTTTCACCTAGTATGCGCCACGATCTTGGGGGAACGTGGAAGCAAAACCATTATTTTCGATTATTGGGAAATCGAGTTGCGCTAGATCAATACGCTCTGTCAATCTTGCGTAAAATCTGTCAATCTTGCGTAAAACTAGTATGCTTGATGTATGGGGGAGCTGTCGTGCTGCACAGGAGCATTTGTAGGCTGGTTGTTCTTGCGGGGACGCTGAGCGTTCTCGGCGCATGCCAGGCCATCGGTCCGTTCGCAATTGATCAGGGGCGCGATCGATACAACAACATCATTCAGTCGACATCGAAGGAGCAAACGCTCTCAAACGTCATTCGCGTCTATAACCATGAACCGATCTCGGTCATGGAGGTGACCGAAGTGGATGCAGCGCAATCAATCTCCGGCGGGGTCAACGGCGCGCTCACCAATATCGGCGCCACTGCCACCAAGAGTACCAGCGCCGGGACGCTTGCCGGGCAGGTCGGGGCCGTAACCGCCAACGGGCAATATTCCGAGATACCGACCATCCGCTACCAGCCGTTGCTCGGCCAGGCCCTCGTCGCGCAGCTGGTCACGCCAGTGAGCGCCGATGCGCTGGGGCTGCTATACGACTCATCCTGGAACGTTTCTCCGTTACTAGATCTCGCGTCCGCTTACCTGACGCTCGACTATAGCGAGTTTCACGCGGCGCTGAACATCATCTCCGAACTTCACAGCTATGGGGCCCTGGAGCTGGTGGCCTCCAAATCCGAATTGAGCAAGGCGCAAGCCCCGGCGAGGAGCAAGCCGGCGGGCGAAGGGCAGCCGGGGAATATTACCCTGGAAGTGTCCAACAAGCCGGCCGGCAACGGCGCGAACGATGCTCTGGAAATCTACTTGCAGCCGTTCCACCGGCACGCACCGCGCAGCGACGTCTATGAAGAAAAGCGGGAGCTGCAATTATGGGTTCGGCTGCTTTGGCTTTACCAAGGAACCCAACCGAAGTTTACGCCCCGCAATCCGGCAAGTTGCGCACAAATCGGATTGTCGATGAATCCAGGAAGTCTCAGAAATTTGGATAGAAATCTGAGATCCGATCGCCGGAGAGCCAACCTCGATTCAATTCGAAATTGCCTGCCGAATTTCATCGAGTTGCGAACAGCAGCCGTGCCGCCTCAAGTGGCGCGGAGCGAGGGCCTTATCAGCAGCGCGCCGCTGATGAGAACCTATTCCGCTCTGGGAATTCTCAAAAACGCGACCGAAAGGCCACATCCGAAAATCGCCTTCGTCAGTTCTGACGTCTATGCCAGAATTCGCTCCTACCCTTGGAACCAGGAAGCCGACAGAGCAAGCTTCTACACCTTGCTACCCGAGGCCGAAGATCCGCTCGACAATCCGGGGAGCAGAGGCAAGGAGGCACAAGACGCCAAGATCGATGAGGAAGTGAGCAATTGGATTCAGGGACCCGGCGATGGCCTCTTTGTGTACGAGCCAAATGCAAACATCTCCGACGATGATTACATCAAGGGTAACCGCAGGCTGGGATTGCTCAGGCGTTATATCCTTATCGTCGTGAGCGATCTTCCGCCCGCGAATGCTTATGTCTCGCATCACAGTCAGGGGAAGTGGTACTATATTGACGGCGATGACGCTATTTCGCAAAAGAATTTCGACTTGATATCACTGTTCCTGACCATGATGGCAATTCCCTCGGCGGTTCCGCCGTTGTCTCCGACAATCAATGTGGGTGGAATGTGAGCGGTACCGCTATGAGGCGTGGCGCATTCCTACAGTTGCCGCTGCTGTGGGCCCTGGCCGTCCCCGCTGCCGCGAATGATCCGGGCCATGAAGCATACATGACCCGGGTGCTTTCCTGCAAAGGTAGCGATGCAGACATGGAAGTCTACATTTCGCAATCGATTGCTTCAAAGGGCCCCAGCCTCGCGCGCGCGCTGGCGCAGCCGGTGATCGGCTATTATACGCTTGACCTCAGCGAAGCGGGCAAGGGCAAGCCGCTCGAACCGGTGAAAGTCTCGATGACTGCCGACGGCAAGACGGTGATCGTGAATCAATATACCCGCAAGTTGCCGCCCACGCGCATTCCGGTCGGCGGCGGCACCGTCGAATTCGACCAACGTTTCGGCACCGGCGCCAAATGCGGGCCGTTCCAAGCGCAGGGATAGGTTTGTTGTCACGCAATGTAGATGCCTAACAGGGGTAGGCCGTTCATTTAGAGCAAGTCGGGACATCGATCGATGCTCAGCCAAGGCAATAGAAAAGAATCGAACCATGGCGTCATTCACTCTCAGGGTTGGCTTTGGTGCGCTTATCGCAGCTGCTGGCGTGCTTGGTGCGAGTAGAGCCAGGGCCGAGATCACCTTCTGCAATAAGTTCGGGCATGTTGTTAACGTTGCCATCGCCTATCCTCAGACCGACGGCTCCTTCCTTTCACGCGGCTGGATGAGCCTGTCGGACGGCGCATGCGCACCGTTTGACACCGCTATTCACGTCAAGACGTTCTACTTCCGCGGCGAAAGCGTTAGCTACCGTGACAAGGACGGCCGCATGACTCGGGACTTTTGGGGCAACGGTGAAAAATTTGCGATATGGGAAAGCGACAACTATCAATATTATAATGCTCAGCAGAAAGTCCTGAAATCGACACTGGCGGAATTTACGCAAGGACCAATCTCTGGCGATGATGATGTTTCGGCGAAGGTAACGTTCGCGCCGGGCGGCTCGCTAACCGAGATCTCCACAAAACCTGCAACGCAGTGATTGAGTTTTGGGCAATTGAAACTTGTCAAGAGTGTTGGGGCTACGCTCTGCGCGGGTGGCCTCCTGTCGCTGCGTGACAGTGTGGTGGTGAGCAGTCAGACGCTGGTGTCCAATGGCTGCGGCGCATCGGTTGGGCTCGAGGCGGGTTATACCCAAATCGGCTCCGGTGCGGCATCGCTAATCGGGCAGTTCTTACACCTGAGGCGTAACGACCTGCGCCTCATCGTCGGTTTTGGTTCAGCCACCGCCATTGCGGCAGCTTTCGGTGCCCCGATCACCGGCGCTTTCTACGCCTGCGAACTGATCGTCGGCGTTTATTCGGTTGGTAGCGCGGCGCCGATCCTTGCCGCCTCCCTGGCTGGCGCGATTACCGCGCAGTGGCTTGGCGGCGCCCCTTATTCGCTCGAAGTGCTCCGGGTCGGTACCGTCGGAGTAGAACAATACCTTGCGCTCATCGTGCTGGCCTTGATTGCCGGCGCGGTCGGCATCGCTGTTATGCGGAGTTCACCGGTCTTCGAGCGCCTTTTCACGCAGACTTGGATTCCGGTCTGGATCAGACCCGCGATCGGAGGCCTCTGCGTCGGAGGTATGGCGATCGTAACACCGCAGGTCTTGGCGGCGGGACACGGGGCCATGCTGCTGGATCTTCATTACGAGATGGCCATCGGCTTAATCGCCCTCGTCATCGCCTTGAAGGTGATTGCCTGTCTGATTTCGTTGGGGTCAGGATTTCGCGGCGGCCTGTTTTTCGCATCACTGTTCGTCGGAAGCCTCATTGGGAAGTTTTTTGCGGCTATCCTGCTGCTGCTGGCTCCGGACTTGGCAGTTGATCCCCAGGTCAGTATTCTGACCGGGATGGCGACGCTGGGCGTCGCCATCGTGGGGCGGACCGCTCACGATGGCGTTCCTTGTGCTTGAAATGACGCGAAGCGTCGACGTTACCGCTGTCGTTTGGCCGCATGTATCGTTACCAGTATCTGCGTCCGCTTCATGTTCGGTCATTCGTTCTCGACCTGGCGGCTTCATCTTAGCGGCGAAACCATTCGCAGCGCGAACGACGTCGGATGGCTCCGCAATCTTACGGTCGAGCGCATGATGCGAACCGACGTCGGCAAGGTTCCGTCGATCACGACAATTGTCGCCTGCCGCGGCGAATTTGCATTGGGCTCTCGTCAAGCGGTGGTTGTGGTCAAAAACGCAGACGAATATTGTGGGCTGCTGTTGCTTCCGAAATTGTTTTCCGGCGATTTGGATATAATTGCCGATGAGATCCAGGTGGTCGAGCTCGCCAAATATACCGATGTGGTGTTGCTGCCGGAAATGAATGTCAAATCCGCGATGAAAATGTTCGACGACGCGGAAGCGGAGGTGCTTGCCGTCATCGAATCAGAAGATAGCCGCAAGGTGATCGGTTTTCTCAGCGAGTCTTTCGCTCGACGTCGATACGTCGAAGAAATAGACAAAGCGACACGCGGGGTTCTTGGAGCTCTGACATAGGATAGGATGGCTTAAATCGACGATGGCTTCATCGATGATCGGCCCGCCCCTTGGGACATAGCGGTGGCGGCCCACTCGGCGGATCCCAGTGTCGACGGCATCAGTGTCAAAATCGACCGGATACGTCGGGCTTGGGCTGGGGACCGACGAGCAATCCCTTGTTCCAAGGTTGTGGATGGTGATAGCAGACGGGACAAACAAGCATAGCGGGTTCTCAGCCACCCCGCCCTCCGCGTCGCTCTATCGCGAGCACTAACATTACAGTTGCCCTTTCTGCAGATTTCTGAATCCATGGGCAACCATGATTCGAAGATCGTGGACGCAGACAGCGTCGATTGAAGAAACGCTTGGATTATGGGCTGCGTCGCTTCGTGAGGTG
>Ga0182014_10006625_pt1 | contig 12377 bp, 8 predicted proteins | sample 612S2DmetaG_FD_120489 | JGI IMG/M metagenome (GOLD analysis project Ga0182014, IMG submission 120489) | Permafrost microbial communities from Stordalen Mire, Sweden - 612S2D metaG | ecosystem: Environmental > Terrestrial > Soil > Wetlands > Permafrost | place: Sweden: Stordalen | collected... | reverse complement strand
GGCTTGATCCGACTCACCCCGATCCGCTTTCAGCAGAATGCGCGCGTGAGTCAGAGCGCGGGCGGGTCCCCGTCCCCCCGCGATCATCGCGCGCAACTGACGGCGCTGCGGCTCGCCGAGTTGCACGACCGACTTGGTTGCCATACGACCTCCTTGTGGCAACCAGCATCCCAAATTCACCTATCAAATCAAGTGTGTCGTAGCACTAGAGAATGCGGGTAGAGTGCCGGAGGCGATACAGCACTACGAGCAAGCGCTGAGGCTTCGGCCAGACCTTAATGCAGCTCGAAACGCGCTGGCGCGACTGCAAGCTGGCCAGTAAGCCGAGTCCGACGAGACGCGCCGAAGATCTGCCGACGGCGCAACGGCAAGCCCTCGGAAGTTCAAACCGCCAGGTTCGCAAATCGTCCAAAGCGGGGAGCCATCTTGCACGGTTTGGTATGGTTGTTGTTCGCGGCGCAGTTAGACGGCATGGGCGAAACGCGGCGGGCATAGCGGTGGGGGCAGTGCGCCATGACGTCAATAATAATAGGCGTAGCGCTGGCTGCAGCCTTTCGACCAACTGGCAGTCAGGGGTCTTCCGCACTTGCCGCATTCAATGAAATTTCACACAGACTCCGCGTCGCCCTTCGAGAATCAAAACTCCCCGCCGTTCTTTCTTGGTGTAATCGACGATTGCAACCGAGGTGCGGCACTGTACGCAGAAACCATTGTTCAGGATCTTGTCTTTGGCCCCAGCGGGAATCGTGCTCCACAGGATCTCTGCTTTGACGGACGGCGAAGTATTGCTCATGGCTCTGCTGTCGCTGAACGACAACCGGCCCCTTCTTCACCCACGCAATTCGCAACCACGCTCTGAGTGAAAGGTGGTGATTATTCTGAAAGCCAATGCGGAAAAGGCTTGCGGGCTGGTGCGAGCCTGTGGTAAAAAGGTGTGATAGTTTGGGTGCCCACGACGGCCGTTATGAGAATAGCAAGATACTGTAGCATCTGGATTGCAGCGACGATTTTCAGTTTGTCCGCAATCACGGCCGTAGCCCAGTCCAACGTGGTGGTCCGCGTGATGGGGGCCAATATTACCTCCGGTAGCAGCCAAAGCTACCTGTCGCCGGGTTTGGACATTTTCGAGGGGTTGAAGCCCGACGTGGTCGCCATCCAAGAATTCGACTACACCAGCACGACGACCAACGGAGCGAACACGCCGGCGGCATTTCGCGAGATGATCGACACCGCCTTTGGGACGAACTTTGTGTATTATCGCGAGCCCTACACGGCCAGTGGCGATATCCCGAACGGAATCATCAGCCGCTACCCCATCCTCGCGAGCGGTTCGTGGGTTGACACATCAGTTGCCAATCGCGGTTTCGCCTGGGCACAAATCGCCCTGCCGGGCACGAACAGTCTTTACGTCGTCAGCGTGCATCTGCTCACCTCCTCCGCGGCCAACCGCGAAACGGAGGCCAGCAACCTGATGACGCTGATCCAAGCGAATTTCCCCAGTAACGCCTGGATTATCGTGGCTGGCGATATGAATACGGATTCCCGCACGGAAGCGGCCATTATCACCTTCTCCGCGAACCTGAGCGATTCTCCGATTCCGGTGGATAACTTGGGCAACTCAGACACCAGCATCAATCGCAACCACCCCCACGACTACGTGCTGCCGAGCTACTCGATGACCAATATGCTTACGGCGGTTGTGATAACCAATCACACTTACTCCAATGGGCTGGTGTTTGATTCTCGAGTTTACACGAACGTGAACGATGTCCTTCCTCCCCCGATTCAACTCGGCGATTCCGGTGCCGATGGAATGCAGCATATGGCCGTCGTGAAGGACTTTCTCGTGCCCGTAGCGCTCGCGTCGGGAGCACTGTTGTCGGTGAATCCGGCCGATGGTCTGACAAGCGTCGGCCACGTGAGCGGCCCGTTCAATCCCACGAGCCAGACGTATACCATTGCCAATAGCGGCGACTCCAACCTCACGTGGAGCGCCAGCGTCGCGGCTACCTGGCTGACGCTTTCGTCCACGTCCGGCACACTGGCGCCCGACTCGAATACGACCGTCACCGTCTCGCTCAACGCCAACGCCAACAGCCTGTCCGCCGGTAACTATTCGGACACGATCATTTTCACCAACACATCGAACGGTGCTGGCAGCACCACACGGGCCGTGAGTCTGACGGTCAACAGCACGTTCCCCGTGATTGTCACCAACGGCTGGACGTTGTCCGCCGAGAACTGCCTGCCCACCAATGGTGTGGTGGATCCGGGCGAAACGGTGACCGTCAGTTTCTCCGTCGTGAATACCGGCACGGCAGCCACGACCAACCTTGTGGCCACGCTGCTGGCAACCAGTGATGTGAATTCGCCCAGCAGCCCGCAGTTTTACGGCCTCGTTTTGACCGATGGCACGCCGGTTTCCCAATCGTTTAGCTTTACCGTCGGCGGCACGTGCGGCGGCGTAATCATAGCCACGCTCCAACTGCAGGACGGGGCCGCAGATCTCGGGACAATCAGTTACACGATTCCTCTCGGGCTGACCACCACAGTTTTCACGCAGAATTTTGACGCCGTCACAGTGCCCTCATTGCCCGGCGACTGGACAACTTCGGCCTCCGGCGCGCAATCCAACTGGGTCACGTCCACGGCATTGGCGGATACTTCGCCCAACGCGGCCTTCTCGCCTGATCCCAGCAGCGTGGGCGTCAACGAACTCGATACGCCTTCGATTGCGATCAATAGTGCGTTGGCGCAACTGACGTTCCGGCAAAACTACAGTCTGGCTGTCAGCACAATTAACAACTCGATTGGCTATGACGGTGGTGTCCTTGAAATTGCGATTGGCGGCGGCTCGTACACCGATATCGTGGCGGCCGGCGGCTCATTCGTGAGCGGTGGCTACAATACAACACTCAGCGCCGACTACAGCAACCCGTTGGCCGGTCGGCAGGCGTGGAGCGGGAGTTCCGTTGCCCTTACCACGACCGTTGTGAATCTGCCAGCGACGGCAGCGGGTCAGAATATTCAACTGCGGTGGCGCTGCGCGTCGGGCAACACCCCGCCGCCCGTGACCTCGACGGGCACGTTGGCATTCTGGAATTTTGACGCTTCCACTCCGGTGGCGAACATTGTCGCCACGAACCTCTCGGTCTCATCCGTTTCTGTGACGAATGCCAGTGGAGCGCTGACCTACTTCGGCGGGAATCCCGGGCAAGCCATTGCCGCCAGCGGATTCACGACAACGGCCGGACCGCCGACGACCAGCTACAGTTGCTTCGCGTTTTCCATCACTGGCTCGAGTGGCGCGCAGGTGAGCCTTTCCAGCTTGAGCTTTGATGACCGCGCCTCCGGCACCGGGCCGACCAAATTCAGTGTGCAAGTCAGTCAGCAGGCGAACTTCTCGACGCTGCTTTACGATAGCGGGATCCAGAGTGCTCATACGGCATTCTCGACCACGCCCATGAACTCTTTCGCGTTGAGCAATTCCAATCTCACCGGAACGATCTACTTCCGGATTTACGGCTATCAGGCGGGTGGTTCGGGAGGGACCTGGCGCATCGACAACCTGAACATTCAGGGCAGTGTGACCAGCGGGGCCGGCACGGTGGGCAGCGGATGGTACGTGGACTCGGTGTCCATTCAGGACGCGTTTTGCTGCACAAATTTCGCGACTCCGCCGGTGGCCGACTTCAATGGCAGCCCGACCACTGGCACCGAGCCGCTGGCGGTTACGTTCAACGACAATTCCACCGGGACGATCAGCAACTGGTTCTGGGATTTCGGTGACACTAGCACGACCAATATTACTACCAGCAGCGTCGTCCACACGTACGCGGCCGGGACCTACAGCGTGACGCTGATCGCCAGCGGCCCGGGTGGGGTCAGCACCAACACAAAGGCAGCGTACATCACGGCATGGACGCCATTCCAGGCGTGGCAGATTCAGTACTTCGGCAGCACCACCAATCCGGCCGCTGCCGCCAGCGCCGATCCCGATGGCGATGGCCAGAATAATCTGGCGGAGTTCATCGCCGGCACGGATCCGACCAACAGTGCGTCGGCCTTCCGCATCACGTCCGTCACAAAACAAGGCACAAACGTCCTGGTTAGCTGGACGATGGGGGCCGGCAAGACGAACGCCTTGCAGGTGACCAGCGGCAATCCGGGCGGCGGTTACGCCACCAACGGCTTCGCAGACATCTTCGGCGTCACCAACACTGTGGGCACAACCACGAATTATCTGGATGTCGGCGGCGCGATCAACGTGCCTGCCCGCTACTACCGCGTCCGGCTCGTCCCCTGAACACAATGCGGGGCTCGGTAGTATTGGACTGAATGGCAGCGGAACAACAACCAAACCACGTTTACGACCCGGCGAACAATCCCCTGTGCCATCTAAATACTCGTAGGCCTTTTAACTATTCGGGTTTCGGCGCTTTTCTTGACACTGGCAGGAAGAACAGCGCGATCAAGACGACCAATATGTCTGCAAAACTGGAATCCGTATCCGTGCAGAGACCACATTAGCCGTCCCATCTGAACCTGCAATTTCCACCAAGGCGTCGGGTTCGAACTGGAAATCACCAAGTGGTCAGTGCCTGCAATGTGGCGATTTGCTTGAGTAATTCGACAATTTGGTTCCAATTGGAAATCACGAGGGTCGCCAATTTGTTCCCCTGAAAAACTGCTCGGGCTGGTCAATCGCCAAAGTGACCGCCTTCAAATCGGCCTCTGCGAATTTCGCCCAATGCTGGATTGACGGTAAATCTCTGGTACTTTTGTATCAGGAAGTTTCGCGATTTCGGTGATAATAGAGCGCGTGAACCAAATGAGCGCAACGAAGTGAACGCCAAGTCATCCATGGTTCGTCCGTCATCGCGACGACAGTTGATGCTCAACGTCGTCGGCGTGACCATGCTGGTGCTGGGGCTCAGCATCGCCAGCATCGTGCTGGTGACGGGCGCGGGTCGGTCGAAGACGCAGGGGGCAACTGGCGCGGCGGGCGACTGGCAAGACAGCAGCCTGTCGATTGAGGACTCGAAGGCCTCCTCCCGCGACGTGGAAATGTATAACGGCAAATTGGGGATGTTGGCGCTTAAATTGTCGGACGCGTTCAAACAGCCCGAATCACTGGCCATGATTATCGCCACGACCAGCAGCCTGTTTGCGTTGGGCTGTTTCTTTGTGTCGCGCCGCTTGTACTCCGACCCTCCTCCCGAGGACGACGATCTTCTCCCGTAACGACCACGAATTGCGAGACACACACGCTTCACGTGACAAATACCGCGTCGTGATTTATTCTTTTATTCGCAAACAATGATGGACAGAGCACTGGTTACGATTGAGCCCGCGCCGCGACGGCGTCTGCCGGACTGGATTCGGCAGCGGGTCCCCGGCGGCAAGCGCTACGCCCACCTGAAAAACGTCCTGCGCGAGTCTAAGCTCCACACCGTTTGCGAAGAAGCCAAGTGCCCGAACATGGGCGAATGCTGGTCACACGGCGCGGCGACGTTCATGCTCATGGGCGACGTATGCACGCGGCGTTGCAGTTTCTGCGCGGTCGATAAGGGCAGGCCCGGCCATCTCGATGCGGCCGAGCCGGAGCACGTGGCAACGATCGTCAGCGCGATGCAACTCGATTATTGCGTGCTCACCTCGGTGACGCGCGACGATTTGCCCGATCAGGGCGCCGATCACATCGCCCGCACCATTGAAGCGATTCATCAGCGGTTGCCGTTGTGCAAATTGGAAATGCTCATCCCCGATTTTCGCGGCGAAGCCGCGTGCGTCGAACGCGTCGTGAACACGCCGCTCGCCGTCCTCGCGCACAACATGGAAACCGTCCCGCGCCTCTACAAGCCGGTGCGGCCCGGCGCGGTGTACGAACGTTCGTTGCGCGTGTTGGAATTGGCGAAGGAATTTCGCCGCGATATTCTGACGAAGTCCGGCCTGATGCTCGGGTTGGGCGAGACACGTGAGGAGTTACTGCAAGTCTTCCGCGATTTGCGCCAGCACGGCTGCGATATCCTCACGCTCGGTCAATACTTGCAGCCTACCGCGGAACAACTGACCGTTGTCCGCTACGTTCCACCCGAGACATTTGCGGAATTGCGTGAAGACGCCTTGCGTCTCGGTTTCCGTCACGTCGAATCCGGCCCCCTGGTCCGCAGTTCCTACCACGCCTGGGAACACGTCGAATAGCGGTGCGGCCAGAAACAATGGGAAATGAATGATGGGTGACGAGCGAGCCACCCTTCGACTTCACTCAGGGCAAGAGGCAGATTCACATGGATGGCACGGATGAGGCGGATACGTGTCGGCGTTCGACGGCGGGTCGCGAATGCGCATTCGGTGGCCGGGACGTTGCGAGTGACGCGTTGACCGCGACGACAGGGCGGAAGGCCTCCTGCCCTGTCGAGGACAGAAGTCAGGAGACAGCCGTGCACTTTTCGACCGCCCTACACACATGACCGAATCCATGAGGCCTCACCCCAAACTCATCCGTGGCTTGAATTATTCTCCGTTGGGAGTAGTCTAAATATGTTGGCAGAAGGGAGTGTGCCATGAAACAAGCAGTCAAATTTATCCTTGTGGCAGCGGTAGCCGTCAGCCTCAGCGTTTTGGTTTCAACAACGTCGTCGGCCTACAGCCACCGCGGACCCGGTGGGGGTGGCCACGGTGGACCCGGCGGGGGTGGCCACGGCGGACCCGGCGGGGGTGGACCCGGTGGGGATGGCCATGGCGGACCCGGTGGAGGTGGACCCGGTGGATACCACGAAGGTGGACATTACGGGGGCGGCTGGGGCTGGGGCTGGGGTGGTTGGAATCCTTGGGGTTTCTCGTATGTCTACGCGCCTTCGCCATACTACGACAACGGCTACTATTACAATGGGTACGACTACTATTACCCGCCGACCGCGTACTACCCACCCCCTGTGGTCTACAGTTCGCAGCCGGCGGAAGCCTACGATTCACCACCGCCTGCGCCAGTGACTGAGAGCCCACAGCAACCGGTTGTTGACCGTCCGCTTTCACCGACAGCGGTGGACCGAGATTCGCCTCCACAGCCATCAAAGGCTCAAAGGCTGCCACAAACCCAGCGCACCGACCAGGGTCAATCGGTAGGCGTGGCTGATGTAAAGGCGCTGGCAAAAGCGGGTCTCAGTGACGAAGTCATTCTCAGCCACATCCGCAATTCCCAAGCGGTGTATCACTTGACGACCGCCGAGATCATCGATCTGAAGAACAGTGGCGTCAGCGAGAAGGTAATCGACTTCATGATCAACACGGCGAGCGCGCATCGCTGAACACAAACTTCGGTCGGTCGGAGAGTCCGACGGGAAATACTGAGCCGACCTCGGACGAGAATCGTTCGTCGCCCACGGAATCATGCTTTCGCGCATGCGTCGGGGCGATGCGAGCTGAATGATGTGTGGCGAGTGGATGGTGTCGATGGATAATGCAGCACGCCATCGACCGCGAATCGCGTGATGCGATGTGTTTGTGCTTCTTTGGTTAGCGCCACCCCCGCGCTTCGGCTACGAAGGCTGGCCGGTCGCGTCTTACCACTCACTCCTGTTGCGTGACGTGCAATCGGTTATCGATTTTGTAGTTGACTTTTGCATCGGCCTTACGATAGGCTTATCGCGTGATGAAAGGATGGTTATTTGGCGTTGGATCGACCGGGGTGCGGCTGCTACAGGGACGCCAGAGCACGGCGACAGAGCGCCGTCGCTACAATGGCAGGGCGGGCATGGGAGCCCAACCCTGCGGAGGAGAGGCCGTGCGCGGACCCAAGGGGACAGCGCCGCGCAAAATAGTGAAAACAGTAAAACAAAGCCAATTTGGAGCGCAAACGAACCCAAATTGACGCGTCCGGGGTACGTGAAATGGGTGGGTTAGAAAGGGCTTGCCAATTCCCTCTTGGAAGACCTACTATGCTACGCCTTTTCAGCATACCGCACCATCGTCGTGCCTTGCCAAGGGCAGGAGAAAAATCACTGTAATGCAGAACGCCATGGAGAAACTCTTTTCCGAGGTGAAGGAATTCACCGAGGGAATGTTGGTTAAAGGCCGCATCATCGAGGTGCGGACGAATGAAGTATTGGTGGATATTGGTTATAAATCGGAGGGGGCGATTTCGCTCTCGGAGTTCGAGGAGCCCGATACCGTGAAGGTGGGCGACGAGATCGAGGTGCTGTTGGAGCAGATCGAGGACGACGACGGGATGGTCGTGCTGTCCTATGCCCGCGCCGAGCAGAAGAAGAACTGGGACCGGATCGTGAGCATCTGTACCGAGGGCGGGACCATCGATGGCAAGGTCCGCGGCAAAGTGAAGGGCGGATTGATGGTGAACATCGGCGTCGACGCTTTCCTCCCCGCCTCGCAGATTGATGTCATTCCTCCCCGCAACCTCGACGATTTTCTCGGCAAGACTTTCAAGTTCAAGGTGGTCAAGATCAACCAGGAACGCCACAACATTGTGCTGTCGCGGCGCGAATTGATCGAGCAGGAACGCGAAGACAAGCGCCGGACGCTGTTGACCGGCATGCAGGTCGGGCAGATTCGCAGCGGCCTGGTCAAGAACCTCACGGACTTCGGCGCATTCATCGACCTCGATGGTCTCGACGGATTGCTGCACATCACGGACATGAGCTGGGGACGGATCAATCATCCGTCCGAATTGCTCAAGGTGGGCGACACGATCGAAGTGATGATTTTGGAAGTGGACCGCGAAAAGGAGCGCGTATCGCTCGGGCTCAAGCAACGCAACCGCAACCCGTGGGACAACGTCGAGGTGAAATACCCCGTCGGCAGCAAGGTCCACGGCAAGGTGGTGAGCGTGGTTCCTTACGGCGCGTTCGTGCAGCTCGAGGACGGCGTCGAGGGCATGGTGCACGTATCCGAGTTGTCCTGGACGAAGCGGGTGGCGCGCGCGTCGGATGTTTTGAAAGTGGGCGATGAGATTGACACGGTGGTGCTCGAGATCAAGCGCGAGGAGCAGAAGATATCCCTCGGCATTCGCCAGCTCGAGTCCAACCCGTGGTCGCAGGTGCCGAAGAAGTATCCGCCGGGCACGAGGATCAGCGGCAAGGTGCGGAACCTGACGAATTTTGGCGCGTTTGTGGAGATCGAGGAAGGCATCGATGGGATGGTGCACGTGTCCGACATGTCGTGGTCGCGCAAGGTGACCAATCCCGCGGAGCTGTTGAAGAAGGGCCAGACGGTGGACGCGGTGGTGCTGGAAGTGGACAGCGCCAACCAGCGGATTTCGCTCGGCATGAAGCAGATCGAGGACGACCCGTGGAAGACCATCGAGGAGCGGTACAAGATGGGCGATCTCGTGAAGGGCAAGGTCGTGAAGCTCGCGTCGTTTGGCGCGTTCATCGAGTTGCCCGACAAGCTCGAGGGTCTCGTGCACATCTCGCAGATCAGCGAGGATCACATTGACAAGATCAAGAACGTGCTCAAGGTGGGCGATGAAGTCACCGCGCGCGTCATCAAAGTGGACGCGGCCGAGCGTCGCATCGGATTGAGCATCAAGGCCGCGAATTACAGCAGCGAGCAGCTCGAAGCGGAGAAAGAGCAATACGAAGCCGCGCTCAAGCCGGGCGAAGCCATCGTGGACCTCGAACACGCGTTCGAGCAGGCCGAGGAAGAGAAAAACCAGTAGCCGTTTCCTTCTGAATCTAGTACAAGAAGCCCGGCTCCGAAAGTTTTCGGGACCGGGCTTCTGTTTGCGTGCGCCATGAAAAATGCCGACGAACAATTGAATCTGCTCGCGCAAGGGTGTGAGACGGTCGTCACCCGCGAGGAACTGAAGAAGAAACTGGAGCAGAAGCGTCCGCTCCGCGTGAAACTCGGTCTTGATCCGACCGCACCGGATCTGCACCTCGGCCACAGCGTCGTGTTGCGCAAGCTGCGGCAGTTTCAAGACCTCGGCCACAAAGCCATGCTAATCATTGGCGATTACACGGCGCTCATCGGCGACCCGACGGGACAAAACAAGACGCGTCCCATGCTCAGCGAAGGCGATATCGAGCGCAACGCGAAGACGTACTTCGAACAAGCGGGGAAGATTCTCGACGCCGCGCCAGACAAGCTTGAGATACGGCGGAATGGCGAATGGTTTGCGAAAATGAGTTTTGCGGACGTGTTACGTCTCGCAAGCCAGATGAGTGTGGCACGCATGTTGGAACGTGACACGTTCGAGAAACGTTTCGAAGCGGACATCACCATCGGCATCCACGAGTTCCTTTACCCGCTGATGCAGGGCCATGACTCGGTAATGATCAGATCGGATGTTGAACTCGGCGCTGACCAACTCTTCAACAATCTCGTCGGTCGCGACCTCCAACGCGATGCGGGTCAGGAACCGCAGATTGTGATGATCTTACCCATCCTCGAAGGCCTGGATGGCGTCGAGAAGATGTCCAAGAGCAAGGGTAATTACATTGGCATTACTGAATCACCCAAGGATATGTTCGGCAAAACCATGAGCATCGGGGATGACCTGATGTGGAAGTGGTATACCCTGCTCTTCTTCAAGACTCCCGCTGAAATCGCCGAGTTGAAGAAGGGGCACCCGATGGAGGCGAAGAAGGCCCTCGCCCACGCCATCGTCACGCAATACCACGGCGCGGCGGCCGCCGACCATGCGCGCGAGGATTTTGAAAAGCAGTTTTCGAAGAAAGAATTGAGGGAGATCGCCCGCCTTTTGCCGGTCGCGCCAGGCGAAATCTGGATAGTCGAGTTGATTGAAAAGGCGCACAAGTTTGGCAGTCGAAGCGAAATTCGGCGGCTGATTCAAGGCGGCGGCGTTTCCATTGATGGAGAGAAGATCTCAGACGAAAAGGCCCGCGTAGCAGTTCGTGACGGCATGATCCTGAAAGTCGGGAAGCTGATTGTTGTGAAGCTGACCGTTGCCTAATTGAACCGTCGTGCAAACGGAAAAGGAGAATCTTTATGCCCTATGTGACCGTCGGTAAGGAAAACTCTGGGAACATCGATCTCTACTACGAAGACCACGGAACGGGCCAGCCGGTCATACTCATCCACGGTTGGCCGTTGAGCGGCCGTTCCTGGGAAAAGCAAACGGACGCCCTGCTCGGGGCGGGTTATCGGGTCATCACGTACGACCGCCGGGGATTCGGCGAATCGAGCAAGCCGACGTTTGGGTACGATTACGACACCATGGCCGACGACCTGCACAAGCTGGTGACAAAGCTCGACCTTCACGATTTTGCGTTGGTGGGTTTCTCGATGGGCGGCGGCGAGGTGGCGCGGTATCTGGGCAAGTACGGAACCAAAGGTGTGAGCAAGGCGGTCTTCATCTCTTCAATCCCACCGTTCCTGCTGAAGACGGCTGACAACCCCGTCGGCGTGGACGCCAGTATCTTTGACGGAATCAAGAAGGCGATCGTCGCCGATCGTCCGGCGTTCCTCATGGCGTTTCTCTCAAATTTCTACAACGTCGACGTCCTGAAGGGCACACGCATCAGCGACGAAGTTGTCCGGCTCAGTTGGAACATCGCCTCCGGCGCTTCCCCAAAGGGCACTCTGGATTGCGTCTCGGCATGGCTGATCGACTTCCGGAAGGATCTTGCACGGATTACCGTACCCACGCTGGTTATTCATGGGGATGCCGACCGAATTCTCCCCATCGACGCCACCGGAAAGCGGACACAAGAGCTCGTGAAGGGAAGCAAACTGGTGGTACTGAAGGACGGACCGCACGGCGTTCTCTGGACACACGCGGATCAAGTCAGCCGCGAGCTGATCGGTTTTCTCAAACGGAAGAACTAATCGGACGCAACCGGAGCAGGAGCGTGAGGATTCTGAAAAGCAGTTCTCGAAACAAGACCTCGCGGAAGTTGCGGAGAGCCTGAGTGAAGCCAGAGGCAGCGGACGGCTTGACCACAAGGGCTACGTATCGCTCTTGTTGTTGATATCCTGACTGCCTTCACGTAGATTGCGTGTCGCGCGGGACGTAGCTCAGCTTGGATTAGAGCGTCCCGACGCCGCCAGCGCGTCGGGAAGGCCGCTGGCTTGTTGTTGATACCATAGCGGACATCACGTACATTATACGCCACGCCGGGACGTAGCTCAGCTTGGATTAGAGCGTCCCGACGCCGCCAGCGCGTCGGGAAGGCCGCTGGCTTGTTGTTGATACCATAGCGGACATCACGTAAATTATACGCCACGCCGGGACGTAGCTCAGCTTGGATTAGAGCGCCTGCCTTGGGCGCAGGAGGTCGCTGGTTCAAATCCAGTCGTCCCGACCATTTTCTCACATGTACTTCGTCTACATCCTCCAGAGCATTAGCACCGGCCGCTTTTACGTGGGCCAATGCGATCACCTTATCGAACGGTTC
>Ga0182014_10006624_pt1 | contig 12378 bp, 11 predicted proteins | sample 612S2DmetaG_FD_120489 | JGI IMG/M metagenome (GOLD analysis project Ga0182014, IMG submission 120489) | Permafrost microbial communities from Stordalen Mire, Sweden - 612S2D metaG | ecosystem: Environmental > Terrestrial > Soil > Wetlands > Permafrost | place: Sweden: Stordalen | collected... | reverse complement strand
GACGAAGAGCGAGCAACGCGAGCGGGCGGTCCCCCCTCAGTGATATCGGCGCCGACACCGTCTACGCCCCGGACGGCTCCCAGAAGAGCGGGCTGCCCGACGCCTACATGGCCGCACAGCGCACGGAAAAGGAGGCTGAATGAAGCCCCTGGTCCGGCTGGTGGTCGCGCCGCACCCCGACGACGAGGTCCTCGGGGCCGGCGGCGCCATGGCCCGGTGGGCCCGGGAAGGGCACTCGGTCCAGGTGGCGGTGGTCACCCGGGGCCGGCCGCCGCTCTACACCGACGAGCAGGAGGACCAGTGCCGGGACGAGGCCCGGGCGGCCCACGGCCGGCTGGGGGTCGCCACCACCTGGTACCTGGACCTGCCCGCGGCGGAACTGGACACCGTGGCGCACCGGGAACTCAACGGGAAGGTGGGGGAGATCATCCGCGCCTGCGCGCCGGACGAGCTGTACCTGCCCTTCCCGGGCGACCTGCACCTGGACCACCAGCTGGTGTTCCATTCCGCCCTGGTGTCCGCGCGGCCGGGCCGGGACGGCAGTCCCAGGGGGATCTACGCCTACGAGACCCTGTCCGAGACCAACTGGAACGCCCCGTTCCTGACCCCATCCTTCATCCCCAACCACTTCGTGGACATCACCGGCACCGTGGAAGCCAAGCTGGAGGCCATGGCCCTCTACCGCTCCCAGGTGCGGCCGGCGCCGCACGAACGGTCCCTGTCGGCGCTCCGGGCCCTTGCCACCCTGAGGGGCGCCACCGTCGGCCTCGGCGCCGCCGAGGCCTTCATCACCATCCGTACCGTGACCTGACTTGGAGGACCCCATGAACCGCAGCAACGCACCCGCGTCCAACCGCCCCAGCGAGAATCCCGCCCCATGGGTACTGGCCGACGAACGCCGGGCCCGGGCCCGGCCCGTGCGGACCCGGGCCATCGAGATGTCGTCGGCGGAACTGGACGAGGCCGACATTCAGGCGGTCCTGGGGGTGCTGCGCAGCGGCCGGCTCGCCCTGGGCCCCAAGGTCGCCGCCTTCGAGCGGAGCCTCGCCGCCTACGTCGGGGTGAAGCATGCCGTGGCGGTGGGCTCCGGCACGGCGGCGCTGCACCTGATCGTGAAGGCCCTGGGCATCGGGCCCGGGGAGGAGGTGCTGGTGCCCTCCTTCACCTTTGCCGCCAGCGTCAACGCCTTTCTCTACGAAGGCGCCGTCCCGGTGTTCGTGGAGCTGGAACCGGACACCTGCAACCTGGACATCCAGGACCTGGAGCTGCGGATCACCCCCCGGACCCGGGCGATCATGGCCGTGGACGTGTTCGGCCATCCGGCGGACTGGGATGGGCTTGACCGGGTCGCCGCCCGCCACGGCCTGGCGGTCATCGACGACTGCTGCGAAGCCATCGGCGCCGCCTACAAGGGGCGCAGGCTCGGCTCCTTCGGCGCCGCCGGGGCCTTCGCCTTCTATCCCAACAAGCAGATGACCACCGGCGAAGGCGGCATGATCGTCACCAACGACGACCGGCTGGCGGAGCACTGCCGGAGCTGCGCCAACCAGGGCCGGAGCGCCATGGGCGCCTGGCTCCAGCACGAGCGCCTCGGCCACAACTACCGGATGGACGAGATGTCCGCGGCCCTGGGCCTGTCCCAGCTGTCCCGGCTGGACCATTTCCTCGCCCGGCGCGCCCGGGTGGCCCGGCAGTACGGCGAGCGCCTGGCCGTCATGGACGGTGTCCGCCCGCCCCGGGTCCGGCCGGAGGTGGCCGTGAGCTGGTTCGTCTACGTGGTGACCCTGGACGAGGGCTATGACCGGGACCGCACCATCGCCGGGATGGAGCGGGAGGGCGTGCCCTGCCGAGGCTACTTCGCCCCGGTCCACACCCAGCCCTACATCCGCGACCGCTTCGGCGACCTCGGGGGCACCCTCCCGCGCACCGAGGCCATGGCCCGGCGGACGCTGGCGCTGCCCTTCCACAACGACCTGGAGGAGGCCGAGATCGAGCACATCCTGGCGGTGCTGCGGCGGAACTTGCGGGGGTAGCGAATTCTGCCGAGGGTTTCGACAGGGGTGTTCGGCAGGGTGCCCGCCCCATCAATGCGCCTGCTTGAGCCAGGCGGAAAGCGCCGGCGATCGGTAGGCCACGTTGAAGCGCAGCCAGGGACTCGGGCGGTGTTCGGGATCGAAGGCGCTGCCCGGAGCCAGCCAGAAGCCGGCGGCGGCCGCGGACTTGGCCAGGAGCAGCGAATCCTCGCAGCCCGGGTGGCGTGCCCAGGCGAACATGCCACGCCGGGCGCCCGGAAACAGCTCCCATCCGGCCTGGGCCAGCTCGGCCTGGGCCTTGGCCTGGGCCGCCTGCAGCCGGTCCCGGAGCAGGGCGGTGAAGCGGTCGTAGCCCTCGGTGAGGGCATGGTAGACCACCCGCTCGGCGAACTCCGAGGTGGCGATGCTGGTGAGCAGCTTGACCCGGGTCAGGGCCTCGGCGATCGGCCCGGAGGCGGCGGCGTAGCCCACCCGCAGGCTGGCTGAAAGGGTCTTGGTGAAGCCCGACAGGTAGATCACCCGGCGCAGCCCGTCCAGGGTGGCCAGGCGCAGATCGGCATCCTCCGCCAAGTCAGCGTAGGCGTCGTCCTCCACGATCAGGAAGTCGTACTGCTCGGCCAGCAGCAGGATCCGGTGGGCGGCGGCCGGGCCCAGGCAGGTGCCGGTGGGGTTGTGCAGCAGGGACTGGAGGATGAGCAGGCGCGGCCGGTCGCCCTGGCGCAGCCGTGCCTCCAGGGCCTCCAGGTCGGGGCCGTCGGCCCCGCGGGGGATACCGGCGCTGCGCAGTCCAGACAGTTCCAGCAGGCCGAACAGGTTGTAGTAGGCCGGGTGCTCCACCAGCACCAGCTCACCGGGGTGGCAGAGCGCCCGGATCACCAGTTCGAGGCCGTGGGAGATGCCGTTGCTGAGCAGGATCGCATCGGCGGGACAGAAGATCCGCCGGCGCTCCAGGCGCCGCTGCAGAGCCTCGCGCAGGGGGCCGTAGCCCAGGGCGGTGCCGTAGTCGTACAGGTTCGCCCCCTGCTGGGCGGCGACCGCCCGCAGGTGGCGGGGCAAGCCGATATCCTGCAGCCAGTCCTTGGGCAGCGCGCCGCTGCCGCACTTCAGCAATTCGCTGGGTTCGACCAGGCCCCGGATCAGGAGGGCCGTGTCCAGCAGTCGGTCCAGGCCGGGCGCGTGGCGCGTCGGCAGGGCCCGGGCCGGTCCGGCCAGGTAGAACCCCGAACCGTGCCGGGCCTCGGCCAGCCCCTGCCCCACCAGTTCCCCGTAGGCCCCCAGCACCGCGTGGAGGCCCAGCCCGGTTTCAAAGGCGAGGGCGCGCAGCGAGGGCAGGCGCTCGCCCGGGCGCCAGTGGCCGGCCGCGATCCGCATCCGCAGTTCGCCGGCCAGGCGCTGACTGTCCGTTTCCATCGGTCCGGAGTCGAGCGGCGGTCTGGTCGGCATGGGCCCCTTCCTCCGAACACTTGCCAGAGTGTACCGAAGTGTTTGGCCGAAAAGGGCAGGATTGTTCGGTGAACAAGCCCCGGGGGAGCCTACCTTGGGGCCAGGAGGGAAGCCCCATGGCCACCGAACAACGTTTGGAAGTGCATGACCCCAGGACCCTGCTGGTGGCCTCCCAGCTGCTGGACGCCTGCCGCGGCCCCCGCGAGATGGCCCAGGAGGTGGTTGCGGCGGTGGAGCGCAATGCGGCCTGGCGCGGCCGCCAGTGCCTCAATCTGCTGGCCCCGGAGGCCCCCACCAGCCCCACCGTGCGGGCCCTGCTGTCGGCCGAGATCGGCACCCGGGCCGCCGAGGGCCACATCGGCGCGGTGAACCGCTGGTTCGCCGGAACCCGGTACATCGACGAGGTAGAGGCGCTCTGCATGGAACTGCTGAAGCGGGCCCTGCGCGCCGACTATGCCGACCACCGGCTGTGCGCCAGCATGATCGGCAACCTGGCCGTCTACACGGCCCTGACCCAGCCCGGGGACACCATCATGTCCGCGCCCCAGCCCATGGGCGGCCACTCCAGCAACCGCCCCGACGGCCCCGCCGGGGTGCGCGGCCTGCGGATCGTCGACATCCCCTTCACCCCCGAGCTGGAGGTGGACCTCGCCGCCTTCCGGCTGGTGGCCGAGCGGGAGCGTCCCAGGCTGGTGACCCTGGGCATGTCCATGACCCTGTTCCCGCTGCCATGCAAGGAAATGTCCGAGATCCTCGCTCCCTGGGGCGGCCGGCTGTTCTTCGACGGCGCCCACCAGCTGGGCCTGATCGCCGGGGGCCAGTTCCAGGATCCCCTGCGCGAGGGCGCCTGCGTCCTCACCGGTTCCGCCGGCAAGACCTGGAGCGGCCCTCAGAGCGGGATCATGGCCTGGAACGCCCCGGAGCTCACCGAACCGCTCACCCACGCGGTGTTTCCGGTGCTGGCGGCGACCCACCAGGTCAACCGGGTAGCCGCCTTGGCGGTGTCGGCCGCGGAGATGCTGGCCTTCGGCCCAGTCTACATGGCCCAGATCGTCAGCAACGCCCAGGCCCTGGGCGCCGCCCTGCAGCGGCGCGGCGTGCCGGTGGTCGGGGCCCGGCGGGGGTTCACCCGGACCCACCAGGTGATCGCCGACGTCAGCGCCTTCGGCGGCGGCCTCGACGCCGCGCACCTGCTGGCCCGGGCCAACGTCATCACCAACAAGAACCTGATCCCCGGCGACACCCCGGAACAATGGGACCGGCCCAGCGGCCTGCGCATCGGCACCATCGAGGTGACCCGGCTGGGCATGCGCGGGGCCGACATGGAGACCATCGCCGGCTTCATGGCCCGGGTGCTGGTGGAGCAGGAGCCCGTGGAGCGGGTGCTGGCTGACGTGGTGGACTTCCGGGGCAGGTTCCAGGAGATCTACTACTGCTTCGAAAACGGTCTGCCGCGGGAGGCGTGAACCCGGAACTCCCGTAGGCTCGGAGTCCGGACTGAGGCGCTGCATGCAGTGCCTCGGACGAACAAGCTGGCTGCGGCGGAAACCTCAATCTTCAGCCGGTCCGCCGCCGGCTTCCCGGATGGATTCCGTGTGGAAACGATAAGCTTCCAGCCCTTCAGCCGGATGCCGCGGGGACAGCCCCGCCTTGATCTTCAAGTGCCGGAGAAATTCCATGGGTTCCGGCAGGCTTTTCCATACCGTGGGCAGGAAGACACCCTGGCGCTGTCCGGCCTGGAGGATGAGCCCGTCCAGTCCCGGCACCAGCTGCGCGGCCAGGTCCGGCTCGGAGGTGAAGCTGATGGGTTCCGGGACGGTGAGCAGCGACAATTCGATGCGCAGGTCCGCCAGTTCCTCGCCGGTGACCGGCGGGAACCGGGTGTCCCGGAAGGCCGCCATGAAGGCCAGGGCCGCGATGTCCTCGGCCAGGGGGGCGCAGGCGCTGATGTGGCCGATGCAGCCGCGCAGATTGCCCTGGCTGGTCAGGGTGACGAAAGCGCCGCGGGCTTCCGCCAGCTCCGGCGCCAGCGTCCCGGCATCCACCGGAAGCGCGCGGCCATGGGCGAGCCCGTGGCGGATGGACGCCCGCGCGATGCCCAGCAGCAGCTCTCGCTGACTGGAACCCAGGTCGCCGGAGCGCTCAAGCGAAGGCAAAGGCACCATAGCCCACCACCCGGTCGCGGTCGCCCGCGGTGTCCCCTGAATTGCGCACGTCCAGGGCCTGGACGCACAGGCCGCGCCTGCGGGCCGCCAGCAGCAGGCCGCGGATCGGCAGGGCGCCGCAGGCCGCGTCGCTGTCCACCGCGTCCTGGCGCAGCGCCACCACGGCGGCGGCCGTGGCCTGGTCGGCCCGCTGGGCCGCGCCGTATTCCTGGTAGTGGCTCAGGTCGGAACTGACCACGATGGCGGTGTCGTCCCCGCCCCACATCCGTTCCAGGACCTCGGCCACCTCCGCCGGATCTGCCTGGCCCACCACGAAGGGCACCAGGGTGAAGGCCTCGAGGGTTTCCTGCAGGAAGGGGAGCTGCACTTCCAGGCTGTGCTCCCGCTCGTGGGCCGGGTCGAAGCGGCGGACGCAGTCCAGGTCCAGGGCCTGCTCCACCGCCGGCAGGTCCACCGGGATGATGCCCAGGGGGGTGACGAAGCCCGCGGCGCTGCTCACCGCCAGACCCCGGAAGGCCACCCGGTGGGAGGGCCCCAGCAGCACCACCCGGCGGATGCGGGAGCGGCCGAGGCCCAGCCGGGCATAGCCCCGGGCGGCGGTGAGACCGGAATAGACGTAGCCAGCATGGGGCACGATGATGGCCTTGGGCGGCGCGCCGTCGGCGGGCGCCCCCCTGAGCAGGTGCTGGACCATTTCCCTGAGCTGGTCCGGATCGGCGGGGTAGAATAGGCCCGCGACGACGGGCAGGCGCAGATGCTCCATGACGTTCTCCGGGCTTGAGCGGGCGGGATCAAGTAAAACAATCGGCTCGCCCCATTTGATGTCAATAGCCAAAGTAGATCCATATCAAAGGTTGTCCCGTGGACGCGACCCTTTCTCAACCGCACCACCCCACCCGCTTCTGGCGCGCGGTGGACGAAGGGCGGGTGGAATGCGGGGTGTGCCCGCGCCGGTGCCGGCTGCGGGACGGGGAGCGCGGCTTCTGTTATGTCCGGGGCAACGTGGGCGGGGCCGTGGTCCTGCATGCCTACGGCCGGGCCAGCGGGTTCGCCGTGGATCCCATCGAGAAGAAGCCGCTCTTCCATTTCCTGCCCGGAACCCGGGTGCTCTCCTTCGGCACCGTGGGCTGCAACCTGGCCTGCAAGTTCTGCCAGAACTGGGACATCAGCAAGACCAGGGACTCCCAGGCGCTCCGGGCCGACGCCGGTCCCGAAGGCATCGCCCAGCGGGCCAGGGAACTGGGCTGCGCCAGCGTCGCCTTCACCTACAACGATCCGGTCACCTCCCACGAATACTGCGTGGACACCGCCGCCGCCTGCCGGGAGCTGGGCCTGCGCCCGGTGGCGGTGTCCGCGGGCTACCAGAACGCCGAGCCCCGGGCGGAGTTCTACCGGCACATGGACGCCGCCAACATCGACCTCAAGGCCTTCACCGATTCCTTCTACCGTCGGATCTGCGGCGGCCAGCTCCAGCCGGTGCTGGAGACCCTGCAGTACATCCGGCAGGAGACCACCACCTGGCTGGAGATCACCACCCTGCTCATCCCCGGCGAGAACGACTCGCCCCGGGAACTGGAGCGCCTGAGCCAGTGGATCGCGGGCACCCTGGGCCCGGATGTGCCCCTGCATTTCTCGGCCTTCCACCCCGCCTGGAAGCTCATGGACATCCCCCCCACCCCCCTGGCCACCCTGCTGGAGGCGCGCCGCATCGCCCTGGCCAACGGCCTCCGGCACGTCTACGTGGGCAACGTCATCTGCCCGGAGGGGGAAAGCACGTACTGCCACCATTGCGGGCAGCTGCTCATCGGCCGGGACCGCTACCGGCTCACCGCCATGAACCTCACGGCCATGGGCGCGTGCGGCCAGTGCGGAACGGCATGCCCAGGGGTGTTCAGGCGTGCCTAGATTCAATATTCATCCAAAAATTTTAAATTGACACTTTTTAGAACAATGACTATTCTTTGCGGGATGGAGGATCTGTGCAGAAAGTCCCCATGACCCAAGGGCGGATTGTGATCCCCAACGCCATGCGGAAGAAGTATGGTCTGGCGGACGGAGAGGTGGTCCTGGATGACCGTGGCCCGGTGCTCCGGGTCCTGTCGGTCCGGGAGGCGGTGCAGAAGGTCCAGGCGTTGGCCGCACCCTATCTGAAGGGAAGACCTTCCCTGGCCGATGACCTCTCCCGGGACCGGGCCGCCGAGGCGGCCGAAGCCTACCGGGACCGCTGACATGACCCAGTTCGTCCTCGATGCCAGCGCGCTGCTCGCCTTGATCCAGGTGGAAAGGGGTGCGGAGCGGATCACCCAGGCCCTGGAGCAGGGCCAGTGCGTCGTATCCGCGGTCAACCTCAGCGAGGCCCTTGCCAAACTCGTCACGGTCGGCCTGCCTGAAGAAGAAGCGGAAGCCATCATGTTGGGCATACCCGCCGAAGTGACCCCTTGCGACGAGAGGGTTGCCATCCATGCAGGGCGCCTCGCCACGATCGGCAAGCCCCTGGGCTTGTCCCTGGGCGACCGGATCTGCCTGGCCACTGCCCAGATCCATGGGGGCATCGTGCTCACCACCGAACAGGAATGGAGGAACGTGAGGCTGGAAGGGATCGTGATCGAGGTCGTCCGCGATCCGGTGCCCATTGGGCCTGGGAGGACGGAACACTAAGTCCAGCGCCGGCATCACTGGGTCCTTTGTTTCCCCGTGAGCAGCCTCTGGGCGTCCGCGCACCCCAGTCTTGCCGCAGCCAGGTAATCCTTGTCCGCCGCCGCGGCATCCCCCAGCGCCGCCCTGGAAACCCCACGGAAGTAATAGGCGTAGCCTAGGCTGGGGGCGAGCTCGATGGCCTTGTCCAGGTCCGTGATCGCCGCCGCATGCTGCTTCATGCCCGCCTCGGCCCAGCCGCGCATGTAATAGCCCATGGCCAGCCGGGGATCCAGCTGGACCGCCTTGTCGCAGTCCTGGATGGCGGCGCCGAAGTCGTTCTGGCAGCCCTTGGCCCATCCGCGGTTGACATACGCATAGGCCAGGGAGGGATCGATCCCGATCGCCCGGTCACAGTCCTCCAGCGCCCCCTTGACGTCGCCCAGCATCAGCTTGGGCGTGGCACGGTGCGTATAGGCCCACGCCATCCGGGGGTCGAGCTTGAGGGCCTGGTCCAGGTCGCGGATGGAACCCGGGTAATCCCCGGAACCACACTTGGCCCACCCGCGCATGTAGTGCGCCAGGGCCAGCGTGGCGTCGAGCGCAATGGCCGTGTCGCAGTCCTTGATGGCATTGCCGAAATCGTTCAGCCCGCCTTTGGCCCAACCGCGGTAGACGTACGCGAGCGCGAAGGCGGGGTCGATCCCGATCGCCAGGTCGCAATCGCCCTGCGCCCCCTTGCAATCGCCCAGCATCATCCTGGAGGCCGCACGGGCCGCGAGCGCGGAGGCGCTTTCCGGATCCAGCGCGATGGCCTTGTCGTAGCAGGCAATGGCCCCGCTGTAGCCCTTCGCTTCGGCCAGGCGCTGCCCCTTGTCCAGCCAGTCCCTGGCGGCCGGCTTGTCCTCGGCCCCGACGGCCTTCGGCATCGCCGCCGTGGCCGGAGCGGCCTTTTCGCCTCCCGCGGCGTCAGCTTCCTTGAAGTAGAAGTGCCCCTCGAGGGAGGACAACTCCCAGGGCACCTGCTGGCCTCTGGTCCTCCGGACCAGCTCCTGGCGCACGTTCATGAACACGTCCAGCAGGGACAGCCCCGGCTGGTCCATGTACTTCAGCAGCGCTGCGGTGTACGGGCTGTTTCGGCCGGCGCCGTCCACGGCCACCTTGCCCGGGGAGGTCGAATAGGCGATCAGGCTTCCCTTGGGGGCCGCGGAAACGATCGCGAGGCCCCGGGTGGCGCTCCGGAAGCCGGTGCCGAACGGGTTGTCCCGGCAGGCGTCGAGGATGGCGATGTTCATGTCGCTGCCCGACCCCGCCATCTCGTCCAGGACCATTTCGGCATCCACGGCCTGGTATTTGACGTCGGTCTCCTTGGTGATCCGGGCGCCGATCGGGATCAGGTAGTTCCTGCCGGCGATCTGGACACCGTGGCCGGCATAAAAGAATAGCCCGACTCCTCCCTGCTTGAGCCCTGCGCCGAATTCCCTGACTGCGTCCTCCATCGTCTGGAGACCGGCGTTCGTCTTCAGGCTGACGCTGAATCCGAGGTGCCTGAGGGCGGCGGCCATGTCCGTTGCGTCGTTGACCGGGTTCGGCAAGGGCGTCGCGGAATAGGTCCCGTTGCCGATCACCAGGGCGATCCGGCGCTCCCCCGCAGGGGCCGGCGATGCCAGGGCCAGGATGGCGGTGACCAGGATGAGGAACTGATGGCAACAGCGCTTCCCAATGCTCGACAAGTCGAAACTGACAGCCATGGCTACCCCTCACGCATAAACAAGACAGTTCTGATGATGCGACCAGAATGGCACTTTTTTAGCCTGAGACCAGGGGTTACTGGGCCGTTTCCTCCAGGGCGAAGGTGAGCGCCATGCAGTCCGCCACCCCGCCCATGGTCAGGCCCGCCGCGCGGTACTCCTGGTTGAGTCCGGCCAGCATGGGCTCCGGATCGTGTCCCCGCTCCAGCAGCCGCTGCAGGGCGGCGCCGTCCCGGCGCAGGCGGTCCAGGCCCTCCAGTCCGCAGCGGCTGACGGCGGTGGTGTCCTCCACCCGCTGCATGAGCACCGCCATGAGGTAGAAGGCGGCGTGGTCGGGATCCCAGCCGGTCTCCAGGGCTTCCCGGTAGCGCGGCCAGCCGTGCTCGAACACGGCGGGCAGCCCCTGCAGGGCCTCGGCCCTGATGCCGCCCAGGCCGTGCTGGCCGCGGATGCGGGCGCCGTGGGAATCCTGGGCGCTGAAGTGGGCGAAGAAGGCCTGGGCGCGCTCGGCGATGGCCCCCGGCAGCAGCTCCGGGCGGCCGCCGCACGCCCAGGCGCCCATGAGCGCCAGCCCGGCCAGGAAGATGTAGCCCTTGTGGGCGTTGCATTGGATGGCCTGGGTCATGCGCTGTTCGGCCTCGATCCCGGCCTGGACGAAGGCCGGCAAGGGCCGTCCCTCTCGGGAGCATTGCAGGATGCTGTCGAAATACCGGGGCAGCAGGGCCACGGAGGCGCGCATGCGCGCCAGGGAAAGATCCGGGTGGGAGCCGCTGTCCCGGCGGTCCACCAGGCCGGGCTTGGGGGTGAGCTCCAGTTCGCGCAGAGCGCCCAGGCTCAGGTTGGCCGCCAGGGTTTCCGGGAGCAGGGGCCGGGGCGTGGGCCGCCACGGCCGCAGCAGCGCGTCCACCCGCTCCATGAGTTCCTCCGGGGAGTGGCGGCCCAGCCGGATGCACTCCCGCGCCGGCTCGGCGCAGACCAGGCAGGGCCGGGGCGGCAGCCCGAGCAGGGCCCGGTCCACCTGGACGCCGTCCGGGGCGTACACGTCCAGGTCCAGCAGGCGCCCGGAGGGGCCCGCCTCGATCGCCATCGCGGCGCGCTTGGCCGCCGCGGGCGCGGCCGCGGAGGCGGCGAGGTGGAAGGGGCCGCCGCGATCCCGGCGGCTCACCACCAGTTCCAGCCCGATGGCCGCGTGCAGCGAATCCAGCGCGGCCTGGAGCATGCGGGCGAGGCCCGGGCGGAACTTGTCCGGCCCGGGCACGTTGGCGCTGATCATCAGCACCGGGACCGGGTTCCGGGCCAGGGCGGACTGCACCTGCTCCGCCCGGGCATCCCGCGCCGCGAGCAGGTCCGCCCTCAGTTCCGGGTCATTCACGGACCCGCCGCACCACATCGATGATCGAACCGTCCCGGTACTCGATGAGGGCCACGATGTCGTCCTCGAAGTCCACCGGCCTGGGAACGCCGGTGAGGCGGGTGATCTCGTCGTGGAACTGGCGGATGTCCTTGACCGGCAGGTTGCGCCGCCTCAGCTCGCGCTTCAGGTCCTCGTGCTTGTCGGACACGCAGATGCCCCGCTCGGTGACGATGACGTCCACGGTCTCCCCCGGGGTGGTGATGGTGGTCACCGCGTCGCGCACGATGGGCAGCCGGCCGCGCATGGAGGGCGCCACCACGATGGCCAGCTTGGCCCCCGCCGCCACGTCGCAGTGGCCGCCGGTGTTGTGCAGCAGGAGGCCGCTGGACTCGGTGTTGACGTTGACGTTGAAGTCCACGTCCACCTCGGTGGCGCCGAGGATCACGCAGTCGAGCATGTTGACCACGGCGCCCCGGTTGAACGGGTTGGCATACAGGTCAGCGCTGATCTCCCGGTGCCCGGCGTTGCGGCGGATGGATTCCACCGCGCGCAGATCGAAGCACTGCACGTCGAACAGGGTCTCGAAGCAGCCGTCCTCCAGCATGTCCACGAAGTAGCCGGTGATCCCGCCGCAGCCGAAGCTGCCCTTGATCTTGCCCTCCCTCATCTTCCGGTGCACCAGGTCGGCCACCGCCAGGGAGGTGCCCCCGGCGCCGGTCTGGAAGGAGAAGCCGTCCTTGAGCAGCCCGGAGGCCTCGATCACCTCGGCGGCGTACTTGGCGATGAGCAGCCCCGCCGGGTCCCGGGTCAGCCGGGTGGTGGTGGAGACGATCTTGGCGGGATCGCCCAGGGACTCGATCTGCACCACGTAGTCCACGTCGCTCTGGGAGATGCTGATGGGCGCCGCCGGGTAGCGCACCATGTGGTCGGTGACCGCCACCACCTTGCGTGCATAGCGGGCGTCGGTGTGGGCGTAGCCCAGGGAGCCGCAGGCGGCG
>Ga0182014_10006623_pt1 | contig 12380 bp, 8 predicted proteins | sample 612S2DmetaG_FD_120489 | JGI IMG/M metagenome (GOLD analysis project Ga0182014, IMG submission 120489) | Permafrost microbial communities from Stordalen Mire, Sweden - 612S2D metaG | ecosystem: Environmental > Terrestrial > Soil > Wetlands > Permafrost | place: Sweden: Stordalen | collected... | reverse complement strand
CGTTGCGGACGCACCGGTGATGGATGCGTTAGGGGTCCTATTTCGCTATGCCGAGTTCATGGTTCGGGTCGGTCTGGAAGTCAGCCGAATACAACACTACGCGCGTCCTTCCGGCGCGATGCTGGAACATGCTCGCAGCTTCGCAGGAATGAGAGCCATTGAAGAGAGCGAGTTCTCCGGCCAGAGTCGGGCAAAGCACGCGGAGAAGCTATAGCAGCTGCAGAAAAGTGCGGCGAATGGAGCGATTGCAGATCGACCTTCACACGCAAGATCTCGGCTTCCGAGCGACGGGAAAACTTCCGCCACACCGACCGTTTTGATGGGATTTCCCAGATGTTAGACGGCCAGGAATGGACCTCGCTTGCTCGTAAACTGATATAACTTGGCCACGGCAATCCTGCATGTATGGATTGCCGTGGCCGAGCCCTGCACGTCAAAGTGAAAAACTCTTCGCTCGAGCTTTTCGTTCCGCCAATCTGTGGTGCGCAATAATTTCGTCCCGCATCTGCAATGTAAAGAAAAAGCTACTAGTTGAGTCGTTGCACATCGAGTTCTCAGCGTTGCCTTCCTTATCGAGAAAACTGAGCATTGTGTCCCTCGGAGAAACCTCAACGATGCCCGCGTCCCGCAGGCTTGCGGAGTGCTTCGGCCGTTGCTCACGGCCACCGCGACCTGACGCAGAATCCCGATGATCTGCTCCGCCGTGTATTGTCTTCTGGCCATTTTCCAGCTCCTCTCGTAACAGTGTCTATCGTGCACCAACATGACGCTTCGCATGTACGCCGACAGGAAAGGCTGGCAGATCAGGGAAGTTCGAGTCGTATTGACGCACTCAAGAAATTACGCCCACGACTGCGCAGAATGCGACAAAAGGGCAACCATGGTTGACCGGATCGAAAGACAAATTACACTCGTGGGCGAATTGTCGGGGGAGCAACGGGAGAGGCTGCTGGAAATTGCAAATCGCTGTCCTGTGCACAGGACGTTAGTCGCGTTTCAGGCGTCTTCGCTCCTTCCGCACTCTCCTAGCTGCCGGGAGTCAGAGAAATCGCGCCCACCTGCGCCAAGCCGTTACAGGTGAGCGCGATTCCAGATGTCTCGCTGAATGAGTTAAGAAGCAGATAAATTTCCGTGTTACTTGCCGGTAGCTGCTTCCATCCGTAAATAGGGTTGCATCTTGCCATTGACGATCAACCCAATACTGAACGGGAACGAGAGCTCCTGGTTGATCTTATAGATTTCCTGACCAACCCACAGTCCCTTTCCCAAGTTCGGGTCTTCCGCCGGCATGGAGCGAAGCGCCGCGGCGACCTTCTCGGTGTCGTCCGCCGTGCCGGCCTTGGTAATAGCCTTGGTCACCATGCGCGTGGAAGCGACGTACTGGTAAAAGAAATTCTCCTCCGGCGGATTGGCATGCATCAAGCGCTTGTACTCTTCCCCAATGTTCAGGACCTTGCTGTCGACATAAACTGCTTCATACCAGTAGAAGTTCTTCAAGACCTCCAACCCCCCGGCTATACGCAAGATATCCTGAATCTGCGGACCGCCTAGATGGCCAATGGGACCGCTGAAGCCTGCCTGCCGCAACTGCTTGACGATGAGGCCCGTATCTCCCGGAGGCGAAGAAGCCGTATCGATCGCATCAGGATGCGTATTCAATGCACGCGTGATGGTCGGAGCAAAGTTCGTCGTACCGCGCTGATAGTAATCCTCCGTTACCGCGATGCCATTTTTCTTGTACGCCACTGCGTCGACGCTCGCGATGTCCGTTCCACCCTGATCGTTCGGCGCAATCAGAACTACACTCTTTATGTTGAACTTCTGTTTTGCAATCCGCACGATCGGATCGGCCCAGACGCTGGGACCGGTGCCGAGGTGGAACACCAGCGGCCATCGTGGACCAATCACGTCCTTGGCGTAGCTATTGCACATAACAAGTTGAGAATTACGAACGGTAACCGGCTTCATGCCGGTGACCTCAGGCGCTCCGACCGGCCCTATGATGAACTTCACACGCTGGCTGGCCAGGATGTTCGTCGCGGCGGCCGCACCTTCCGGAGTGTACTTACCGTCGAGAGCGATCACTGATACTTTGCATTTGTAAGAACCGACTGGCAGCCCGCCTTTCTCGTTGTACTCAGCCGCCACCAGTTCCACTGCGTCGCGCATGGCAATCCCGTACTGGGCTGCCGCGCCAGACAGCGGTGTGACAACGCCGAGCTTTACCTCGCAAGCCGCAAAAGCCGACGGAGCGAGAAACGATTGCCCGATGATGATCATTATAATCGGTAGTACAATGGTCCAAAAACGTCTCATGTTCCCTCCAATCTTCCAGCATGGCCACGTAGTGCGGCCGAAAAAACAACAAGTAGAGTTACTGGACTTCAGTAACTTCGTAATAAAATTATGCACTCAAAACTTCATTCTGTTGCCGGTACTTTCGGCCGCTTAGCGCTCATATGAATTCGGGAAACGGCCGCAGCCAATCCTGCTCGTCAAAGTCCCAAGCCTCCGGACTGCCGATGACTTCAACATTGTCCAGTTGACTTACCTCATCTAGGAGCGCTTCGGAAATCAGCAGTTCGGATACCTTTAGCGTATTCTTTGCGCGTATCACCCTGGTTTGATGAAATGGGATCGCTCCTATAAGCTGTGCTGCCGCCTGCAACAGTTCCCTATCGGTCGCGAAGAACATCGGAATCTTGCCCTGGACTGGAAAACCGCCAAGAATCGTGTTGACGTAGGTATTATGCCAATCGATTTTTTTTACCAGCCTCTCAGTCGTCAGATCCGCGACCCCAACGCCCATGGCGTTACCCCTGGTTGCTTCCGTGAGGTCAAGGACAGCAAGAAGGTTAATGTCGGGCTTTTTCGAATCCGGATAGCCATGCAGCATAATGCGTCCGTGAATGCTGCTGTCCATGCCTGGCCCGCTGATTTCTTTTCCCATCTCATCCAATAACAAAAGATCGAGTCGATCTGCAGGTAAGGTAGGCATGAGTTCTTTGGCCTGACGTAAAAGGATCTTCTCTTCGCGCTCTATCTCCGCCGGGCCAAGAGCTCGTATCGCGGCAGTCTGCTTGTAAGCGTTTTCGACAATGGCCAATCCAAAAAGAATTTTTTCTTTCGAGAGCACAACCCTGGCGGCACAAGGAATAAGCTCAATCATGCCACGCATACCATGAGCATGGATAGTTCCGGCCATCCGGGCTTTGCCAAGTCCTATAGTGATAAGTTTCAACAATCCGCTTTCGATGTCGCTGCGAAACTGGGTGTGGGGCTTGACCCGGTTGATAAGGACTATGCCATCGGCCTCATGAGCGTTCTTGTCCAGGAAGACAGGGATTGAACCCATCGCACCAATTTCTACAACGTCCATGGAAGAAACGATGGGAGCTCCGACATTATTCTGGGTAATACCATACTCGGCAAGGATTTGCGCTTGTCCTTCCGCAGTGGCGCCGCCATGACTGCCCATGGCCGGCACGATGAACGGATTAGCCCCTCGTGCCTTGAGCCACACCAATGTAGTGCGGACGATCTCTTCAAGGTTCGAGATTCCACGGCTACCCACAGCCACAGCAATGCGGGTCCCGTCAAGCCTGCGCTGCAGACATAGCTTGTCGAGTTGACCCAAGATGGTTTGAGAAACATTGTCCACGACCGGAGCAGGAAACCTTTGTCTGACTCTGGCCATTCGTGGGAGCGTTGTCTTCGGGAGCTTTGCCCCAATTTCTCGAGGAGCGTTCAGGGATGTCGGGTGCATGTTGATCCTTAATGACAGAACAGCGAACTCAACGGTTAACTATCGGCGAAGACTGCCCGTAACACTGCTGTATGATAAAACCAACCGAGAGCACCTAAATGGCCGCGCAATTGCAATGCGGAGTTGCGAGTTCCGCGATCCGGTACGATTCCACTGCGATTACATCTCGAGTGCCAACTGAAAGCCTTCATGAATAGCTGCAAGGGCGTTCCCCGGCTGTGCGCAGTCGCCTATCTTATGCGCCTTTTTCGATTGTGCCTGCGCGAGCTGGCCGTTTGCCTTGTAGCCCAATGCAAACACGACCGCGTCGATCCCTTCGATATCAAACCTGACTCCGCCCTGGGAGCAGATCACCTTGTCTTTCTCAAGAGATTCTACCCGGGTATGACACATGACATCGACCTTGCGGGCCTGCAGACGATTCAATAGCAGTTTGCGAGTGCGTATCTCCACATCGTTGGCGAGTTGAGGCAATTGCTCCACAATCATGGTCTGCTTGCCGGCTTCGGCGAGCCATTCTGCGGTTTCGCACCCGACCATGCCGCCGCCAATCACTACGACTTTCGAGCCCAAACTCACTTTGTTCTGTAGCACATCTTCCGCAAAGGCAACGCTGAACTTTCCTTCCCGAACGGGCAACGATATAGGCATGGCGCCCGCGGCAATCACCACTTCGTCAAACTGCTGCATTCCGACCAAATCTTCGGCGCGGATGAAAACGCCTGTCTTGATCTCCACGCCCAATTCCTGAACCGCACGAATCAAGTAGTCGATATATCCCTTGATCTCACCCTTCTTAGGCGGAGTAGCAGCAATCCGGAACCTGCCTCCGAGCTCTGCATCCTTCTCGAACAAGGTGACCTTGTGTCCTCTCTCCGAAGCGACTCTTGCAAATTCCAGACCTGCGGGTCCGCTTCCCACGACCGCGATTTTCTTGGGAATCGGAGCTTTTCCCAAAGAAGGAACCTGATACTCCCGCCCCGCCCGCGCGTTCACCATGCAAGCAATTGCGTAACCGTGATATAGACGCTCGATACACCCTTGATTGCAGGCGATGCATGGACGGATGTTGCCGCCGGTCCGCGCCTTTTTGAGAAGCTCGGGGTCAGCGATGAGGGCGCGTCCCATGGCAACCAAGTCAGCGGATTTCTCCTGCAAGATCGTTTCCGCCTCGTCGAGAGTTTTGATCCGTCCAACTCCGATGACCGGAATATTCACATGTGGTTTGATTTCTCTAGCCAGGTAAATATTGCAGCCTCGCTCCATCGCCATAGGAGGCACTGTTCTTTCGGCGCTTTCGTACACGCCGGCAGAAACATCAATCGCATCCGCTCCCGCTTCCTCGAGCAACCTGGCGAATATCTTTGTCTCGTCCAAGCGGGAGCCACCGTCTATAAATTCGTCTCCGCTCACGCGGCAAAATATTGGAAAATCGTCTCCTACGGCCTCGCGTACGCGTACCACAGTGTGCATGGCGAAGCGCGCCCGGTTTTCCAAGCTACCTCCATACTGATCTGTACGTCTGTTGCTCAGGGGAGACAAGAATTGCTGGATGATATAACCGTGCGCACAATGCACCTCTACCGCATCGAACCCCGCCCGCTTCGCGCGCAGCGCTGCATTCTGATAACACTGTTGCAGGTAGTCAATTTGGGCCTGGTTTATCTCAATCGGAATCTCGCCGCCTAATTCCGCAATGGGAGACGGAGCCCACGGACGGTGCTCGCCGTTGTGGACGCTGCGAGCCCTTCGGCCGGCGTGGCTCATCTGCAATGCGATCTTGCCGCCAGCCTCGTGAACCGCCTGCGCCAGAGCTTTCAGCCCGGGGATCTGGGCATCGTCATACGCACCCAATGTGTGGACATCCAATTTGCCGTGGGCCTCAACCGCCGTGAATTCCACGAAGCTTAAGGCTACGTTTCCGGCAGCGCGCTCCCGGTGATAGCTGATCAGACGCGGTGTCACTTCGCCGAAACTTGTTGCGTACCAGGTTGCCATCGGCGACATCACGATCCGGTTTTTTAAAGTCAGATTTCTGATTTTCAATGGGGTAAATACTGCTGCGTACTTCTCGCTCATCGTGTTCCTCGCCGAAGCCGAATTGCGCTTGGGAATGACTTAGTTGAAACGCTCCCTCGATCACCAGTCATCGCTGGCGTCGCACGTCCGAAGCCGGTGTTTATTTCCTGCCGCATCGGCTCCGAGTACGCGGAATGGAGATACCGCCGTTGATACCTACTCAAACGATCTCAACCTATTCGAGTCCTAGTTCGGACAACTTACTTTTTGTCGGAACTCCGTTCTTGTCCCACCCGCGAAATTCATAGTACTCATCCAACATTAGCGGCAGGTCGGGCAGGTGTCCGGCGGAAGCTCCCGACTCGAATGGCTCATGCGTGAAGCGGTACGGCAGGGTGTCATCGGCCCTGGTCAACCCGCAGGAGACGTTCAACAGCCTCTTCAGGTTGAAGCTTCTTTCCCCGACCCGGAGCAACTCCACCGCATCCATATCCCAGCCAGTAACAAAGTTCAGCCAAGTGACCAGGATTGGAAGGTCCAGAGCCGGCATAGCTATGGAACAAAACTTCAGACTGTTGGACAGTTCCGCATAGTTCTGCGCGATCGCGGTCGACTTCCCCTTGCCCTCATGGGCGAAACGATCCAACGGCTTGGGATAGCCCAAGCCGGGCATTGGCTGCCGCTCCAGGGTGTGGGTGCACCCCCGATGACAGGCCCCCCGATTTGATGTGGCATAGGCAACAGCCAAACTCGCCAGCGCCCGGGGATCGTGGTACGGCGGCTCCAGTCCCTTGACGTGCAAGGCAAATTTGTCTGCCTCCGGACCAAGCTGCTGCGCCGCTTTGCGGATTCCGTTCTGCAGCATGGCTCCGATGCCCTCACCGGAAGCGATCTGCTGGACCAGCGCCAACACCGCTTCGCCCCGGCCAAATTCCAGTTTCGGCCCTCCCGCCGGGTTCTGGATCAGACCTTTGCTCACCGCTTCGAATACAAAGGCAACAACCCCGCTGACGGAAATCGTATCCATGCCCAGGCGGTTGCACAGGTCGTTAGCCTGAAGAATGGTATCCCAGTCGAACATCCCGCATTGCGGACCGAAGCCGCCTACCGTCTCGTACTCGATCGGCGAGGATTTCCCCGCGTAGGATCCGCCCGGAACCTGGGCTTCCTTCCCGCAGCCAATTGAGCATGGCGGACAATGGTATTCGCCGACAACATACTCCTGCTTCAAGATTTCGCCGCTGAGGCACTCGGTGAGTTTGCCGCAATCCCCATTGGTCCAGTTGTAAGCGGACAAATCGCCGAGAACGGCATTGCCGACCGTGCCACCCGGCGTCCCCAGTTGGCGCGGCCGCTTTAACTTTTCCATCATGAACGGCGTGAACTCGCGGATACTCTGCTGCAGTTCCTTGAGGTGTGCCACAGGAGTACGGAAGCTGCCGTCGGCCACAACGGCCTTCAGGTTTTTCGAGCCCATGACCGCGCCCAGACCGCAGCGTCCCGCCGCCCGCGCGTGCGAACCCTCGCTCATAATGCCCGCCAGCGGCACCTTCCGTTCCCCTGCCGGGCCAATGCAGGCAATGGCTGCCTTCCTACCATACTTCGCCGTCAGTAGATCAAAGGTTTCGACCGTGTCCTTCCCCCAAACCTCGTCGGCCGGGGCAAGCGAAAGATCGCCATTGATCACGCAAAGAACTGATGGCGAGGGTGCTTTGCCGGTGATGGCAATGGCATCGTAGCCCGCCGCCTTGAGGGCGATGCCAAATCTTCCGCCACTATCCGCTTCGCCCCAGATGCCCGTCGCCGGCGACTTGGCAATCACCGCGTAGCGCCCCGAGGTCGGCACATTCGCGCCAGTCAACGGACCAGCGGCAAAAATCAAAACGTTCTCAGGCCCCAGCGGATCGATTTCGTGAAAGCGACATTGCCGCATGAGGTAAGCCGCCAACGCGGTTCCACCGACGTATTTTCTCTTCACTTCTTCCGGGATCCCTTCCACTCTGGCAGTGCCGGTGGACAGGTCCATCCAAGCCACCTTCCCCATGTAACCACCCATATCAAATCTCCTCCATCGCCCGCCGCAACATGCCGATCTGCGTAGCACGGCGGAACTCGCTCCGAATATGTAGCTTTGCGGTGTATTTACAAGATCGCGGTACGCGACAAATCATCACAGGTATTCTTCCTCGAGGGCTACGTCACGGATTTCGGCCACCGTGCCGCTTCGCCTGATCTCACCGCCGCGCATCACATAGCCGCGCGTGGCAATCTTCAGCGCAGGGACAGCCATCTGCTCGGTCATGAGAATCGTCGTGCCGTGGCTCTGCATCTGGCGGATGGCCGCGGAGAGCTGCTTAATCCAAACCGGCGCAAGCCCCAGGAACGGTTCATCGAGCAGCAACAGGGCCGGCGACGAACTCATGGCGCGGGCAATGGCAACCATCTGCTGTTGCCCGCCGCTTAACTGACCGGCCAGCTGGTCGGCTCGTTCCGCCAGCAAAGGAAACATGTGACAGAGCCACTCGAATGCCTGCCGCTGGCGCGCGCGTCCGAGTCCAAAGGCTCCGCAGAGCACGTTGTCCCTGACAGACATCGAAGCAAAAACCCGGCGTCCCTCGGGCGAGTAGCCGATTCCGGAACGCGCCCGACGGTCGCAGGAAATTGGTCCGAGGTCGCGATCCTTGAAAAGAATCCGCCCGCCAGCAGTCTGAACCAAGCCGATGACAGCGTTGATCATGCTGGACTTTCCAGCTCCATTGGCTCCCACCAGCAGTACGGTTTCACCTTCCTTAACCTCGATGGAGACGCCACGCAACGCGGTGATTCCCCCGTAGCGGACCACCAGGTTCTCGATCTTCAGCATAGCTTGGCCTCCTCCTCGTCGGCTGCGCCCATATAGGCGGTAATAACCTCCGGGCGGGACAGCACCTCTGCCGGCGGTCCCTCGGCGATGACCCGGCCGGAGTCCAGCACCATAATCTGCGGGCAAATCCGGCGGATGAGATCCATGTCATGCTCGACGATGAGGATGCTGCAACCCAGTTCCTCGCGGACGTGATGTACGAAGTCGTCTACCTGCACTCGCTCGCGCACCTCCAAGCCGGCGGCGGGCTCATCGAGTAGCAGTACCTTGGGCTTGGTAACATAGGCAAGTACCAGCCCAAGCATTTTCTGCAGCCCATACGGCAACTTATCGCTTTGTTCATCGAGCCGCCCTGCCAAGTCGAAACGCATCATCAGAGCATCCGTCCCAAGCGGCGGCGCGTCCGATCCGTGACTGAAGCGCATGGCGCGGGCAATGTTTTCGCGCACGGTGGCTGGCCTAAACGTACTGGTCTGCTGGAAGCTGCGAATCACTCCCAACCGGCTACGCCCGTGAAAGGGGGCGCGCGTGATGTCATGGCCTCCGAGCGTAACGCGTCCGTGGGTGGGAAGCAGCAGTCCGGAGATGACGTTGATCAGAGTGGTCTTGCCCGCTCCGTTGGGGCCGACAACGCCAAGAATGTCGCCCGGTTGCAAGCGGAAACTGATCTGCTCGAAGACCTTGAGCCCGCCAAACTGTTTGGCCACGCCCTCGACATGCAGTTCGGCCCCTTGGAGCGCCTTCGCGGCAGTAACGGTTGTCATTCCTGTAGCCATATCAGTTCTCCGCCTTCCGCTCCGCCGCCGCCGTCGACTTTGCAACCGGCAGGTACGGCATGTCCGCCGGGGCGAGGGGGAACTCGCGTCGCCGCGCGCGATTCCGGATAAGCCTTAGTGCGGTGCCGACAATGCCTTCTTTCATGGCCAGCACAACGATCAGGATCAGCACTCCCAAAAAACCTGGAGAATACTCTCCCCGGGTGCTGAAAAGGTTTGTGGCGGTCACCAGAACGACGCTGCCGACCACCGGTCCCAGCATCGAGCCTGCGCCACCGACGATTGCATAGGCGATATAGTTCACCGAAGACATCGCATCGAATGAGGAAGGATGGGCCGTAAGCAGCATGTTCAGCAGCGAAAAGCCTGCAATCCCCGCCAGTCCGGCCGCAATCGTGAATCCGAGCATTTTGTAATGCCAGACGACCAGCCCCAGGCTTTCGGCCAGAACCTGGTTTTCCTTGATGGCCGCGAAGTGCTGCCGATAGTGGCGAGTAAGGGCGGTGGTGATGATGGCAGCCACCAGTGCCAGACCTACAGCCAGCAACAACACCGACCGGTTGTCTTCCAGCGCAAGGCCGAACAGAGTCGTTGCCGGCATTCCCGCCAGTCCATTCGATCCACCCGTGAATTGCGGAGTCTCAAACAGCACCAGTTGCGTGATCTGCGCCAGCAGGAAGGTCACCAGCACGAAGTAAACGCCGCGCAAACGCAGCACCATCGCGCCCAAAGGCAGGGCCACCAGGGCCGGCACGGCAAAGCTCAGCGCGGCGAGCAGGATCGTGTCGGTAATCCCGCAGCGCAGCCCGGCTATCGCGGCGCTGTAAGCGCCCATAGCCATGAAGGCCGGCACGGCAAAGGTCATCAGGTCCATGCGCAGCATTACATAGACGCTGAACGCGGCCGGAATCGCAATCAGGATTTGCGTGACCAGCGAGCCTATGAAGGGGCTGCTCGACAGAAACGGAATTCCAAAGGCAAGCACGAGAATCCCGATACTGACTAGTTCCGCAGCACCACAGGAGCGAAGAAACGATCTGAATTTGCGCGCCATGGTTTACGCTCCGTGGACTTCCCGGCCAAAAAGTCCGGAAGGGCGAATAACAAGCATGATCAAAACGAATATAAACAGCGTCAGAGCGCCTTTCGATCCGCCTAGATACACGCTTGAATAAGCTTCGACAATACCGACAATGAAGGCCGCTAAGGTCGCTCCGCCAATGCTGCCGAGCCCGCCTAGGATAACGATAAGGAATGATGTCGCCAGCACCGGGTCTGCCAGATGCGGCGCCAAGCACAGAATGGGTGTTACCAGGGCACCAGTAAGCCCCGCTAAGGCTGTGGCTAACCCGAAAGCCAGGGGAAACAACAAACGCGGACGTAGCCCCTGCGCCCTCGCCACCTGCCGGTCATCCGCCATCGCCCGCAACGCCCGGCCAAAATCGGTCTTGTACATGAGCAGATACACCGCGGCAATCGTGGCCGCACAGACCGACAGCATAATCACATTCTCTTTCGGAAAGTAAAAACCTCCGCTACGCCAACTACCCCGGATCGGAAAGGCGAATTCCGGCGATTCCGGACCGAAGGTGACCAGTACCCCGGTGACTATCACAAGGTAAAGACCCAGCGTTAGCATGAGGGTCGACAGGTCGTCTTCAATCACCCGCTCCAGCAGAAACAGCTCGAAGACGTAGCCGAGCGCTCCACTGGCGAGCACTGCCACCACCACTGCCAAGGGATACGGAGCCCTGAGATAGTGAACCGTTGCATAGGCGACGTATCCGCCGAATACATAGAAGCCGCCATGGGCAAAATTCACTACCCCGAGAATGCCAAAAATCAGCGTGAACCCGAGCGCCAGTAACGCATACTGTACGCCGAGGCTCACGCCAATCAACCCGGTAGATACAAAGCCTTCCACACCGCCTCCGTCTCTTAACAGTTGCCGGACCGCATCTGCTGACCTTGATGGGTCACACTTATAGCATTGTTACGATATTTAGGAAATTTGAATCTTTGACATAGCAGATATTTGCAAACGTAAATAAGCCACATCTGCCAGCCGCATTACTTCCCGGTAGCTGCATCCATCCGCACGGAGGGCAGCAATTTCCCGTTCATGATCAACCCCATGCCGAACGGGAAAGAAATTTCCTGGTTGCTCTTATAGAATTCCTGACCAATCCACAGTCCCGTGCCCAAGTTCGGGTCTTCCACCGGCAAAGAACGAAGCTCAGCTGCAACCTTCTTGGTGTCGTCAGCCGTACCTGCCTTGGTGATGGCCTTGGTCACCATGCGCGTAGCTCCCACATACTGATAAAAGAAATTGTTCTCCGGCGGGTTAGCCTTCATTAGGCGCTTGTACTCATCGGCAATAGCTTGAACCTTGCTGTCGATGTAAATCGATTCATACCAGTAGAAGTTCTTGACGCCTTCCAGTCCTCCGGCAATGCGCAAAACCTCTTGCTCACCAGGGCCGCCAAGGTGGCCAATCGGACCGTTGAAGCCAGCCTCGCGCAGTTGTTTAACCAGCAGCCCCGAGTCTCCTGGAGGTGATGAAGCCGTGTCGACAGCATCAGGGTGCGAATTCAGAATACGGGTGATGATCGGCGCAAAGTTGCTCGTGCCGCGCTGGTAGTACTCTTCAATTGCCTCTACCCCGTTGGCCCGGTAAGAAGCCGCATCAATACTTCCGATGTCGGTTCCACCTTGATCGTTGGGAGCGGTGACGACCACGCGTTTCATCCCGAACTTCTGTTTGGCAACCCGAACGATTGGCGGAGCCCAAGCCATTGGACCGCTCCCGAGATGGAAGACCAAAGGCCATTGTGGACCAATTGCATCTTTGGCAAAACTGTTGCACATGACCAGCAGGCCATTGCGATTGGCGACCGGCTTGATGCCGGCTACTTCGGGTGCTCCGATCGGACCAATGATGATCTTGATACCTTGG
>Ga0182014_10006620_pt1 | contig 12381 bp, 13 predicted proteins | sample 612S2DmetaG_FD_120489 | JGI IMG/M metagenome (GOLD analysis project Ga0182014, IMG submission 120489) | Permafrost microbial communities from Stordalen Mire, Sweden - 612S2D metaG | ecosystem: Environmental > Terrestrial > Soil > Wetlands > Permafrost | place: Sweden: Stordalen | collected... | reverse complement strand
GCCGCGTCCCGGTAGCCCAGCCCCGTTCCCGAGCCCCCGTTCCCGAGGCCCCGTTCCCGAGCCCCCGTTCCCGAGCCCCGGTAGCCGAGCCTCCAGTAGCCGAGCACCCCGCTCCCGACCCCCGGTAGCCGAGTCCCCGCCCCGAGCCCCGTTCCCGAGTCACTGCACCCTCCCCCGCCGCCATAGAGCCGACGGCCGAATTACGGAAAGCTGTTCCGCAATCCCCCCTGGTGACATTGCCGAATGGTTAGCCGGTGATAACAGTGTGTAAAAGGGACATTTTGGGTCACAACGTAACTAAAAACGTTGACCAGCTCAGAACGTCCCAGTTAATGTAGACCACGCTTTCCGTCAACTCTGACGCGTTGGGTATCGCGGTGCCATAGACAGCCCATGAGCATCAAGATCTCCACTTGTGGCGCACAGGGGCCGTCACAAGTGGCAGATCGCGGGTGATGTGCGCGACTGGCGAGGGCCCCGGCCAAAGGTCGGCATAAGGTCCGCCAGAACTCCCGCACGGAGCTAGCCAGAACTCCCGCACCGGGACCGGTCAGAAGTCGAAGCCCCCGGGACGGGCGTTGCGGTCCGCGATGAGGCCGGCCAGCGTGGCGACGGCGATCTCGGGCGGGGTCCGCGAGCCGATGTTCAGGCCGACCGGCCGGTGGACCAGGCTGATGTCCTCCTCCCCCACGCCCATCTCGCGCAGGCCCGGGAGGTAGGGCGCCGGGTGGCGCGGGTTGCCCAGCACGCCGATCCAGCGCGCCTTGCCGACGGCCAGCAGGTCACGCAGCACCGAGTCCAGTTGCGGCCGGTGATGGTCGGTGACCACGACGTCAGCCGACGGGTCGAGGACGTCGAACGACCCCGTCACCTCCGCGCCCGCCGTCCGGGCCGCGGCGGCCCGGTCGGCGTCGGGTTCCAGCAGAACGGCCCGGAAGCCGCAATCGGCGCCGAAGTGCAGCAGGAATTCGGCGACCGGTGAGGCGAAAACGGCAATAAGGGTGCGCGTCTCGGTCGCCGGGGCCGGTGCTCCGTGGGCGATGGCGCACGCCGAGTCTTCGGTCACTGCGTCCGTGGTGGTGTCGTGCTGGTGCGTCATTCGCCCAGTCTCGCATCGCCGGGCTGATCATGCCCAGGGGTGGTTATCGCGCCGGAAAACACGCGTCCGGCGGCCCCGGAGGTGGCCAACCCGCTGAGAATGTCGGAGGTAGACGGCAAACTGCCGGTAGGAGAGTTAAGGGGACGCGATCATGACGAACACCAGCAGATGTCGCGCGGCGCGTGAACGGGTGACGACGCCAGCGGCAGCCCGGCCTGGACGGGGACGAAGAGGCGGACCGCTGACCATGAAAGACGAAGAGGGGGAGCGTTGACCATGAAACTGGTCAAGCACGAAGTCAGCGACTGGACCGTCGGGCAGCTCCGGAAGGCTCTCGCCGACTTCCCTGAAGACATGCCCGTCCGGGTGGCGCCGCTGGAAGAGCCGGGCGGCGACCTGGAGGCTCCGCTGCAGGTCGTCACCGGTACGGAGGTCCGGACCTTCGCCGCCGGTGACGGAGCCGGGGGCCCGCTCGACAAGAGCCCGGGTGCGGTGGAGGAGTACGTGACGCTCGAGTGCGAGTACCCGTCCGGGGAATACGCGCCCTAGAGGTCAGGCACCGGCCATACGCGGTCGATCGGCGCCCGGCGCGCAACGGCCACGTCGATCGGCGCCCGGCGCGCAACGGCCACGCTCAGAGGCGGTAGGTCTCGACGAGCTTGTCCATCACCGCGTCGAGCCGCGCGTCGGTCTGCTGCCGTGCGGGGGCCTCGTCATACCAGGCCACGATCTCCCGTGCGCCCCGCTCGAACGGGATCTCGGCACGGTAGCCCGGCACCACGCTGCGCAGTTTCGAGTTGTCGAAGACCATCGAGTGCGATTTGTCGCCGAGCAGGCCCGCGCCCCAGTGGGGGTCGGCCGCGGCGATCGCGTCGGAGGGGACGTGCACGATCCGGGCGGTGGCGCCGGCCGCGGCGGCCAGGGTCTCCGCGATCTGGTTCCAGGTCAGCACGTCGTCGGAGGTGATGTGGAATGCCTCCCCCACCGTTCGCGGATGGCCGAGCAGCGGGACGAAGCCGCGCGCGAAGTCGGCGTGGTGGGTCAGCGTCCAGAGCGAGGTACCGTCACCGTGCACGACGACCTCCTGGCCGGCCCGCATGCGGGCCAGGGCGGTCCAGTTGCCGTCGAACGGGATCGAGGTCTTGTCGTAAGTGTGCGACGGCCGGACGATGGTCGCCGGGAAGCCGTTCTCCCGGTAAGCCGTGACGAGCAGATCCTCGCACGCGATCTTCTCACGGGAGTACTGCCAGTACGGGTTGCGCAGCGGCGTCGACTCGGTGACCGGTACCCGTGACGGTGGCGTCTGGTACACCGACGCCGAGCTGATGAACACGTACTGGCCGGTCCGGCCGCGGAAAAGCTCGATGTCGGCCAGAACGTGCTCGGGGGTGAACGCCACCCAGTCCACCACCGCGTCGAACTCGCGGTCCCCGAGCGCCTCGCGGGCCGAGCCGGGGTCGCGGATGTCGCCGTGCAGGACCTCGGCCCCGGGCGGGAGCGGCCGCAACTGCGTCGCGCCGCGGTTCAGCACCGACAACTCGATACCGCGCTCTACCGCCAGCGCGGAGCAAGCGGAGCTGATGATTCCGCTCCCGCCGACGAAGAGAACCCTGAGGCTGGCCATAAACGCCCTCCGCGAGCAGGCTGACGTGATGCGAACGTGATCCGGTGGTGCGGAGCAGGCAGCGAGGTGCCCGGGCACTCCGCTCCAGCCAGTCAATCACAGCGCCCGCCGGCGGCCAGAGCCACGGACGACTCCATACCGTTCCTGCGGATTCGTTTGCTTCAGGCGATTGTCACTCTCAATCCTGCTACGATCACATTCGGTGAATTACAGCTGCGTTAGCAGATTTGTACGCTTGGCTCCCGTGAACATATGAACACACCCCGATCTCCCACCAGCCCCGTGACGGCACGGGATGCAGGCCGGTTAGCAAAGTCGGCCACCAGGCCGGGCGCCCTCGCTAGAGCGCAGCGCCCCGCCCCCGGGTCACCGACCAAGGAGACATCACCGTGACGTATCCGCCCCCCTCCGCTGCCACCGATGATTACTCTTCGAATATGAATCGGAACGGAACGAATCTGCCCGGCTCGGGCGATGACGTCATGCCCGGCCCGGGTTCCGCGGACGACAACCCCAGCGGTGACCACCGGTCAGCACAGCGCCGGCGCGGCCTTCGCCGGCTGCTGCACCGGCGGCCGCCACCCGAGGAGCCGGACCGGGACGCGGACCAGGACGCGAACCAGGACGCGGTGCTGGAGTCGAGGTCGGCCGAGTACCGCGCCCTGCATCGGGCCGAGAGCGCCCAGCAGGCCCAGCAGGCCCAGCAACCGCAACAGCCCGGCGTCTCCTGGTCCTCGGCCCGCCCCGGCCCGGCTCGGCCGTCGGCCGAGGGAATCTACGAACGCGTTGATCTCGAACGGGCCGCGAGGGAGCACTTCGCTGGTCTGCGGCCCGACGCTGAGCCGACGGCCGAGGGTGCGCCCAGCGATACGGCGGGCACCGTGCGGGGCGACGGCGTGATACCGCCCTTCCCGGGATCTTCGCTCCCCCGCGGCGTCCCGGCCCTTTCGGCGGCCTGGGTGGCAGGACGGTCCGGCACTCCCGGTCGGCCGGGGACGGGCACGACACAGGGGATCGGCCCCGCTCCGGCCGCACCTCCGGCGGCGGCACCGCCCACGGCATGGACGTACGCAGCCGCACCTCTCGCGGCGGTCCCTCTCATGGCCGGGACGTACGCAGCCGCACCTCTCGCAGCGGTCCCTCTCATGGCCGGGACGCACGCGGCCGCACCGCCCACGGCGGTACCTCCCACCATGGCACCTCCCACGATGGCGCCGCTCACGGCATGGACGCACGCAGCCGCACCTCCCACGGCGGTACCGCCCACAGCGGTACCGCCCACAGCGGTACCGCCCGCGATGGCACCGCCCGCGGCCGGGACGGACGATCCCGACGGTGAACCGCTGTACCGGGTCCTGGCCGGACTGGCCATGCGCGATCTCACGCTGGTCGAGTCCCTCCTCCACGTGATAGAGGAGATGGAAGGCCGGGAAGCGGACGCCGGGCAGCTCGAGCTGCTGTTCCGGATCGACCACCTGGCCACGCGGATGCGCCGCAACAGCGAGAACCTGCTGGTGCTGGCGGGGCACGACGGCGAAGGCCCCGACGTCGAGCCGGTGTCGCTGCTCGACGTGGTGCGCGCGGCGATCTCGGAGATCACCGAGTACAGCCGGGCCAGGATCTCGCCGCTGCCCGATGTCATGCTGATTGGCCAAGCAGCCGACGACGTCAGCCACATCCTCGCCGAACTGCTGGACAACGCCACGTCGAAGTCGCCGGAGAGCGCGGCCGTCATCGTCCGCGCCGAACGGACCGGGGACGGGACGATGGTCCTCAGCGTGGAGGACGCCGGCATCGGGATCCCGGCGGACCATCTCGCCGACATCAACGCGCGGCTGGGACGCGCGCCCGTGATCGAGGCTGCGGCGACCCGGCATATGGGCCTGTACGTGGTCGGCCGGCTCGCGCAGCGGCACGGCATCCGGGTCCAGCTGCGCCAGCGTCCCTACGGCGGCATCGTCGCGCAAGTGATGCTGCCCAGCAGGCTCGTCCGCGCCCAGCCCGGAGCACCCATTGGTGACGGCCGGGTGAACCGCCCGCGTCCAGACACGGGCCGGCCGGACCCGGGTGTCCTCTCCGTGCCGGCGCCCCCTCCGGCACCCGAGGGACGGCAGGCACCACCGTCACCAGCACCGTCACCAGCACCGCCGTTACCACCCCTGGCACCGCCGTCGCGAGCCATGGTCCCGCCGGTGGCGCCGCGGTTCGCGCCGGCCGATCTGAGCGGGCTGCCCCGGCGGACCCCCCGGCAGCCCGCGGCCACCAACGGCACGCCCGCGCCCGATTCTGGGCCAGGCGCCCAAGCCCCGGCCCAGGACGAGCCCGGCGAGGCCGCGGAGCCCGGAGACTCCGGGGCCAGCCGGAGCGGGGCCGCGGACCCCGGAGACTCCCGGGCCAGCCGGAGCGGGGCCGCGGACCCCGGAGACTCCCGGGCCAGCCAGAGCGGGGCCGCGGACCCCGGAGACTCCCGGGCCAGCCACAGCGGGGCCGCGGACCCCGGAGACTCCCGGGCCAGCCAGATCCGCGACGACCTTTCCAGGTTCCAGCTCGGCCAGCGGGCCGCCCACGGAGACTGCCTGCCCGAACCTCACCACGGCGGCGGCACGCCAGGCCCGGGCGCGGAGCCCGACGGTGAAAGCGTCCCTGGAGAAAATGATGGAGGCGTCGGGACAGAGGCAGGCCCGGCGTGACCGCCCCGAGCAGCGGGGCACGGTCGCTGACGTGGCTGGTGAACAACTTCGTCACGGAGGTACCCGGTGTCACGGATGCGATCGTCGTGTCCGCGGACGGCATGCTGCTGATCGCGTCCGACGGGCTCTCCGGGACAAGGGCGCAGCAGCTTTCCGCAGTGTCCTGCGGCGTGCGCAGCCTGGCCGAAAGCTCGGCCCGTCTTTTCGATCTGGGCGAAAGCCTCCAGACCATTGTCCGGACGGAACGCGGCTACCTCTTCATTATGACGATAAGCGACGGCTCGTGCCTGGCCACCCTGGCCCGGTCCGGCTGCGACATGAGAATTGTCGCCTATCAGATGACATTACTCGTCGAAAGTTCAGGTCATATTCTCACCCCGCAACTCCGCCGGGAACTGCGCACCGAAACCGGTGCCGCCCACCTGCCGTGACCGGCGAATTGCGGACCAAGGGTCTTATCCGCAGAAGGAGGTCGCTGTCGTGACCAGCGCCCCGGCTAGAAGCGCCCGCGTGCGGCCTTACGCCATCACGGGCGGCCGGACCAGTTCGCGGCGGCCATTGCTGCTCGAGACGCTAGTTTCTGTCCCGGGCTTTGACCGCGCGGTCTACCAGGAACTGGTGGCCGAAACACGGGAGATCTACGTCCTGTGCCGTGCGGTGCGCTCGATCGCCGAGATATCGGCCGGCCTGGGCATTCCGCTGGGCGTCGTCCGGGTCCTGGTCAGTGACCTCGTGGACGAGGGCCGGGTCCGCATTCACCCGAGCCCGGCGGCCGCCGGGGCGCCGGAACACGTACTCCTGGAAAGGGTTCTCCGTGGTCTACAGAGCATCCAGCCCTGAACTGTCGCCCTCGGCGATCTCGACCAAGATGGTCGTCGCGGGAGGGTTCGGCGCCGGGAAGACCACCTTCGTCCGCTCGGTCTCCGAGATCGAGCCGGTGACCAGCGAAGCGCTGATGACCGAGGCCAGCGCCGGGGCCGACGACCTGTCGGCCACCCCGGACAAGGTGATGACGACCGTCGCCATGGACTTCGGCCGGGTCAGCCTGGACGCCGATCTCGCCCTGTACCTGTTCGGGACGCCGGGACAGGACCGGTTCTGGTTCCTGTGGGACGACCTGATCCGCGGCGCGCTCGGCGCGGTGGTCCTCGCCGACCCGCGGCGCCTGGCCGACTGTTTCCCGGCCATCGAGTATTTCGAGAACGTACCGGACATGCCTTTTATCGTCGCGCTCAATTGCTTCGACGGAATCCTCCCGTACGGAATCGAGGACGTGCGCGCCGCGCTCGCCATCGATCCGGAAGTCCCGCTGCTCACCTGTGACGCGAGGGACACCGCATCCGCGGTCTACACGCTGACGGAACTTGTCAGATACGCCATGAATCTCACCCGTGATCCGGTTTTCGCATAACCCCGGTCGGCGCGCGGCGCCTGCGTATCAGTCAGTGGAAGGTGGGCAATGTCACGGAAGATCCTTATCGTCGGGGCCGGCCAATCCGGCCTGCAACTCGCGCACGGATTACTCCAGCAGGGCTATGCGGTGACGCTGATGTCCGCGCGGACCGCCGAAGAGATCCGGGCCGGGCGGGTCATGTCCACGCAGGCCATGTTCGGTGCCGCGCTGCAGCACGAACGTGATCTCGGGCTCAGCTACTGGGCGGACGACGCTCCGTCCTTCGAGGGCATCGGATTCAGCCTCGCCGGGCCGGACGGGGAGCGCGCCATCGACTGGGCGGGCCACCTGAGCGCCCCGGCTCAGTCGGTCGACCAGCGGCTCAAGATGTCCGGCTGGATGGAAGTCTTCGAGGCGCGCGGCGGACGGGTCATCATCCACGGCGTCACGGTGTCCGACCTCGACCGGCTGGCACCGCGGTATGACCTGACGATCGTCGCGGCCGGCAAGGGCGAGCTGGTCGACCTGTTCCGCCGGGACGCGTCCCGCTCCCCGTACCGCGTGCCGCAGCGCGCGCTGGCCGTCGTCTACGTCCGCGGGCTGGAGCGCCGGGCAGAGCGGCCGGACCTGCCCGTGGTGAACTTCAACCTCGTGCCCGGCGTGGGCGAGCTGTTCATCATGCCCGCGCTCACCACCGGCGGGCCGTGCGACATCCTCTTCTTCGAGGGCATCCCGGGCGGGCCGCTGGACTGCTGGGGCGGGATCCGCCATCCGGACGAACAGCTTGAGCTCACGCTGCAGCTGATGAAGAGGTTCGTGCCCTGGGAGTACGAGCGCGCCCGCCACGTCGAGCTGACCGACTGGGGCGGCACCCTGCGCGGCCGGTACGCGCCCGTCGTCCGCTACCCGGTGGGCCGGCTCCCCTCGGGGGGAACCGTGCTCGGCATGGCGGACGTGGTGGTGGCCAACGACCCCATCACGGGCCAGGGGTCGAACAGCGCCAGCAAATGCGCCGCCATCTACCTCGCGGCCATCCTCGCCCACGGGATACGCCCGTACGACGAGGACTTCATGCGGGACACGTTCGGCCTGTTCTGGGACTACGTGCGGTACCCCACCATCTGGACCAATGCGATGCTCCAGCCGCCGCCACCGCACGCCGTCCAGCTGCTCGGCGCAGCCGGGAAGTATCAGCAGATCGCCGACCGCTTCGCCAACGGCTTCAACGACCCGCGCGACTTCTTCAGCTGGTTCATGGACCCCGCGAAGGCGGCCGCCTATCTGGACGAGGTCGCCGGTCGCGGGGCCCCCGCCGCCGCCGGCTCGCCCGCTCCGCGCGACTAATTAGCCGGAGTAACCAATCGCAAATACCCCAGCGCAGCGCGGTTAATCCCCCTTGACCTGCGGCGATGCTGTGACCCACGTCTGACCGCCATCGTGGTCGCGGTGCTGCTCGCGGCGGTCGCGGGCCTGATCGCGGCCGACCTGATCTCGAAGTTCCTCGGGCACCCGGTGCACGTGGTCCCCGCCGCGCTCGCCCGCGACGGGCGCATCTGGCACTGGGGCGATCCCCGCGCGCTGGTCGCGTCGGGGGTGATCTGCGCCCTCGGGCTGCTGCTCATCTCGATCGCCGCGCTGCCGGGCCGGTTCCGGGTTGTCCCGGTGGCCAGCGAAGATCCCCTGTCCGTCACCGGGTTCACCCGGCCCGGCCTGCGCCGTTACCTGGCCGCGGCCGCAACCACCGTGGACGGGGTGGCCAGCGCGCGGGTCCGCGTCCGGCGGCGGTACGTACGCGTGCTCGCCGTCTCGCCGCTGCGCGATTCCGAAGGCCCTGGCGCTCTGGTCGAGACCGCCGTGCACTATCCCCCTCTCGCCTGCCCTCACATGGCCGCGAAACCGCGCACCCCGCAAATTGCGGGCGACTCGTGCGTGACGATCCGGCGGCCGGCATGTCTTACCTGTGTGAAGGCTCAAGCTCAGGGAACGTTGCCACGGTAGCCAGTAGCCGTGCGGTGAACACGTTAGACGATGTCCGGTTTGGGGGATGAAGCGGGTCCATAGGGCCTGCAGGAAGGAGAACATGCCGATGAGCCAGCCACTCCGGGAAGATTCCGGCCCGGACGCACGGCCGGACGCACGGCCGGACGCACGGCCGGACATTGGGCGCGCGCCGACGAAGGCGGATGAGGTGGCTGCGGCCGTGGCTGCCGCGCCGGGGGTAGCGGCCCTGTCCGGAGGACGCCTCGGCGGCGTCGGCACCTATTTGCCCGGACGCCGTGTCACGGGCGTGATCGTCCGCGATAGCGACCTCGAGGTGCACGTTATCGGGCGCTACGGCGTCCCGGTGGGCACGATCGCCGCGGAAGTGCGCCGCGCCGCGGAACCGTTCGCCAGCGGCCAGCCCGTGCACGTCATCATCGAGGACCTGGCCTAAGGACCTGGCCTGGCGGACGTGGCATAACCGTCGTGGCCCGGACGCAGCGCCGTGCCCGCCCGGGCCGGCCCCGGGCTGCGGTCCGGGCAGGCGCGGTTCCGGCCTCGTGTCGCGGAAGACCAGCCAGCGCATCGCGGCGTACATGTAGAAAGCCTCACACACCCCCGCGATGACCCGCGCAAGCTGATAGCTGACCCCGAGCGCGGCCAGGCCGGCCCCGATGCCGAGGATCCAGGCCAGATAGTTGACGATGACGACCGCGATGTAGACCGCGACCTGGCGGCCGACGGCGCCGTGGGAGTGGAAGTTGACCGCGCGGTTCAGCAGATAGCTCAGCCCCGACGCGGTCCCGTAAGACACGGTGATGCCGACCGGTACCGGCCAGTGCAGGCCGCCGTGGATGGCGGTCAGCAGGGCCAGGTCGCACGCGAACGTGAAGCCGTTGATAACCGCGAAGCCGAGCAGGTTCGGCGGGACGATCCCCGCCAGGCCGAACGGCAGCCGGCCGGCGATCGCCGTCATCGCGGCGGTGAAGCGTTCCCCCCGCGCCGTCCTTTTTTCCGCACGCCGGGCTCGGCTGCGCACGTCCCCCGGCCATGACACACGCTCAGGGTGCCAGGCCCGCCAGACGCGGAGCCGGCCCCGGGCTGTCCGGGGGACGAACGGCCGCTGACCGTTACCTGGCCGCCGGGCGGTCCGCGCGGAACAGCGTGTTCCGGATCGACCGGCCGATCGTATCGGCCAGTGGCAGCAGGTAGCGATACCCGGGCGGGATCTGGGCCCGCAGCAGTTTCGGCGGCCGGGTGGTCGTGGCCATTTCCACGACGCCGAGCCCCAGTCGCTCGAGCGAACGCGGATCGTCACACGCCCACTGCCATGGCGCTATGGAATGCCGCGCGGCTACCCGATGATTCTGGTCGAGCTTCCGCCGCGAATAGGAGTCCAGCGCGATCAGCGCGCCCGGAAAGCGCCCGGCGATCCGGGCCAGTGCCCGCATGACATCATCGGGCGGCAGGTAGACCAGCACTCCCTCGGCGACGAAGAAATACGGCCCGGGCTGTTGCTCAACCGTCTCGAGCCACGTCTCGTCGAGCACGGACGCGGCCACCATCTGGCGGCGTTCCGTGTCCGCGAAATACTGACGGCGCAATTCGATGGTGCCGGGCAGGTCCAGGTCGATCCAGCGCACCGTTCCGTTATCGACACGCTCAAACCGGGTGTTGAGCCCCGTACCGATCTCGACCACGGTGCCACCCGGATGCGTGGCCAGGAAATCCCGCACCCACACATCCAAGGTCGCGGTGCGCAGAATCGTGATCAGCCCGCCGGTGTCCCGGCCGTACCTGGCCAGGTCGAAGTCGATCGAATCGACCATATGCACTGCTTTCGGGTCGCGCAGGATCGGCCGCTTCTTGCGCGTCTCCCGCGCCCTGGCCGTGAGCGGGATGAACAGCGTCTCCTGAACCGCCCCGAGCTGCACCTGCTGCCTGTCAGCCACCATGGAGCGCTCCCCCGCCAGGCCGGATCCGCTGCATATTGCCGCGGGTATCTGAAGCAGCATAAGTGACATGAGGCGTTAGCGCGCGGACGTAATCACGAATGCACGAAAAGTTACGGTGTTTTGGCCATCGTCATTACGAATACCGCGGTCATTGCGCCGCCTTCTGGTGTTTTATCTGTGCGCGGCCGCCTACCGGGTAATTTATCTGTACGCGGCCGCCTATTGCGTATTTCTCATATCGCTACGCCACCGAGCTCGCGCCCGCGGTCCGCGCGGCCATCACGACCAGCGCCTCGCCCGGGACCTGCGCAGCCCAGGGCCTGCCGCGCCCGGCAGCGGGGAACATGCCGGTACGGCGCCAGCCATCAGCAACTGGGCCCTGCCGCCGCCGGCCGCCACTCCCCCTTTGACGTGCGAATACCCATAAAAACGGTCGGAAATATTGACTACAATCGGACGGCCTGGGATCATCGCGGCATGACTTCCTGCGACCACACGGAGCGGCGGCACGTCGACCTGTGCTCCGTCGCGAGCGCGCTCTGATCAGCCAGGCCGGCGATTACCTGAACACGAGCCTGGTCTTCGCCGGCATTATCACGATCGCCTTCGCCGGCCTCGTCCTCGACGCCTGCCTGCGCAGCCTGCTCCTGCTGGTAGACCCCAGCCGCCGCTCGTAAGGCGAAACCCCCGTTGGACGTCGGTTTTCCGCACATAGGGAGACAACACAATCCCTACGCAGCGCGGTCCGCTCGCCGGCTGGTCATCGAATGGACGGCCCAGCTCTGAGACCACCACGCTAGCGTGGCCAGCGTGACCGGCCGCGCCGGCCAGGAAAGGCAGGCACCGACAAGAAGGACCAGCCGCCCAGACCGGGGGGCGAGCGCCGCCGCACTCGTCCCCGGCCGCGCCCACCAGACACGGAAGCAGCAGCGACAAGGAAAGGTGGCCCGCCCACCCGCCCCCGGCCGGGCAGCACCGCACGGACCCCGCCCCACCGTACCGGGACACCCCAAGAGCCAAACCCCCAAATGGTGCCCTACGGGCGCTCCCCCCAACGGTGCCTGGCGGCACCTGAGCCCGCACTCGTCCCCGGCCGCGCCCAGCGCGCACGGAAGCAGCAACACAACCAAAGCTGACCCGCCCACCCCACCCCGCCCCCCGCCCCGACGACCCGCACCCGCCGCGAAACCACCATGGCCGCCCTCCGGGCGCTCACTTTCCGGTGCGGGCCGGGCCTGCGGCCCGGCCCGCACAGCGGCCACACACCGGCCGCACAAACCGCCCACACCGGCCCGCCCGCGCGTGCGGGCACTGTACGGGGCAAACATCCAGCGGCTACCGCCGCTGGCCTGGCCGGGTGCCGTCCTAACCGCTCCGCCAAACACTTCCTGACCTCACCCCCACAACCAGGGGCCGAGGTCAGGAAGCAGCTACACAGAACGGCACCCGGCCAGGCAAGAACAAAAATCAAGATCAAGAACAAAGGTCAAGATCAAGGTCAAAACCCACGGTGGTAACTCATCGCACACATGACCGAGGAAGGGGCAAGCAAGACCACGCAGGTAACGGCCGCAGCCAATGATCGCGGAAGCAGCACAACACCCCGGTACCGGCCAAGCACAACTGACTACGGAAGGTGC
>Ga0182014_10006614_pt1 | contig 12389 bp, 11 predicted proteins | sample 612S2DmetaG_FD_120489 | JGI IMG/M metagenome (GOLD analysis project Ga0182014, IMG submission 120489) | Permafrost microbial communities from Stordalen Mire, Sweden - 612S2D metaG | ecosystem: Environmental > Terrestrial > Soil > Wetlands > Permafrost | place: Sweden: Stordalen | collected... | reverse complement strand
TCACCTCGACCAGGAACGGCGTGGGGCAGCCGTTGGCGTCATAGCCCACCACGAGATCCAATCCGTTCACTCCACGCAAACCGAGACGGCGAGCGAGCCGCGCAGCCATGGTTTCTACAGTCTCGATAAAGGCCGCTCTGCTCGGAACATCTACTTGCAACGGCAGGAGATTGCCGCACCAGGCGAATTCCCCGGCGCCAAGTTCCGGGCGCCCGATGAGTTGCTCCGAGATCCCGATAACCACACTGTTCTTTCCGTTCGCCACGAAGGCTGCCGAGGCGGACCGTCCTTCCACAAACCGTTGCAGGACGTGAGTTCCTTTCAACCGCGACCCATCCCAAAAACGGACGCCGTGTCCCCCGCCGCTGCGCACCGGCTTCAGGAGCCACCGGAACTCCCGGACGGCTTCCTTCTCCTCCCCGGGCAGGAGCGTCACGGCCAGCGGAATGTTTTCCTCGCAACAGACCCGCCTGAGTTGCCGCCAGTCACGCGCATCACGCAGAACATCGGGCGTATTGCCCAGCAGACGGCCCCTTTTCGCAAACTCCGCAACTATTTCAGGGTAATTTTCGAGATTCGAGATGTACCCGACGGAACTGAATTCAAGGCGCCGGCTCGCTGCCAGGAGACCTCTCGCACTGAAAGGGATCTTGATGTCTCGCAGAAGCGAATGATTCTCGACTTGTTCTTTTTGGTCGCGATCGCCGAAATAATCCACTGTGACAACCCGGCAGCCTGCCCTCACCGCAGACTCGGCAATGGCTCGCGTGCTTACGCCAACAACGAGAATACTCATTGCTGCTCGATTTCTTTGGCAACGGCGTAGATCGCTTCGGCGTCGAGCACGAGGTCATTCTGGTTGAACAACCTGGCTACGCAAGCCCGGTGCACCTTCATTTTCAAAGCGCCGACGCCGAGGGCGCCAAAAATGCTCTTTCCGTGTTTCTCATAGCCCGCCCAACCCGATTCGGTCCCCTCGATACCCAGGGGCGGAACGGCGTTCACATCGGCCAGCACCCGCAGCGTGGGATGATTCGACCAGATCGATTCGGGGACCAGTGTAACGCCGGCCGCCCCACAACACAGCACTGCATAAGCTCCGTCGAGCACGCGGGCGGTCCCTTCTGCGTCCGTCGCCTCGGCCGGGCTGACTTCAACGCCGAACCTTTCTTTGATGGAGGCGCAGGCTGTAACACTGCGCGCCAGGATGCGAGAGCTGAGCGTCACCATCGCTCCCTCCCTTGCGAGCAAAGCGGCCGCCCGAAGCCCGACCGGCCCCGTACCTGCCGACACCGCCACCTTTTTCCCCGTCACATCGCCTTTGGAGCGAATTTTGGCTACGGCGGCAGCGGCAGTCGTGTTGCAGCCATTGGCGTCGAGCATGAGGGACACGCGCACAGGGCCAAAAAAGGCGCCCTTCGCCGTATCCAGCAATGCTTCGCCCCGGGGTACGCTGGAACCTCCAATGAACACGGCCGAGTTCTTTAAATCCCCTACCCCTCGAGTGAACATCGCTCCATAGACTATGCCGCGCACCTCGTCGGGCCCGACTCCCCCATAAAGGAACACCCGGTCCACGCCTGCGTCATAGGCCGTAATGGCGTCGAAACTGCTCGCTATCCTGTCGCTGTCCAACTGAATCAGAATCTTTTTCATCTTCATTCCCCCACGTGATCCCCTCGAACGCCATCGAGCGAGGCGAGCTTCCAGCCAGGGTCATTTGCGATGCGGCAGTCTGACCCAGCCGCCGCGCATCTCTACTCGCTCATGGTTATCTCCGCGCCCCTGTTGCGGCATTGGGAAACAAACGCCTCACAGCCCATCTTTCTTTCAGCAAGAAAATTCTTCACTTTGTCCGCAACGGCCTGTGCTTTGTCTTCCTCCACCAGGCCATATATGGTCGGCCCCCACGAGCTTTGCCCAACCCCGTGGATTCCGCACTCCAGCATGAATTTGACCAGATCTTTGGTGATCTCATCCTTGTAGATGCCCCCCTGCGCCCGCTCGAAATACATGCCGGTTCTCATGTCGATCTCGGTAAGAGCTTCGCCGAATTCCACTATATCCCGATCGATAAGGGCGGGCAGCAGCTTCATCTGTGTCAACCGGCATATTTCTTCGGAAATCCTCCTGGAAGGGTTTAAGCTGCTCATCGCGCTCTCTTCCTCCCTTCCGAACAAGCCCCTTCCTGCTTCGGGAATAACGATGACAAAACGCCAGCCCGCAGGGAAATCGTGCCTGAAGATTACAGAAGGCGGACCGCCATCGACATCTCTGCCGGCATTCTTGCGGCCCGAATCTACAATGAATCCTCCTGCTTCAAAGCAGGCGACGCCCACCCCCGATCGCTTTCCCCTGTCCATTATGGCGGATATTTCCCTCACACTCACATCTATACCGAACATTCTCGCCAGAGCTGTTGCGACCGCCAGCGCGAGTTGAGTTCCGGAACCGAGCCCCGAATGCTTGGGAATCTCGTCTACCAACTGGATTTTCGTCGCAGGCAGCAATCGATAATGTTGAGAAAACTGCGTCACAACGTCTAAAATGGTCTTCTCGCTGTTATTACCGTTTTCGACAACGAGGCGCCCGGATTTTTCCGCTGTAATAACGGTCCCGGGATTCTCCAGGGAAACTCCGATGCTTCCGTATAATCTGCCGAGATCTCCGGTCAGGTCTAAAAAACCGAGATGAAGCCTACAACCTGTCTTGACAGTTATGCGCATTCTGCACCTCAACAAGTGATATCCATAAAAGTCTAATGACTGATGAATTTGCAATATTACTGTAAATGTTTATTCAAAGCAGTCTTTATATCACCAGGATGTGCTAACGTAATGATGCCATGCATTGTCTTTAGTTTATCTGAATTATCAACGTCCACATCACGCATAGTAAGGTTCAGTTTCTTCCCCCCTGGAAGGATCGTCGTAGTAGTCCCTTTATGCTGGTCTACCGGTAGCATATATATGGGTGTGTTAGTCTTATTTGTTTGTGATATGGCGTTCGTTATGATTGTATCCGCAATTCCGTTCACCACTTTTGCTACGGTGTTCGCCGTTGCAGGAGCAACCAGCAGGCAGTCAAACTCACCGATCTGCAGAGGTCCTACAATGAATGGAGTATTGGCGTCTTCTTCGATAAAGACTTTCTTTGAAATGCTATCCAGCTTCTCTTTGAGCTTGTACCAGTTTACGACCTTAACGGCGGCTTTGGACAAAACCGAAGTGATCTCCAGTTCCTTGTGTCCCGCAAGTTCATGCATCACTTCGAACACTTCCGCGATGCGGTCCCCGGAGCCCGTTATACCCCAGACAATTCTCACGGCCATGATTGTCTCTCCCCACGTTAGGTGACGGATCATTTATGGATCAGGCAAGCGACTCCTATCAGACGATCCACGGTTCGGCGAACGGCTTTGATTCCTTCAGCGTCGTCTCCGGCGCCCTCCGCGCCCTTGTCTCTGGACCAGACCGCGCCGCCCAGGTTGGCGCCAAACGACCCGCCGCCGACGGGAATCATATCGTTTATCAGGTAAAAATCGATTATCGTCTGAATGGTGGGTTCCTGGCCTCCGTTACGGTCACCACCGACAGCGATCGCGGCGCCGATCTTGTTTTCAAAGATTTTCGGGTTTCTTGCCACCGATGCCCTGCAGCGATCCAATATAGCCTTCAACTGCCCGCATATCTGCCCTTGATAGACCGGGCTCCCCAGCAGCCAGGCGTTGGCCCATTCCAGTTTTGGATACAGATCCTGGACATCGTCTTTCTGAATGCACCCTCCCTGCTTTCTGACGCAATGGTCGCAGTGGATGCAGAAACCGATCTTCTTGCCTCGAGCCGTAAAATATTCGGTTTCCGCCTGATATTTTTCCTTTGCATAATCCAGGGCCGATTTAACGGCGAAATCCGTGGCGCCGAGGCGGGGGCTTCCGGAAATACCCAAAAGTTTGACGGTATTGGCGCTCATATTATTTGACCGAATTAGGGTTGACTGGTCCTCGAGCGGTCCGCCCGGGCCGGGCTGCCGGTTCGTAATGTAACATTCGCGCCGGCTGCGCGGCAACGGGGCCGCAGGGTGCGCCTCTCCCCCCTTTCTCCGTGGGAGGAGAGGCTTGCACGGTCAATAAATTCACTTTGCCTCACGGTGAGGCGATTGCCTCACTGTTCCTGCTTGACGAGAGCGCTGTAGCACTCCTTGCACAAAACTCTGGGCAACTTTTTCTTCAACTTGTGAGGAGGAAAAGGATAGCCTCCTTCCCACATATCGACATCGGCCCTGATCAGATGGTCCTTGCAGACAGCCATGCCACACACGATACAAATGGCGATGGCTTCGCTATCCACCCCGGTCTCTGCGCAAACATAACAGTGCACGTCAATCCCTCCTGCTCAATATTTGGAATGATAAGGGTCAGTCTTCCATTGCAGTTCAGGCCGAATTTTCCTGAGGTGCGATAAAGTCGTACACAAACACGGCGATAACCGCTCCGACGATCGGCCCGACGCAATAGACCAGGAAGAACTGATCCCACGGACAGGGGCCCCCGAAAATAAGATTGCCGATATAGGGACCGAAGGTGCGCGCCGGGTTGATCGATGCGCCCGTCAGCGGCCCCAGGGTTATGATGATGCCGGCAACCACCATGCCGATGATCCAACCGGCCCAGCCTGCCGGAGCACGGCTGTCGACCGCCACCCCCATGATGGTGATCATCAGGAAAAATGTGCCGATCGCCTCTCCCAGAATCCCCATGGGAATGTTCACCCCGGCGCCGGCATTGATGGTGGTGGCCCCCAACCCGTACATTACTGAAGCCTTAGTCCCCATACAGGCCACAAACAGCAACGATGCGAGGACTGCGCCTGCCAGTTGAAAAGCAATGTAAGGAATCACCTGGCTCCATGGAAAACTCTTGCGGCATGCCAGACCGATGGTCACTGCAGGATTGATATGACATCCTGATATTTTCCCGACCACGTAGATGGCGGAGGCCACCGCAATGCCAAACGCCAATGCAATGGCGAGGACATCCGCCAATCCCTTCACGCCCAGCAGACCGGCTACTACACCGGCGCCCGGTCCAATCCATACTAACATGAACGTGCCTACCAATTCCGCCAGGTATTTCTGCATTGATGTCGGTTCACTGGCCATTGCTTTCACTTCCTTTCTAAAGGGAGTATCGTTTGGAATCCGGAGGAAATTCCTCCGGACTCGAAAAACATCATTCCAAACGCCTCGGGTCTACACTGCCAGATTCCACTCGCAGTAACCCTTATCGCCCTTCAAGGAACCGGTCACATATGGCACATTGCGCTTGATGAGGCTACAGACCCCGCAGCCCTTGCAACCCCGCACCGGCGCGCCGGGCACAGCCGGATTGAGCGCGATGCAGTTGGTCATAAGCGTCGCCGTGGTGCATTCGGGAGTCAGGTAGCAGGGAAAGTCGGCCATGCTCATCAAAGCTGCAAAGCGCTGCGTAATGGCGCAGGCCGGGTAGGTGTAACGTTGCGGATTCGTGACGACCGGGTGTTTGTCGATGGGACTCAGATCCACGGGGATACCCTTGATCTTTGCGCCGCCGCCGATGGGTTCGATGTCAAGGATCTGCTCACCGCGCGTAATGATGTCGATGAAATCTGCGTTATGCAGTTCATCGGCCTCGCCCCGCTTGGGGTTCATCGCGCAGTAATTGTGGAAGCGCTTGGTCAAAAGGTCCACAACCATGGGCACTGTGAAGGCGTCGAGCCACAAAAGATAAGCCGTCGCGCATGCGGGAGCTCCGGTCGCAACCGCAAGCACGTCCCACTGGCTCTTATAAGCATTCATCTTCAGTCCGGTGTGCAAGGTGTTGGAGAACACGTCCATCATGGCTTCGTAGATCCCGAAGGCCATATCGTCCTTGAACATGTTATAGGAGGACTGAGCTATATGGTGGCCGATCTCGCCCACGCAGAATGCAGGCACCGCCGTGATGTTGGCCGGGTGGACGCCCTTTTCAAACGCCGCCAGGACAAAGGGTTTCATCTTCTCTTTGTACTGGGCCATGTATTTGCGAACGTCAAAAGAAGTGTGCGGCCCATGCCCGCCCAGATTGTGGGTGTCCATGAGCTGCGCCTGGGCGGCCACCGGCTCCCGGTAAATGAACTGCAGTTCGTCGACCTCGGCCTGTTCCGCCTCACCAGCGGTCTTTCCCGACTCCAGCGCGGCGCGGAAGGCGCCGCCCAGTCCGTAGGAAGTATTCATACCCCAGGACTTGCAGGCGAGAATGGTCTGCTTGTGCTGCTTTGGAATATCCATCTGCCTGAGAATACGATTAACCAGATTGGAGACCGAACCCACGGAAAGCGCAAAGTCCACGACGCAGGTCAACCCGTACATGCCTCCATAACGCCGGACTGACTCGAGACCGATGAGGGCCTTGTTCTTCGCGATCGCGTCGATGAACTTCCACATCGCATCCTTGAAACTCGGGTCGGCTTCATACAAAATCTCCAGGATCGGCGGCGTCTGATAATGCTCGATAAAAGGATCGTCCTCCGGCCGGATAGTCTTTGTCAGACCGGTGAGAATATCGTAGTGCGCGTTTACGGATTTCACGTGCAGGTCAAAAACCTCTTTGCTCTGACCTTCGGCCGGTTTCATCTTATTAACGGCGTCGACGTAAGGCTTGCAGTGGTCAAAGGTGAACGTCCCGCCTCTCTTCTCCTTGATCACGCCATAGACGGACTTCGTGGCCCCGACGGCCTCGTCAACCATTTTTTGATACGGTACAGTGCTTTGCGCCATTTTATTTCTCCCCGTTAAAGGTCAATCGATTTCGATCAGCCACCATCAACGAAAGCGGTCGTGACCTCCTTTCCACCCATGCTTGTTTGCGACCGCACCTCGGGCCCTGGGCAGCCTGTCAGGCCAGGCTCCAACACTATGTCGGAGAAGGCCGTCCAAAGCAGCCACCTGCGGAGCATCCAAAAACATAAATGAAAGCAAGCGATTATTGGCAAGAGTATCCGGCGATAATGATTAACAGAACAACACGTTCCACTAACATGCCGACACCAGGGGAAATACTCTTACCGTATTCCCATACTTCCTTAATAATGCGACTAGAGTTGCTGCGAACTTGGCGATTAACCGGAAACCGACGCGAGATGCTCTCTTCACAACCGCATTAATTTTCTGCGGCCTCTCACATCGGGATGAACACGAACGCGAACTGCCGTGTCCCACTGATAGAAGAGCTTAAAATAAAAAAAGCCAAGCTTTTTTTAGCTTGGCAGCTCGGCTGGAGGAATACGGATTGCTCTCAGCCTGGCGGTCCCTTCCGCTGGGTAGCGCTGGTAATAATATAGTGAGACACTACAAAGAATGCAAGAAAAAAAATTAGAAACTTATGTCGACATCGCAATGCTCCTGGATCAAACTTTACGAGGTTAAAATAAAAAAAGCCAAGCTTTTTTTAGCTTGGCAGCTCGGCTGGAGGGATACGGATTGCTCACAGCCTGGCGGTCCCTTCCGTTGGGTAGCGCTTATTGAGTTGCAAAATATCGCAACACTGCAGAAAATACAAGAGAAAAAAATAGAAACTTATGTCGACATCGCAATGCTCCTGGGTCACTAAGGAAGGGCCAAACTGTGGAAAACTCTTCGACTTCCATTTTGGAAAAGGATTCGCTGAGCATCCTTCGGGATGCGGTTGACAGGTTGGAGGCAGGCTTTTCCAGCTTGCCGCCGGCAAGCGCCGCAGTTCCGGATACCCGGCCGATTGAACGCGTCATCCTCGAGGTCGCCGAGCGCCTGCACGATAATTACCCTTACTTTCACCCGCTCTATGCCGGACAAATGCTCAAACCGCCCCATCCTGTGGCGCGGCTCGCTTCGATGTTGGCAATCTGGATCAACCCTAACAACCATGGCATCGAGGGCGGGCGGGCCAGTTCCCGCATGGAAAAAGAAGCCGTGAGCGAAATTGCCGCAATGTTCGGTTGGAAAACATATCTCGGTCATCTGACCGGCGGCGGCACGATGGCCAACCTCGAAGCGCTATGGGTAGCCAACCGCCTCAGCCCGGCAGGCCGCATTGTCGCCTCGGAGCAGGCGCACTATACCCACAGTCGCATCAGCGCCGTCCTCAAACTGGAATATGAAGCCATCCCCTGCGACCGGCGGGCCCGCATGGAACTCGAAGCGCTGAAACGAAGCCTCGATCGTGGTGGGATCGGCGCCGTTGTAGCCACCATCGGCACGACAGCCACCGGTTCAATCGATCCCCTCCCCGGACTGCTCAAGCTCCGCGAGCAGTATGGTTTCCGTATCCACGCCGATTCGGCTTATGGAGGCTACTTCAGACTGGCTGATAACTTGACCGCCGAAACGCGCCGTGCGTACGAGCTGCTTCCAGAGGTAGATTCCATCGTCATTGACCCGCACAAACACGGCCTCCAGCCCTACGGATGTGGTTGCGTGCTGTTCAAGGATCCCGGCGTCGGCCGTTTCTACAGGCACGACTCGCCGTATACTTACTTCAGCTCGAACGATCTGCACCTCGGTGAAATCAGCCTGGAGTGCTCGCGGGCCGGGGCGGCAGCGGTCGGATTGTGGGCCACGCAGAGACTGCTCCCATTAGCCAAAGGCGGCGAATTCGCCCGAGGGCTGCAAAGTTCGCGCGAAGCCGCCATGGAGCTGTATCGCAAGCTCAGGGCCGATCGACGCTTCCTCACCGCCTTCACGCCGGAACTCGATATCGTCATCTGGGCGCCCCGGGCCGCACGGGTTAGCCGAGCCTCCGAAATTGCGCGCCGGATTTTTGAAGAGGCCGAACAACGCCGGCTCTACCTTGCATTGGCCGATTTGCCGGTTAAGTTGTTCGATCTTCAGGCAGCCCACATGGAACCGGACCGCCACACAATAACCTGCCTGCGTTCTGTCCTGATGAAACCGGAGCACCGGGAATGGGTCGATGCTATCTGGAGTATTCTTGACCAGGCTGCTGATGCGGTGATGTGAAAGCGTCTCAACCGAGCCGGGCGGCGCCCCTCGCTCGGATATCCGGTATATTTTGCGCTGCGGTTATCCCAGTTTATATTCTTTGAGCTTTCGCCAGAGGGTGGTCCGGGGAATGTTCAGTATCTGCGCCGTGAGGCCCTTGTTGAAGCCCGTCGTCTCGAGGACCCTCGCAATATAGCGCTTCTCGAACTCGTCCAGGGGCAGCAGGCCCTCCCCCTCCATAGTGGCGAACTCTAGATGCTGAATGTCCTGGGGCAAATCCTGAGGCCTTATCTGATTGCAGTCGGTCAGGGCGATCGCCCTCTCGATGATGTTTTCCAGCTCCCTTACGTTTCCAGGGAAGGTATAGCCCATGAGGATCTGAAGCGCCTGGGGCTGAATCCCCGTGACTTTTTTCTGGAAAGCCAGGCAATATTTCTGGATGAAATGACCGGCGAGAAGCGGTATGTCGTCGCGGCGTTCGCTCAGGCCGGGCAAGGGTATCGTCACCACGTTGAGCCGGTAGAAAAGGTCCTCGCGGAAGTTGCCCTGTGCGACTTCATGTTTCAGGTCCCTGTTGGTGGCGGCGACGATACGGATGTCCAGATCGATCGGACGAACGCTCCCGACGCGCAGAATAAGCCTCTCCTGGATGACATGGAGCAGCTTTACCTGCATAGTGGGAGGCATCTCACCGACTTCGTCCAGGAACACCGTTCCTCCCGAAGCCGATTCAAGCAAACCGATTTTGGTTGCTGCGGCCCCGGTGAACGCCCCCTTCTCATAGCCGAAAAGCTCGCTGCTGATGAGTTCATCGGTGAACCCGCCGCAATTGAAAGCTACGAACGGATGATCCTTCCTCAGACTCAATTGGTGAATAGCCCTCGCTGCCAGGGCCTTCCCGGTGCCGCTTGCGCCCTGGAGCAAAATGTTGCAGTCCACCTCAGCGATCTTTTGAATCATCGAGAAAAGCTCTTTGATTGCCGTGCTGTTGCCTACGATCGTAGTCAGGCCGGCCGAAGACTTCAAGGCTTCGCGCAGACGCAGGTTCTCCTGGCGCATGCTGATCCGGTCCAGCGCCCCCCTGGCCAGCACCCTGATTTCATTGAGCTTCAGAGGCTTTGTCGCATAGTGGTGCGCGCCCTCTTTGATGGCCTCGATCGCGCTCTCTATGCTTCCGTAACCGGTGATGACGATCACCTCGGTTTCGCTCCGGATGGACTTTGTCCGGGCCAGGACCTCCATGCCGCCGATATCCGGAAGCCTCAAATCGCAGAATACGACGTCAAAGGGTTCCACCTGCATGCGGTCCAAAAATGAGCGTCCCACCGTAAACGCCTCCACCTCGTAGCCCTCCTTTGAAAGGGCCTGGCTCAGGCGGCGGCATACGGTCACCTCATCATCGACTATCGCTATCCGCACCTGCTGCATATTCGGTCTGATCCTCCGCAAGGGCGACCGGCAACAATACCGTGAATACAGTCCCCCTGCCGATTTCGCTCTTTACCTTAATCTGCCCCTGGTGTCTTTTTACGATTGAATAGGCGACGGACAGTCCCAAACCGGTCCCCTGGCCTACGCTCTTGGTGGTGAAAAAAGGCTCGAATATATGTTCGATGGCCTCAGGCTCCATTCCCACCCCGGTGTCCCCGATATCGAAACGGACTAAGTCCGGAGGCTCGGTGGCCACATTTATGGTTACGGCCCCCCCGTTGGGCATGGCCTGTATGGCGTTTAGCAGCAGGTTCATAAAGACCTGCTGCAAACTCCTTATGTTCCCGCGAACCGGCGGCAGCTCCTCGGGGATCTCCATATCCAGTTTTATTCCGGCGAGCATAATCTGGTTCTTCACCAGGGCGACGGTGCTCAGCATGATTTCCCCGGCCTCGATGCTGGAGCGCTCAGGACGCTCGGTGCGCGAGAAGTCCAGGAGGTTTTTGACAATATCGCACGCCCTCTCCGATTGCGTGAGGATGTCGTGGATCAGTTCCCTGGCCTCCTCATCCATCCGGCCGCCGTATTCCTCGAGGTAGGTCTCGGCCGTCAGGGAAATGTTGTTGAGAGGATTGTTGAGTTCATGAGCGATGCCTGCCGTGAACGTGCCCAGCGCAGCGATCTTCCTGGCCTGCAGCAGGTGCTCCTGATTGGCTTCCAGTTCCTGGGCCATTCGGTCGAAGGCGCCTATCAGGCCATGCACCTCGTCGGTCTGCAATCCCTCGTAGGAGGTGGGACTGTAGTTGCCCCTGGCCACCCCCTGGATGGTTGTTTGAAGCACCTTCAAAGGACGGAGCAAACCAACGCTCACCAGTTTTATCACTAACAGCATGAGCAGAAAGAAAATACCGAGGAAAGCGAATGGAAGGACCGAGACCTCCACCAGGGCCTTCCGGATTCTTTCCTGTTTTACCCTGAGGAACTGATCGGCAAAATCGGTCAGTTCCTTGCCTTGCCGGCGTATCAGCTCGGGGTCGGCGGCGGCCCTGCCTTCGGTCTCATAGATGCTGAGCATCCGTTCGTAGTCGCCAAGGACGCCCCGGAACTTTTCGAACGTCTTCAGGTCCGTAATGTTTATGATGTCCCCGGAAAGATCCGTGACGAGAGAGTCGACCGATTTGAGGTAATATTTTCCTTCCTGGATGCTCGCCAGGTCATTGTAAAAAAGATAATTTTTCTCGAACCGGCGCATTTCGAGTATGTTGTTGAGAAGCTCATAATAGCGCTCTCCCAGGATAAGACGGCCCTTTACCGTCGAAAGACTCCAAAGGTTGAGGAGCGTCAGGGCCGAAAGGGAGATCGAAGTTACCGCGAAGACGATAAATATCTGCCCTTTTATGGACCCAAAGAGCCACCTCAGGACCGGATTGCCAACAATGCGCGGACGACGCCAAAACGGGCCGTGCGCCATCATCACTCTCCCCCCGATTCGGAAGGCTTCTGGTGCACGCGAAGACGCGAAGACGCGAAGTCTGAATGGTTGTTGACAATCCGTTTGATGCCGTTCTTGAAAACAGCGGCCCCGAAGTTCATAAGGAGGCCAAGGGGCAGATTGAGGAGCCTGAGATAAGTGAGAACCTGTTTGCCGTGGACAGGAGTAAGGTTCTCAACGGACGTGATCTCAACCAGGAGTTGCCCTTCAACCACCAAATCAGCCCGGAAGCCTTCATCAAATCGCAGTCCCTCGAAAATGATGGGGACCGGCTTTTGCCGTTCTACACAAAAGCCGCGGCCTGTAAGCAACTTCGCCAGGACGACTTCATAAACGGATTCCAGCAAACCCGGCCCCAGTTTCGTATGCACCGTGTATCCGGAGTCCACGACCTCCCGGGCGATTTCCTCAATCTGCAAAGCTAAGATTCTCCCACTTTTAAAGGTGAAATTCTCCTACTTTTATCTGTTCT
>Ga0182014_10006612_pt1 | contig 12394 bp, 5 predicted proteins | sample 612S2DmetaG_FD_120489 | JGI IMG/M metagenome (GOLD analysis project Ga0182014, IMG submission 120489) | Permafrost microbial communities from Stordalen Mire, Sweden - 612S2D metaG | ecosystem: Environmental > Terrestrial > Soil > Wetlands > Permafrost | place: Sweden: Stordalen | collected... | reverse complement strand
CTTTCTCCCATGGAGGCAGCGCAGACCGCGCGCTCCGCCTTTGCCGCCACGCTCTCAGCCTCAAACGTTCTCTTCTGGGCCACGGTCAATTACTTCGCGCCCAAAACCGAATTGAATCCCCTTCTGATGACTTGGTCGCTGGGCGTGGAAGAGCAGTTCTACGCAGTCATCCCTTTGCTGATGGTCCTTCTGGCGCGCATCCGGCGCAACTTGCTTTTGCCTGCGGTCCTCGCCACCTGCGCCCTTTCGTTCCTCTTTGCATGGAGCCTGCTCGGCCGCTACCCGATGCTGGTGTTCTATCTGCTCCCCGCGCGCGCCTGGGAGCTGGGGGCGGGCGTGGCTCTGGCCGTGGCGGAGTTGAGCCGCAAGAGCCGGCAGATGCCCGTCGCGAAGCTACCCCACCCTTGCCGCAAAGTCGCAAGAAACAGGTTCTTCGACTCGCTGCGCTCGCTCAGAATGACAGCGGCGAGGATGGGGCACCCCTGGCGTTCCAGTACCCGTAAAGACGCCTCAGTCGAACTGCTGAGCCTGACCGGTTTGGCCTCGATACTAGCCCCGGTCATTCTGCTGACCGCAGCCACGCCGTTTCCCGGCCCGGCCGCCTTGCCCTCGGTACTGGGCACAGTCTTGGTCATTGCAGTTCCTGCCAGTTGGATCAATCGCCGCCTGCTCTCGCTGCCGCCTCTGGTTTACATCGGCAAGATCTCCTACTCGTGGTACCTGTGGCATTGGCCGTTGCTGGCTCTGTTGCGCGTTCTTTACGATGGGACTCCGCCGCGGGCGGCTTCGCTCGCGGCCGTTGCCGCCGCACTTGCTGTTGCGGCGCTCTCCTACCATTTGATTGAGCAGCTCTTTCGGCGCTCTACACGGCTGCCCATTCCGTTGCTTCTCCGCTACGCTGCAGCTAGTGCCCTTCTGCTCGGGGCTTGCACTTTCATCTGGCTGACCCACGGAGTGCCGCGGCGGTTCCCTGCCCTTGCTGGAATGGAAGCTGCCGGGCAAGCTCTCAGCGCCGATCCCTGCCTGGCCGCCGAAACGGACCGGCCTAACCTGACGCCGGCTTGCTACGATGCTTCGGGGGCGCGGCCTTTGGTCGCATTATGGGGAGACAGCCACGCCGCCGCCCTGGCGCCTGCGCTACGTTCGGCCTCAAACACACAGGGATACGGCTTTGCCGAGCTAACCAAGAACTCCTGCACGCCGCTCACCGGCGCAACCCACTATATTCCGCGGCTTCCTCGCCTGGCCGGGGATTGCTTGCAATTCAATCGAAGTGTTCTCAGCCTCCTCGATGCCGATCACCATATTCGCGTCGTGATTCTTGCTGCCGCCTGGGCCGCGCCACTCTATCGAAACTGGATGGACGGATGGCTGAGTGTCGATCCGGTTCGCGAGCCGCAGGTTCCTTCGCTGGAGGCTTCGCGCCGGCTCTACATTGAATCGCTGACCGGAACGATCCGCTCGCTTGAGGACGCCGGCAAACAGGTCATTGTCCTCGAAGATACGCCCAACTTCGACTTCGACCCCATGCTGAAGATTCGTACGGCTCGCATTCCCGCGCGGCGCGTCCTGGCATCATGGCTGGGCATTCAGCGCGATCCTTATCCAGGAATTTCGTCGCCTGCCGCAGATAAACAGATTGCCGCTTCCGTTTCCGTGCTTGAAGATGCCGTGGCACATCTTCCTCGCACGACTTTGCTCGACCCCAAGCCCGCTCTCTGCCGCAGCGCGACCGAATGCGTATATTGCGACAAAGAGAGCCTGCTCTACATCGACAGCAGCCATCTTTCGCCCGATGGGGCGCGCCGCGCGATCCGCGACCTCCGGCTTTCAGAGTTGAACAGATAGCCTGCGAGTTGCGTTGTGTCGAGAGTGAGCCGCACAATCCGAGTTGAGCCTGCCGTGATATAGAATGCTCGCAGATTCCTGCCTCGCTTTTGCTGGTTTCGTGCATTACTTGTATGGCTCCGCATTCCTCCAGCTGCAAATCCGTTGTTTTAACGGAGGAGCGTGCGTGCGCGCTGGCAACTCCAATCCATCCGGCGGCCTCGATCGGTCTGCCCGGTCCTATCGCCCCGACATTGACGGCCTCCGCGCCGTCGCCATTCTGAGCGTTGTGTTCTGCCATGCCAATGTGCCTGTAATCACCGGCGGATTCACCGGCGTAGACATTTTCTTCGTGATCTCCGGTTACCTGATAGGCGGCCATATCTACTCGGAGGTGTGTGCGGGCAGCTTCAGTTACCTGCGCTTCTACCAGCGCCGCGCCAAGCGGATTCTGCCCGCGTTCTTCGCCGTGATGGCCTTCACGCTGTTGGCTGCTCTGGTTCTGCTGTCGCCGCTTGAAGCCTCGAAGTGCGCGCGCACCGCCTTTGCCGCCACGCTCTCGGTTTCGAATCTGCTCTTTTGGCACAGCGCCAACTACTTTCAGACCAAGAGCGATCTGATTCCGTTGCTGATGACCTGGTCGCTGGGAGTGGAAGAGCAGTTCTACGCGGTCATTCCCGTGCTCATGGTTTTACTTGCCCGCATCCGGCGCAAATGGACGCTGACTGCGATTCTTGCAGGTTGCGCGCTTTCGTTTCTGCTGGCCCAATACCAGCTCGACGGCCACTCCCAAAGAGCCTTTCAGGCGGCATTCTATCTGCTGCCGGCCCGCGCCTGGGAGCTCGGCGTTGGCGTAGCACTGGCGGCTGGCGAACAGAGAGGCTGGCGCAAACTCAGTGTGGCGCGAATTTCCCTGGCGGCAGGCCTGATCGGGGTGATTCTGATCCTTGCGCCGCTGTTCCTGCTCGATGCGCATTCGCTGTTTCCGGGCGCGGCAGCGCTGCCTTCGGTGCTGGGCACAGCCATGCTCATCGCGGTTCCCAGCAGTTGGGTCAATCGCCAGCTGCTTTCCCTGCCGCCGCTGGTTTTCGTCGGCCGAGTCTCCTACTCCTGGTACTTGTGGCATTGGCCGCTGCTGGCATACCTCAACATTCTCTTTGGAGGCAGGATGCCGAAGGCAGTTCCGATCACAGCCATCGCGGTTGCCTTCGTGGCTGCGGTCCTCTCCTACTTCTTCATCGAGCAGCCCTTCCGCAGATCGATCCAGGCGCCGCGGCCACTGCTTCTCCGCTACGCGGCGGTCAGCGCGGGATTGCTCGCGACCTGCGGCGCGATCTGGCTCAGCCACGGTCTTCCGCAGCGCTATCCGCAGCTGGCGCAGATGGAGGCCGCGAACCCCGCCCTTTCCTCCGACCCTTGCCTGATCGACAACGACGACGATCAGCCAAACCTGTCGCCTCACTGCTTCGATCCTACGAACCCTCGACCGGCGGTCGCGCTCTGGGGAGACAGCCACGCCGCGGCCCTTGCTCCGGGAGTGCGTTCGGCGGCTGCCGAACAGGGATACGGCTTGATCCAAATGAACAAGGCCGCTTGCCTGCCGTTGACCGGCGCGCTGCGCTACATTCCGCTGATTCCGGCCCAGGCAGAGCGATGCTTGGCCTTCAACCGCAAAGTCCTCAGCCTGCTCCAGTCCGACCATCGCATTCGCATCGTGATACTGGCCGGAGACTGGGCCGGCTGCCTCGATCGCACCTGGGAGCGCGGTTGGCTCACCGCCGATCCGGCGCACGCGAGCACCATCCCCTCGTTGGACGCGGCGCGGACGCTCTTCGCCGAGTCGCTGACGGCGCAAATCCAGACGCTACGGGCCGCGGGCAAAGTCGTCCTGGTACTGGAAGATATACCCAATTTCGATTTCGACCCGCTCGATAGAGTCCGAAGCGCCCGCATCCCTGTGCGTCGCGTCCTGTCCAGTTGGCTGGGAGTGGAGGACGCGGGCGATTCCGGCTTTGCTCCCAATGGAGTTGCCTCAGCCGATGCGCTAGCCAATGCGACGCTGCGCCAGGCGGTCCCGAGCGAGGTGGGCGTAGAACTGATCGACCCGAAACCCGCTTTATGCGCCGTCTCCGGCCGCTGCGCCTACCGTGATGGCGATCGCCTGCTTTACGCCGACAGCGGTCATCTCACGCTTTATGGCGCTCATTATGCGGTGCGAAACCTGCGGCTGCCGGCGGTGACACCCGAACCGTAACTTCGGCGCTGAATCCTGGTGCGCCGCTCTCAGGACCGCCGCCGCGCCACTTCTTCGTAAACATCCGCATACTCCCGTGCCGGCTGCTCCCAGCTATAGTTGCACTCCATGCCGTTGCGCATCAGCGTCTGCCAGCCTTCCTTGTCCTCAAACGCCGCCAGCGCGCGGTCGATCGCATCCAGCAAATCCAGTGGGTCGACCCCCTCGAACTTGAAGCCTGTCCCGGTGCCTTGCTCCGGTTTCCACTCCTGGATGGTGTCGTCCAGGCCGCCGGTCGCCCGCACCACCGGCACGGTTCCGTACTTGAGGGAGTAGATCTGGTTCAGCCCGCACGGCTCGTAGCGCGAAGGCATCAAGAAGATGTCCGATCCAGCCTCGACTTTATGGGCAAGCGCTTCGTCGTAGCGGATCTGCACGGCCACCTGCGCCGGGTTCCTGAAGGCCCAACCGCGGAAGAACCATTCGAAGTAAGGCTCGCCGGTTCCCAAAGCCACCACAACAACATTCCGATCCAAAAGGCGGTCTGAAATCTCGGTCAACAGGTCGAAACCCTTCTGCGTCGCAAAGCGCGAGACGATCCCCATCACCGCTGTCTTCTCCGGAACCTTTTCGAGTCCAAAGGCATGAAGCAGATCGGCCCGGCACTGACGCTTGCCCGCCAGATCGTCTCGTGAGTAATTCGTTGCAAGGGTTCCATCCGTGGCCGGATCCCACTTGGCATAGTCCACGCCATTCAGAATTCCACGCAGATCTGCCGCCCGCCCGCGCAGCACGCCATCCAACTTCTCGCCAAACTCCTGCGTCTGAATCTCTTCGGCATATTTCCGGCTCACCGTGGTTAGAATGTCGGAGTAAACCAGCCCGCCCTTGAGAAAGTTGAAGTGGTCGAAGTGCTCCAACAGGTCCATGGTGAAGATATTCCACGGAAACAGCAGCCGTTCGGTGGTTACGGGGGTAAACAACCCCTGATAGCCGGCATTGTGAAGGGTGAGCACAGTACCAGCGGCTTTCAGCATTGGATCGGCCTTGAAAACCGTGCGAAGATACACCGGAATCAATGCTGCCTGCCAATCATGAACATGGAAGACCTGAGGCACGCCCAACAGCTTGGTCGCCTCAAGCACCGCCCGGCAAAACAACCCAAACCGCTCCCAGTTGTCGGAATAGTCGCCAGCCCTGGTTCCGTACAGCCCCTGCCGGTCGAAGAGCTCCGGGCAATCCACAAAGTAGTACTGCACCCCGCCCCGCCGGCCCCCGTCCACAATCCCCACAAACCTGTTGTAGTGCTCAAATGGAATCGTGATTGAACGGACAGCGTACTTCCACTCGCCCTCGATGTGCGGCTTCACTCCTGCATACAGCGGTAAGTAAACGGTAACCTCATGGCCAAGTTTTACTAGCTCCGGAGGCAGCGCCCCCACCACGTCGGCCAGTCCGCCGGTCTTGGCAAACGGAACGCACTCTGAAGCCGCAAAAACAATGTGCATCGAATCATTCTCCCCGGCCGGTTTTCCAGCAAGACTCCAGCGTCGGCTGAGACCGGGCGAACAAGCTGCCCGACCTCCGAACCCAGTCGTCTTACATCGATCTTCCAATCCACTAGCCGCACAAATCCGCTTTCTTCGATCGGCCTCAAGAAGATGGAATGCAATCAGGATACAGGTTCGGCTAAGGACGAGGAGGCTCTGTGCGGCCAAACACCAACCGTCGTCATGGCAGAGCCATGGGGTTTTCCAGTTGTAATAAGATTGAATCGTCAATGAACATGATCGTGATTCCCGATTCTCCTCGCCGTTGGGACTGCCTCAGCCTGGGTGAAGTCATGCTCCGTCTCGACCCGGGCGAGAGCCGCATTCACACCGCTCGCCACTTTCAGGTCTGGGAGGGCGGCGGAGAATATAACGTAGCCCGTGGCCTGCGCCGCTGCTTCGGCCTGCGCACGGCCATCGCCACCGCGCTGGCTGAGAATCCCGTCGGCCGGCTCATCGAGGACCTGATTCTCCAGGGCGGCGTCGATACGTCGTTGCTCAAGTGGGTTCCCTACGACGGCGTGGGCCGCGCGGTCCGCAACGGCCTCAACTTCACGGAGCGCGGCTATGGCATGCGCGCGGCGGCAGGCTGCTCCGATCGCGGACACACCGCCATCAGCCAGCTCAAGCCCGGCGATTTCGATTGGGAATCGATCTTTGGCGCAGCCGATGGCTCAAGGTGGTTTCACACCGGCGGTATCTTCGCCGCGCTCTCCACCTCCACCGCCGAGGTGGCCGTCGAAGCCATGAACGCCGCCCGCCGCCACTCGACCCCCGTCTCCTACGACCTGAACTACCGCGATTCGCTCTGGAAGTCCATCGGCGGCAAGGCCAAGGCCCAGGAGGTGAACCGCGAACTGGTTCGCAAGGTTGATCTGCTGCTGGGCAACGAAGAGGATTTTTCCGCCATGCTCGGCGTCAATATCAAAGGCGTCAGCGAGGACTTCGCCGAGCTGCCCATCGCCGGATACGAAGAGATGCTGCGCGAGGTCGCGGCGGCTTACCCCAACCTGAAGCTCATCGCCAGCACGCTGCGCACCGCGCACACGGCCAGCCGCAACGCCTGGGGAGCCATCGCGCTTTACGAGGACCAGATCGTCCACGTCCCGCAGCATGAGATCGATATTCTGGACCGCGTGGGCGGCGGCGACAGCTTCGCCTCCGGGCTTATCTACGGTCTGCTCGCCGGCAAGCCCATCGACTGGGCCGTCCGCTGCGGCGTGGCCCATGGCGCTCTGGCCATGACCACCCCCGGCGACACCAGCATGGCCACGCTGGCCGAGGTGGAACGGCTCATCAAAGGTGGGTCGGCTCGCATCGCCCGGTGATGCGAGCGGCTAGTAGAGCAATTTGCATGTTGGTATAGAGTGGATCTCCTGCTTGGCTCAAGGTTGCCGGTCGCGGCAAAAACCCGTAGCGCCGGCCTCCTGGCCGGCTGTCGCGTGGACCTCCCGGTCCATGCCGCACTCTACACCAAAAGGAAAAACGCTCTAGAATGAAGGGCTTCGATTTCGAGGTTGTTGAGATGGTTTAGAGATGGCGAAGCGAAAAAACGCAGCTCAGTGCCGTGCCTGTTTTGAAGGTTCGTTGCCATCCCCGGTGACCCGGCGACCCATCGAACCCGCACCGCTGGCCTTTGCGGATGATTCCCATCGAAGGTCGCATAATATCTATATGCCCAACCGCCTCCAAGATCGATCGGCTGCTCAAAAGATACCCCAACGCCACTACCCCCCCCTCCCCCCCCCTCTGAAATTGCCGTTTCCCTGGGTGTTTCCCCGGCTATTCATTGCCTATAAGATTCTTAGAATCAAAGGCATACAGAACAGAGTCAAATCCACCCCTGTTGTCGCAATGGTAAACAAAAACCCGCGAAAAGCCCCGTTTTCTGCCCCCAAAACCCCTCTTTCCGGCCTCCTTGAGAAGAGAATCGGCAGTTTTTGGTTAGCTCTGTTCACTCCACTTCCGCGAACCTGAGAGACACAATGCCAGAGGAAACCATGTCCGAATCCACACAGCAGACCATCGAACGCGTCGGCCTCATCCCTGTCCTGCGCGCCAAGAACGCCTCCCAGGCTCACGCCATCGTCAAGGCCATGATCGCCGGTGGCGTCAACGTCGTTGAAGTCACCATGACCGTTCCCGGCGCGGTCGGCATCTTGAAGGAACTCAAGCGCGAATACGGCAGCGAACTGCTGCTGGGTTCCGGCACCGTGACCACCGCCGACGAGGCCGAGGCCACCATCGAGGCCGGCGCGGAGTTCGTCGTCAGCCCCAGCTTCCATCCCGAAGTAATAGCCCGAACCAAAGCCAACAAGAAGATCTCCATCCCCGGCGCACTCACGCCTACCGAGGTCATCACCGCCTGGAATTCTGGCGCGGATTACGTCAAGGTCTTTCCCTGTTCGGCCGTGGGCGGCGCCAGCTACCTGAAGGCCCTGCTTGCTCCTTTTCCGCGCCTCAAGCTCATTCCCACTGGCGGCGTTACGCTGCTGACCGCCGAGAGCTTCCTCAAGGCAGGAGCGCGCGCCCTGGGAGTGGGCAGCGACCTGGTCAATCTGGCCGCCGTCGACGCGGGGAAGCCGGAGACGATCACCGAGACCGCCCGTGCATACTTGAAAGTTCTGGCCCAGGTGCGGCAGGAACAAGGGCTGACGAACTAGGATTCGGATCGAACGAACGGCCATTGACCCAGCCGCCGCGCTCGGAATCCATAGATCAGCGTGCCGGAGATCGCGATTCCCGCGGCTACCCCAAGGCCCTTGAGTGCGTGGCTGCGGTTGACCAGCATGAAGAGAAAACCCGCCATCGCCACCAGCGGCGGCAAAGGGAAGAGCGGCATCCTGAACGGCCGTTTCAGCTCCGGCCTCTGCACCCTTAGCAGCATCACGCCCACATGCTGCAAGAAGAATTGAAGAAGAATGCGCGTGATCACCAGCATGGTAATGACCTGCGTGAGCGAGAAGAAGCAGAAGCAGGCAGCAGTCAATCCCAGGGCCACCAAGGACCGGTGGGGAATGCCATGGCGTGGATGCACAACAGCCAGAAAGTGAAAGTAGTTGCCGTCGCGGGCAGCGGCGTAAGGTACGCGCGAGTAGCCCAGAAGCAACGAGAAGACCGAGGCGAAGGCCGTCCAGACGACTAGCGCGGCAAGCAGCCGGCCTGCCCATTGCCCGAACGCTGTGCGCGCAATATCCGCCACCAGTTGCACCCGAACCGTTGCGGTGTCGCCGGCATGCGCGGCGGCATCGCGCATGGAGGGCAGCGCGGCCAGGTTCATAGCCACATAGAAGGCCGCAACGAAGAGCAGCGAAAGAAGAATCGCGCGCGGAATGGTCCGCTCCGGCCGCCGCACCTCGCCGCCCAGAAAGCAGATATTGTAGTAACCCCAGTAGCAGTAGGTGGTGAGCAGTGTGGCCTGCGCCAATCCGCGGCTGGCAATGGCCCACGAGAGCGCGGGAGCGGCGGGCATCTGCCAGCCGCCGGCAGCAGCCGCATGGGCGAAGCCGGAGACGACCACCCCGGTGATGGCCGCCATCACGCCGGCAAAAAGCAGCCAGGCCAGTCGCGTGATCGTGCTCAAGTTGCGGTAGAGCAGCGCCGTCACCAGCAGGCAGGCGCCAGCGGCGGTGACGTTCGCAAAATGCAGGGCCGGCAGTGCGGAGATGGGAGCGCCGTCGAGCGCCGGCCAGAACCAGGCAAGAAACCCGGAGAGCCCGATGCAGCCCGAGGCGATAGCCAGCGGCGCGGTGAAACTGACCTGCCAGACGTAAAGAAAGCTCAGCCAGTTCCCCGCGCCCTTCGGGCCATAGATCTCCCGGAGGAATGCGTAGGAACCGCCGGCGCGCGGAAACGCCGCGCCCAGCTCAGCCCACACCAGGCCGTCGGCCACGGCGATGGCCGCGCCCAGCACCCACGCCCACATTGAGAGCCGGAAGCCCGCTGCGGCGATGACCAGCGGCAGAGTGATGAACGGCCCCACGCCAATCATCTCCAGCATATTGAGGGCGACGGCAGAGCGCAGGCCGATGCGGCGCTGCAATGAATCGGTGCTTGCGGAGGTGGGCGAGGGCTGGATCATGAGGCGGTTTCGCTCACCGGATTGTACACTGACGGGAAGTATGGTTATCACTGACAAAGTTCGCAGAGTTCTTGGATCGGCGCTGAGCGCGGTCCTTCTGGGCCTGGTTTTACTGAGCGCAAATCGTCTCATCGCCCAACAGACCGCTCCCCAGCCGGCAATTGCAGGCGACGGGCTTGCGGCCGTACCCATGCCCGAGCCCAGCGACATCGCCCTGCCCCTGGCCGAAGACCGTGGCCAGGCCGCATTGGATCAATCGCTCAAGCGGCTCCAAACCACCGCCAGCGTGCTGATGATCGTTGCGCATCCCGACGATGAGGACGGTGCGCTGCTGACGTACCTTTCCCGCGGCATGGGCGCGCGCTGCACGCTGCTCACCCTGACCCGCGGCGAAGGCGGCCAGAACGCGATGAGCGCCGATAGCTACGATGCCCTCGGCCTCATCCGCACCAACGAATTATTGAAGGCCGACGAATACTACGGCGTCAAGCAGCTCTGGGGCACGGAGGTTGACTTCGGCTTCTCGAAGACCCAGGAGGAGTCCTTTGCCCGCTGGAGCCACGATCGGGTGCTCTACGACGCCGTGCTGGCGCTGCGCCGCGAGCGACCACAGATCATCGTTTCGACGTTTGTGGGCGGCATTACCGACGGACACGGCCACCACCAGGTCTCCGGCGAGATTGCGCAGGAGGCCTTCAAGGCGGCCGGCGACCCCAAGGTCTTTCCCGAACAACTGAAAGACGGTCTGCAGCCCTGGCAGCCTCTGGCCGTCTACTCCATGGTTCCATTTGCGCCGGTCACCGACGGAAAAATGTTCGACTACGCCACCGGCAAATGGGCCCCGGCAAAATTCAAGAACTACGTTACCGGCGAGTGGACCGCGGACGTGCCGTCTACCGACGTGACCATTCCGGTGGGCACGCTGGACCCGGTCTTAGGGCGAAGTTATACACAGATCGCACGCGAGGGCTGGGGCGAGCAGAAGTCGCAGAACGGCGGCGCGAATCCGACACTAAGCGGCCCAGCCAGCACGAACTATCACCTTTGGGCGGTCGCGCCGCAAGCCGCTGCCATCGCCGACGGAGGAACCAAGAACAGCGATCTGTTCCACAACAACAAAGTCGAAATCGACACCACCGAGTCCGGGTTGGCCCACATCATCGGAGCGAATGCGGATAGGTCCATCCTCAAGGGCCTCGTTGACCTCGACCTGGGCCTCAGGCAATTCCGAACCGATAGCATTGAATTGAAAGGAATCGCCCTTGCCCACAGCCTAGCGCCCATCTACCGCCAGGCCCTCGAACTGCGGAAGCGTGTCCCCCAGAGCAACCTGAGTGAGCAAGCCAAAGCTGAGTTACTCTTCGAATTGGACGCCAAAATCGAACAGTTTCAGGGGGCGTTGGCGAACCTGCTAGGGCTCGACATGGTGGCGTTTAGAACAAATGCATCTGGAGCGCAGACCGGTGGTCCGTTCCGGGGCGGCTCGGCGGACGAGACCCCGCGCAGCATTGCGCCCGGCGAGGAGTTCCGGGTACGGGTACATGCCTCGCAGGCCACGGCGGAGACTCGACTCAACAGGGTTTGGCTGGAGAGCCGCACCGCCGACCCTTGGAAGGACGAAATCACAACCGGCGCCATCGACCCCGCCGCACTTACTGCCGACCCGGTCTTTCGCGTTCAAGTGCCGGAAAACGCCGAGCCCACGGAGCCCTTCTTCACGCGCCCGGATACTGAGCAGGCTTACTACGATCTGACCAAGCCGGAGTACCGCGAACGCTCCTTCGCCCCCTGGCCGCTTGAGGCTTGGGCGGAGTTTACTTTCGACGGCCTTCCCATCCGGGTTGGGCAGGTTGTCCAGACGATGCAGCGGGTCCTGGGTCCGGGCGGAATCTATGAGCCGCTGGTGGTAACGCCGGCGATCGGCGTGCGCGTCGACCCCGAAGCGCGCATTCTGCCGCTTGACGGCTCGGCGCTTCCGGTCCGCGTTACCATCCATGCGCAAGCCGCCGCCGAGGGCAAGGTCGAGCTCGATTTGCCCCCCGGTTGGGGATCGGAGCCGGTTTCCGCACCCTTTCATCTCGCTAGCGCCGGAGATACGGAGCCGATCGTCTTCCAGGTCACTCCAAATGGATCCTTGGCTGCCACGCCGGGAGCAGCCTTCACCATTCAGGCGACAGCCCACGCCGCCGGCAAGGTTTACAACTCCGGCTGGCAGAATGTCGGTTACCCCGGCTTGCGCCCCTACAACCTTTACAAAGCAGCCCAGTTGAAGACCCGCAAGGTGGACGTGAAGCTGGCGGAGGGTCTGCGTGTGGGTTACATCATGGGCAGCGGCGACCTGGTTCCGGAGGCGATTGAGGCCTTGGGCGTCAAACCGCATATTCTGAACGAAAAAGAGATAGTTTCGGACGACTTTTCCACGTGGAACATTCTTGTGATAGGCATCCGCGCCTATTCCGTCCACCCTGAGTTAACCTTGGCCCAACCCCGTTTCGATCAGTTCGTCCGGCACGGCGGGACGCTGATCGTCCAGTACCAAAGCGCCAACTTCCCTGCCCCGTTTCCGCTCTCCATGAGCCGCGCTCCAGAGCGCGTGGTGGACGAGACCGCTCCAGTCAAGCTGCTCGACCCCGCCAATCCCCTGCTCGTCTGGCCCAACGCCATCACCGAAGCCGACTTCGATGGCTGGGTTGAGGAGCGCGG
>Ga0182014_10006611_pt1 | contig 12395 bp, 11 predicted proteins | sample 612S2DmetaG_FD_120489 | JGI IMG/M metagenome (GOLD analysis project Ga0182014, IMG submission 120489) | Permafrost microbial communities from Stordalen Mire, Sweden - 612S2D metaG | ecosystem: Environmental > Terrestrial > Soil > Wetlands > Permafrost | place: Sweden: Stordalen | collected... | reverse complement strand
TCCTAGGCGGGACGGCCTTCTTGCTGAACGCGGCGAACCTCCTCTCCGTGACCATGCGCGAGCCAGCTCCCAAAAGTCTCTTAAAGTTCTCTACTGGTTCTTCTCAAGAAAGTGCAGGATCCCCATCGCGCTGATCCTGATCGAGACGTCGGCGTACGTGGGGAAGTCTTTCTCGCTGACCCCTGATTCCTCTGACACCTGTTTCCTCAGGGCGGCCGCCACGTCGTCGAGCGAGCTTCCTGACTGCCTGAGCGGCCGTACGGTCGCGATCCATTCGCGCGTCTTCTTCTTGGTCTCCTCTAGGACGTGCCGCACATCCGTCCTGACGCCGAAGTGCGGGGCGAGCAGGGTCTCTGCATCCAGCTGAGCAAGTCGGTCCGTGGTCCTGCCGAGCTGTTCCGGGTCGAGGCTCGGCGGCGGGGTGACCGGCATGACGACGGGTACAGAGGGATAGACCGCCCCAACAGCATCGGCGGCGATGAGCACCTTCCTCTCTCCGACGTAGATAGAGATCTGGTGGGGCGCGTGCCCAGGCGCGTGCAGGGCGGTGAATGAAAGGCCTCCGAGGTCGACGTGCAGCTCCTCCCCCACCGCGAGTATCCTCTCCTTGTCTATCCCGGTCGGTCTCCCGTAAGCGTCGATCGTCGCCTCCCCAAAGACAGACGTCGCGCTCTGGATCAGGCGGGTCGGGTCCACGAGGTGAGGCACGCCGCGCTCCTGGGCGATCACCTTGGCCCTCGGCATGTGCCTGATCAGCTCCCCCGCTCCGCCTGCGTGGTCGAGGTGCACGTGGGTGGGAACGACGTAATCGACCTCCGACGGGGTGATCCCAAGCTCGCGCAGGCCCTCGAGCACAGTCCCCGAGGAGGTGGCGTATCCGCAGTCTACGAGGGCGACCTTCGAGCCCTTGAGGACGTACGCCGCGACCGAACCGGGGCGACCAAGAGCCACCGTGTCGACCATGTAGACATTGTCAGCGACCTTTGAGGTGATCACTTTCTGCCTACCTGCTTCGCGTCGCCCTTATGCCTTTCACGGTCTCGTTCCAACTCGCGCACGGTTCATCCCCTCGGTAGGAGCTTCTTGGCCCGTTCCCGGAGCAGGACAGCGGCCCTGGTCCAGTCTCCGTCGCAGACGTTGTTGAGGTAGCTGTCGTTCCCGAACTCGAGCGACAGGTAGCCTTGATAGTCGATTTCCTTCAGAGCACCAAAGAACGCCGTCCAGTCTATGATTCCCTCCCCGAGGAACGGGAACGTGAAGGTCTCGCCGAAGACGCCCGGCCTCCCGAAGGCGTCCTTCACGTGCACGTGCCTGATCTTGTCGCCGAGCATCCGGACGGCCTCAGCGCCGCGCGACAGGACCGACGACCTCCACCCTGTCTCCCCTTACCCCGTAGAAGAACCCGTAGAGATTGAGGGTCGTGTCGCAGTGAGCCGGGAGGAACCTCACCCTGTCGCCCACGTTCGGGCGATAGCGAGGCTCCGAGGCTGTGAGAATGCCGTGCTCGTCGCCACCGGGACTGTACTTGAGGCCCGGGAGGAGGGGCGTGGGCATCCCGCCGAATCCGATGGCCTCGTACTCGATGCCGACCCCCTTCCAGCCGAGGTCCGTCACTGCCCTCGTCGGCGTGGGCGCGCTGATCACCGTCGCTATCACGGTCATGGACTTCTCGAAGTCCGTCCCGGCAGACCCGATCTCGCCATACCTGCGGTCCATGTAGATGTAGGAGCCAGGCTGGATGTCGGTGACGCCGGGGTATCCTGCGGAGATGTTGTACGTGCCGGTCCCCCCGCACGTGACTATCTCCGGGGTGATTCCGAGCGCTCTGAGCGCGTCGATCGTCGCGGTGATTTTCCCGAGCGCCTCCATCGCTTTGGCCTTCCTCTCCTCGAAGTCGGGCGTGCTGATCTGGAGGTGCCCCTCGTACCCCTGGATGCCCCTGAATCTGAGCCCGTCGGTCTCGGTGATCCATTTGGCGAACTTCGCCGCGGGTTCCCCGGGCTGCTGGCCTGTCTTGGCCCCCCCGACATCCAGATCCACCACGACGTCCGCCGACGAGCCCCTGTGACGGGCGGCCTTGGCGAGCATCTCGGCGTTCTCCCTCCCGTCGACGATGATCTTGATGTCTCCGTTCCTGGAGAGGTTGAGGAACCTCTCTATCGCTCCCGTGCTCGCCAGGTTGGTGGTGAGGAGCACGTGGTCTATGCCGTTGAGCATCAGGGCCTCTGCCTCGATCAGCGTCTGGCAGCACTGGCCGACAGCGCCCGCGTCCATCTGCTTCTTCGCTATGAACGGGCTCTTGTGAGATTTCGCGTGAGGCCTCACTCCGCAGCCCCTCGAGTTCACGAAGTCCTGCATCTTCCTGATGTTCCTTTCGACTGCGTCGAGGTCTATAACGACCGCCGGCGTCGGTAGCTCGTCGATGTTCATTTTCCTCGTCCCTCCTTGCTAACGTCGGAGTATTGAACTTGCCTTCGGGCGCAGGGTCGCCCTTGCCGGACGGTCAGAAGATCGCGACGGGATTCACGAGCGAACCCGTCCCTCGCGGGAGCCTCAGAGGAGCCACTACGACCATGAAGTGCCATCGCCCCTCCTCCTCGCAGACCTTGGCAAGCTCCTCGAACTGCAGGCTGTCTCCGCACGCCAGGCCCATCGCCCCTATCTGCAGCGCGTGGACGGGATTGAGCACGCCTTGGACGTTGGACGGGACGGTCTCGCCGTCTCCATCCGGAAGGAAAGCGGCAACCTTTCTCTCGTGCAGTAGGCGCATCGCCGTCGGGTGGAGTCCCGCCCTTCCCTGCCCGCCGTGCTCGATGTTCCACGGGCCGAGTTCCTTGCGGCGCAGCGGATGGCCGACTCGGAAGGCGAAGAGGTCGCCCTCGCCGAGGTGCACCCCCTGCTTCTCCTCGGCCGCGAGCAAGTCCTCAGAGGTCACAGCGTCGCCTGGTTCCAGCCACTTGGTCCCCCTCAGCCTGGGGATGTCCAGGAGCACACCGCGACCCACGATCCCGTTCGCGTAGCGCGTGATGTCCATCGCGCTGGCGCCGTGCGTCGTGACGATGCTCAGTGGCCTGTTGTTGTAGAGCCTCCCCTTGTAGGCGACGTGGCAGAGCGCGTCGATGTGAGAGTGAGCGTTCCCGTGGCACCCGCAAGAGAGGTGGTCCGAGACGAACTGCGGTTCGCCGGCGTCGGCCGGGATGTCGTACCCCCTGATCATGAGATGGACCGCAGGGTTGGGATTGTCAACGGCAGGAACCGTGTCGATCTCCCTCGAGAGCGACACCGACCGGCCCGACTGGACAAGGAGAGCCGCCTTCCTGACGTGCTCAGGCGTGAGATAGTTCAGGGTCCCTCTCTCGTCGGCCTCGCCCCATCGGCCCCAGTTCGAGACGTCGTTGAATAGCTGGTCGAACTCCGCCTCAGTCATCGGCGGGTTGATTTTTTCTACCGCGGGTGGTGCGCGGTCCTTGCGGCGTCTTGCTCCAGACATGCGTTGGCCCCTTGGGGTGGGGCCCCCTCGTTTATGGTTGTCGGTTGCTTCGACGGGATGCTCAGTGTATCCCTCGTCCGCCCGTGACCATGTGCAGCTCCCCTGTCACAAAGTCCGATTCGTCCGAGGCGAGATAGACCGCGGCGTTGGCCACCTCTTCGGGTGCCCCGAGACGCTTCAGGGGCGTCTCCTCTATGACGGCCCTCGCGTCCTCCAGATTTTCGGGTTCCTCTCCGTAGTCGCAATGGCCATAACCTTCTACTTCGCCGTCACGACACCCGCAGTAGGACCCTCCACCCCTGACGCGGACATACTCCTGGTGACCATCTTCGGCTCCGGCGTCCTCATCTACATAGCGAGATACTTCTTCTACAAGGGCAACGGCATCAACATCGGTAAGATGCTGCAAGAGATTCCGCCAGAATAGGCCTCTCAACCTATATTACCGGCCTGCGCCGCCTGTCTGAGAAGTCATGGCGCAGCGTCTCACCGGGAAGGTTGCCATAGTGACGGGCGCTAGCAAGGGCATCGGTGCCGCTATCGCGAAGATGTACGCCTCCGAGGGAGCGAGGGTGGTGGTGAACTACCACAGCTCGGAGGCGGAGGGGAAGCAGGTAGTCGAGGAGATCAAAAGCGAGGGAGGTAGGTCGCTGCTGGTCAAGGCCGACGTCTCGAAGACCACGGATGTCAAGCGCATGGTCTCGAAGGCGGTGGGCAAGTTCGGCCGCGTGGACATTCTGGTGAACAACGCCGGGATACTCATCGCAAAGGACTTCCTCGACTCCACCGACGAGGACTGGGACCGTGTGCTTGACGTGAACCTGAAGGGCGCGTACCTCTGCTGCAGGGAGGTGGCCCCGCTAATGCTCACCCAGAAGAGGGGGAAGATCATCAACATCTCGTCGGTCTCGGCGCTCGCACAGCCGTCCGCCCTCAAGTATCCCGACTATGTCTCCTCGAAGGCTGGTATGATAGGGCTTACGCGGTCGCTAGCCCTGAGGCTCGGGCCCGAAGTCACGGTAAACGCAATCTGTCCGGGGACCACTGAGACGGACATACTCGCCTGGATGCCGCAGGAGACCAGGCTCCGCATCGCCGGCGAGACCTTCCTCAACCGACTCGGCAAGACCTCCGACGTGGCCGCAGCCGCCACCTTCCTGGCCTCGGAGGACGCCGACTGGATAACCGGAGAGGTGCTGACGGTGGCAGGCGGGCGGGGAATGAGGTAGATTACCTTGAAGATGCTCGTGGTCGCACCGGCCGTTGCCCGGGGCCCCTGGTTCGCAGGTCTTCGATACGGGCCGGAACTGGAAGCTGATCTCCCACTGCGTGAGGGAGGCGCTCTTCGCAGGGTCGATTGAGCCTTCGCAGATTAAAGCCGTGAGCGCGAGCAGCATGCGGGATGGGATGGTCCTCTACGATGCCAGGGAGAAGGAGATCTGGGCCTGCCCTAACGTCGACTCCCGGGCCGCGGAGGAGGCCCGCCTGATGGTCGAGGACGGCTCGGCGGAGAAGATCTTCTCCGAGAGCGGGGACTGGGTCTCGATAACCGCCCCCCCGAGGTTCCTCTGGATTCGGAGGAACAGGCCAGACATCTTCCGGAGGATCGCGCACATGGGAATGCTGAGCGACTGGATACTCTACCGCCTCTCGGGACGGTTCGTCACCGACCCATCGGTCGGCTCCAACTCGGCAATGTTCGACCTCAAGCGGAGGCGGTGGTCCCGCGCGATACCCGAGCTCTGCGGACTGAAGGATGAGATCTTCCCTGAGGTCGTCGAGTCGGGAAACGAGGTTGGCGAGGTCACAACCAACGCCGCGATCGAGACTGGTCTGTCTCCGAGGACACCGGTGGTCACAGGAGGAGGCGACACCCAGATGGGGTTGTTGGGGATAGGCGCGGGCGCAACCAACCGGATCACGATCGTAGGGGGTAGCTTCTGGCAGACGACCGTCCTCATGGAAAAGCCGCTTATTGACAAGAAGATACGCCTCCGGACCTTATGACACGCCATCCCGGGGGAGTGGATGATGGAGGGGATAGGATTCTACTGCGGACTCACGATGAGGTGGTTCAGAGACGCGTTCTGCCAGAGCGAGAAAGAGGAGGCGAGGCGTCACGGGACGGACGCCTACACCATCATGGAAGAGCTGGCGCGGTCCGTCCCGCCAGGTTCAGAAGAGGTCCTGGGCGTCTTCTCGAACGTGATGGACTCCAAACGGTGGATCCACGCCTCTCCGGCCCTGATGCAGTTCGACATCGGGAACCCGGGCCGATCGGGCAAGAAGGAGTGCGTCCGCGCCATCGAGGAGAGCGCGGCCTACGTCGCCCTCGGCCACCTGAAGATCATCGAGGAGATCACGAAGGGTCGGGCCGACCAGGTCACGCTAACGGGAGGAGCATCCAAGGGGTCACTCTGGCCGCAGGTCGTCTCCGACGTTCTGGGTGTCGAGGTGAAGATACCGGTCGTCAAAGAGAGCACGTCCCTGGGGGCAGCAATCTGCGCTGGACGGGGGCGGGATGGTACGACGATGTCCAGCGCACGGCGGCCGGCCTGGCAAGGACCGAGAAGAAGATCGAGCCTTCTCGCAAGAACCACGAGCTCTATCGTGCCCTCTATTCGAACTGGCTCGAAGTCTATGAGAGATCGTTGGCGATGGTCGACGACGGCCTAGTCAGGCCGCTCTGGCGGGCGGCAGGGACCTAGGGATACGTGTAGCTCGGCTTCAGAGAGATCGCGTGGCCGCTTACGGTCTCCGCCACCATCTTCAGGACCGGGTCGGTGGCCATGTAGTAGAACTCGATCCCCTCGAGTCTGCCGCTCATCAGGACCTCTATCCCTGCCTTCTTGAACCCCGCCAGCGCCCTGTGAACGTCCTCGGCAGGATTCACCACAGAGACGTGATGCAGGCCCTCGCCCTTCTCCTTGAGAAACTCCTTGTAGATGCTCGGACCCTCGAGCGGCTGAAGGATCTCGAAGTCGATCGGGTCGCAGTGGACCTCGGCTCCGAGCATGGTGTACTTCACCGGCTTCCCCCTCACTTCCGTGTGATGGAACACGGGTGGCCTGTGCTCGTAGACGCTCCACGGCCCCCATCCCATGACCCTGTGGTAGTTCTCCATCGTCTTCTTGAGGTCCTTGACGACCACCGGAACCCGGGTTATCCTCATGCCCGGTGGGATCTTCCCTTTGGCCCGAGCCATAGCAAGAATTCATCGCCGCGGTTTTTTAAACGTTGCAGAGGGAAGCACAACGTATATCACTCGCTCGTTGGAATCTCACTCAAGGTGCAATAGTGAAGATGGACTGGGGTCTGAAGAACAGACTTGCAAGGATGATCAAGCCCTCGGACGGCCGCTCCGTAATGCTGGCCTGCGATCACGGTTATTTCATGGGCCCGACGCGAAAGCTCGAAGTCCCCCGGAGGACGTTCGAGCCCCTCGTCCCCTATGCCGACGTCCTCTCGGTGACCCGGGGGGTGCTGCGGACCTCCGTCGACCCTTCGTGGGACATCCCGATCCTCCTACGTGTCTCCGGCGGCACGAGCGTGCTCCAGAACGACCTGAGCGACGAGGGCCTCACGGTGGGGATGAAGGACGCCCTGCGGCTGAACGCCTCTGCAGTCTCGATATCGATCTTCGTCGGCACGGCCCACGAGCGACAGACACTCCTGAACCTCGCTAAGCTCGTCGACGAGGGCGAGGACCGAGGGATGCCCGTCATGGCGATCACGGCGGTCGGGAAGGAGCTCGAGAAGAGGGACGCAAGATACCTTGCTCTCGCCTGTAGGATAGCCGCGGAGATAGGCGCCCACGTCGTGAAGACCTACTACTGCGAAGGCTTCTCGAAGGTCGTGGAGGGGTGTCCAGTCCCGCTGGTGGTCGCGGGCGGCCCGAAGCTCAACACGGAGGCCGACGCCTTCCAGCTCGCGTACGACGCGCTCCAGGCAGGAGCCATCGGGGTCGACATGGGCAGGAACATTTGGCAGAACGACCATTCGGTCGCGATGATAAAGGGGATTAGGGCCATAGTCCACGAGGGCGCCACCGTAAAGGAGGCCTCCGACGTCTTCGACCAGTCGAAGGGCGCCTCGATACCTGCCTAGGGCGACCCCCGTGCGAACAGAGGTCGCCGTGGTCGGAGGAGGCTCCACCGGCTCCAGCATACTCTATCACCTCGCCAAGCGCGGGTCGCCCGGCCCTCTCCTCATCGAGCGCGGACCGGGCATCGCCTCCGGCATGACGAGCCGCTCCACCGCGCTCGTGCGGACTCACTACACCGTCCCCGTGGTGGCAAAGATGGCCCTTCTCAGCTATCGCTTCTTCAGGGACTTCGGTTCGCTCCTCCCCGGTTTCACCTCCGGCTACCGCGAGACAGGGTTACTGATCGGGGTCGATGGGCGTTCCGAAGGCCTCGTCGGGGAGAGCCTGAAGATGTTCAAGCAGTTGGGAATAAAGTCGGACTTCGTCGACAAGCAGGAGGCCGGAAGGATCGAGCCCCTTCTCGACACGAGCGGTTTCCAATCCGTTGTCTACGAGCCGAACATGGGCTACGCCGAACCGTCGACGACGGCCAGTTCGTTCGCTTCCGCTGCCGGGGCCCTCGGAGCGCGGGTCCTGACAGAGACTGCGCTGCTCGGTATCAAGAAGGTCCCCGAGGGATACTCGCTCTCGACCACCAAAGGGGACATTGAAGCCCGCGAGGTCGTGCTCGCCACCGGTGTCTGGTCCGGCCCAATCTTCGAGGCGCTAGGGGTCCCGATTCCGCTGAAACCGGTGAGGCACCCCGTCGCGATCTACGGACGGCCCGCTGAGTTCCAGGGGGTCGGCCCCGCCGTCTTCGACTTTGTCCGTTCCGCCTACTACAAGGCCGAAGGAAAAAACCTGCTCTTCGTGGGGAGCATGGAGGCCGAGCTGGATGCGTCAAGCCCCGGCGCCGACCCCGACGACTACGACGAGGGTGTGACCTTCGAGGAGCTCGAGAAGTACTCCAAATGGACGTCCGAGGTCTATCCGATAATGGCCTCCAAGGGCACCTACGAGCGCGGCTACAGCGGCCTCTACGACAACACTCCTGACCAGCAGCCGGTCATTGACGAGCTCTCAGACTTCGGCTATCCCGGCATCCACTGCCTGGTCGGCCTGAGCGGGCACGGGTTCAAGCTCTGCCCCGAGTTCGGGAGGGTGATGGCCTCTCAGGTCCTCGACGGACGGTTTGAGGACTACGACGTCTCCGCCTTCTCGCTGAAGCGCTTCGGCGAGGGGAAGCTCCTGAAGGGCAGGTACGACATCTCGACCGTGGGCTGACGTGTCCCCCTGTCCCCATCCCTAGAGGAGTCCTCCTGCGTCGATCTCGGAGGCCTGCCGAAGCAGCGGATGAATTGGACTGAGACTTAAATAACGAGAGGCGCTCCGAACCAGCGTTGATTCTTCCTGGCGAGAATCGTCTGAAGTCGTTCTGTTTTGCCTCGCTCGTCATCGCGCTCCTCACGCTGTCCCTGATAGTGGCGGTCCCTGTGCGTGGCGCGGTCATGTCCTCGTCCTCAGAGTCCGGAGTCCCGGCCGCACCGGTCCCGACTCAGGTCGAGCCGACGCTGCTTGCCGGCTACAAGGCGGTGGGAGTGCTCTCTCCGTCCGTTCCTGTGATGGTCACCGTGGGTATACCGCTTCAAGACGAGCAGTCCCTCGAGTACCTTTCCCAGCAGATTTCCATGCCGGGGTCGCCGCTCTACAGGCACTTCCTCTCGCAGGCACAGGTCCAGACGTTCCTGCCGACCTCAGAGTATCAGGCGGCTCTCGCCTACCTGGAGCAGAGGGGCCTCATTATCATGAGCAGCAGCCTTGACTCGGTGATCATCGCCGAGGGGACCGCATCACAGGTCTCCCAGACGATGGGGCTGAGCATCGAGACCTATTCGAACGGCACCAGCTCCTACTACAGCGCGTCCGGCGTCTCCCCGATCCAGGGGGCCTACGTCGACGTCTCGAACGTCACGGCGGTCCTCCTCAGCCATCCGCCAGACCTTGCGACCGCTAGGCCTGCCCCGTCTATCGTGTCGGGCTCATCCCAGAGCAACCAGACCGCTCCAGGTGAATCCTATCCTCTGACGGACCTGCAGTCTGTCTACAACGCGACCGCTCTCTACTCTAGAGGAGACAACGGGGCGGGCTACACAGCCGGGATCCTCGACTTCTACGGCGACCCATACATCGCCGGACAGCTCCAGTATTTCGACCAGCTCTACGGGGTGCCAAACGCCCCCCTGAACGTGATCCCGATTGAGGCCTACGACCCGGGCCTCGGCACTGCGGAGGGTTGGGCGCCGGAGATAAGCCTGGACGTGGAGTCCGCCCACGCGATGGCACCCGGAGCGACGATTGACCTGTACATCGCGAACGGCGCGCTCCCGCTCTCGGCCGCCATCGCGGCCATAGTGGCCCAGGACAAGGTGGGCGACCTCTCGCAGAGCTTCGGTTTTCCCGAGTCACAGCTCTCCTCGATGACGGCGAGCTCCTTCGACCTCAACATCGTGCTGACCGACCAGTTCTACATGCTCGGGTCGGCAGAAGGCATCACCTTCATCTCGTCGACCGGGGACGTTGGGGGAAGCGGGGGAGCGGGAGGGCCTGAAGGCTCGGTGGCCTATCCCTCCACCTCTCCCTACGTCGTCGCAGTGGGCGGCACCACGACTTACCTCACCTTCGACGGAACTGCCGTCTCCTCCTCCTACGAGACCGCGTGGTCGAACTACGGCTTCGTCCCCGACGGCGTAAACTACGGAGGGGGTACTGGCGGCGTGAGCGACCTGGAACCGAGGCCCTGGTACCAGGCCAGTCTCACGGCGCCCGCAGGCTTCGCCCAAGGCAGGGAGGTGCCCGACCTTTCGCTGAACGCAAACGTGTATCCAGGAATAGACGTCGTAGTGCCCGGAAACCTGACCGAGGTGTCCGGAGGGACGAGCGAGTCATCGCCCCTCTTCGCTGGGCTGCTCACCCTCTTGATGACGTCCGCCAAGTCCGAGCTTGGGCTGATCAACCCCGGCCTCTACAGCCTCGCCCAGAACCCCTCGCTCTATCCGAAAGTCTACCACCCCATCACCTTCGGCTACATCATACCCTGGGTCTCGCAGCCTGGATACAACATGGCCACAGGGTGGGGAGCTCCCAACATCGGGGAGATGGCGCACTACAGCCTGGGAGGGGTCTCCACGGGCGGCCTCGGAGTGAACGTCACCGTGACGGAGAAAGGCGTCCAGCCGTTCGAAGTTCTTCCGGGCGCGGCCCTCTCGATCAGCGCAAAGGTCACCAGCGGTGCCTCGACGGTCGGCACGGGGAGCTTCAATGCCGAGCTGGACACGCTCACGGGTACGCTCATGACGGTCCCGCTAACCTTCAGTCCTACCAGCGGCACCTGGGTGGGTCAGCTCACCTCTCCAGCGAACGCGTCGGGGTTCGCGTACGTCACGGTCAAGGGGAGCTCCGGTGGAGTCTCGGGGACAGGCTTTGCGAGCATCTTCGCCGGCTATCTGGCAGACTTCATCACACCCTCGCCGGATGCCCCCTACGACACCCAGTTCGGAATCACGCTCGTGGCGAACATCACGACGTTGGACGGTAAGTCGGTCGGGGCGGGCACCGTCAGCTTCAGCGCATCCAGCTACTCGCTGTCATCCAACACCTACACCAAGGTGGCGACCCTGTCCGGCTCAACCCTCGGGCAGTACGATAACTACTGGAGCGGAACCCTCTTGGGAGACTACGCCTACGGCCCGATGGTCTTCGCGGGGAACGACGGCGTCTACGGCTATCTCCCCATAATAAACGGGGTCGGGATGCAGTCATCGTTCATCGAGACCTCCGTCCTGGCCGAACCGGGGGTGGTCGCGCCGGGCCAGACCCTCTTCGTCCTCGCGACGCTGTCGGCACCCGGGAATATGCCGGACGTGCTGTCGCTTGAGACGGGGCTTCCGGTCTACTACGACCTTGAGGTCGGGTCCAACGTCACCGTCTCCCTCGTCAGCCAGTCCGGGAAGACTGTCGCGACCCAGCCAATCTACGAGAACAGCTTCCTCTCGACGGTCCTGCGGATCCAGGGCGAACTGACGGTCCCCGCCGGCACGGCGCCCGGCCTCTACGACGTGATTCTCCGGTCTTCCTTCGACTCCTATACTCTGGACAAGTCGATAGACGGCTACTACTTCGGACAGGTCTACGTCGGCGCCTCCCAGTCCTCGCCCCGCATCAACATCTCGCCCTCGACCCTCTACGAGGGACAGACGGTCTCGGTCACTGCGAAGATAGACTATGCGAACGGGACCAGCGTGAAGTACGGAATGTACTCGGCAGCTGTCTATCCCAAGGACCTCCAGAACGCGTACAACGCGCTCACCGAGACGATTCAGGTCCCGCTCTGGTTCGATACGGCGACCGGGCTCTGGACCGGGAACGTGACCCTCCCGTCCGAGTACAACTCAGGCGGGACAGTGCAGATTGACCCGGGGGCTTTGTACCTCAGTGGTCCTTACGAGATCTTCATCTCAGGGCTCTCCGCCGACGGCATCCCCTCGTCCACGGACATCTCGACCCAGAAGGCGTTCACGGTGCAACCCTACCTCCTTCTCTCCGGCCAGGACCTGACGTCCCTCCCGCAGACTTACCAGGTGGCCTTCGCGAACGACACGATAGCCGGCCCCAAGACTCTGACAGGCGACCTGTTCCTTGGCGCGAACACGATCGAGTGGGGAGCGTTCACTATCTCGTCATCCCAGATCGAGGGTACTCTCACCCTGAACGACGCCACAGCCACGCTGACCGGGGTCTCGGGAGGGTCGGTAGTCGCCGAGAACAGCGCGCTCGTGGTGCTTCAATCCAACCTAGATTCGCTGCAGCTGACCGACTCTACGG
>Ga0182014_10006609_pt1 | contig 12395 bp, 9 predicted proteins | sample 612S2DmetaG_FD_120489 | JGI IMG/M metagenome (GOLD analysis project Ga0182014, IMG submission 120489) | Permafrost microbial communities from Stordalen Mire, Sweden - 612S2D metaG | ecosystem: Environmental > Terrestrial > Soil > Wetlands > Permafrost | place: Sweden: Stordalen | collected... | reverse complement strand
GCCGGCGTCGAACTCTGGCACGGGGGCGCCTGCACCTTGAATCGCACCAGCCGGCTCGCGCCCATCTCGCCGTCGGGCATGCCGTGGTTGTCCACGCACCTGGGCTTCATGGGTAATCTACGGCCGCGCAGCATGGATGCCGCGGACATCCAGGATCTGCTCAAGTGGCAGGCGGCGGGCGCGCGGCGCGCCATGCAGGCGGGTTTCGACATCGTCTACGTCTACGCCGGCATGGGTTACCTGCCCTACGAGTTCCTGCTGCCGGAATACAATCACCGTACCGACGCGTACGGCGGCTCGATCGAGAATCGCGTACGCCTGGTGCGCGAACTGCTGGAGGTCACCCGCGATGCCGTCGGCGACAAATGCGGCGTCGCGCTGCGCATCAGCCTGGAGGAATTGCGCGGCAAGCCGGGCCGCGATGCGCCGTCCGAAGCGCACGAAGTCGTGGCCTTGCTGGCCGACATTCCCGATCTGTGGGATGTGAAGATGGATTCGAGCCCCACCGACTGCGCGCCGTCGCGCTTCGCGTCCGAAGGCAGCCACGAACCGGTCATCAACTTCGTCAAGTCGCTCACCACGAAGCCCGTGGTCGGCGTCGGCCGCTTCACGTCGCCCGATGTCATGGTGTCGCAGGTGAAGCGCGGCATCCTGGACCTCATCGGCGGTGCGCGTCCGTCCATCGCCGATCCGTTCCTGCCACGCAAGATCGACGAAGGGCGCGAGCATGAGATCCGCGAGTGCATCGGCTGCAACATCTGCATTTCGAGCTGGCATGACGGCGTGCCGGTGCGCTGCACGCAAAATCCGACGGCGGGCGAGGAATGGCGCCGCGATTGGCATCCCGAGCGCTTCGCGCCCCCCACGAGCGACGCCAATGTCCTCATCGTCGGCGGCGGCCCGGCCGGTCTCGAGTGCGCGGTGACGCTGGCGCGTCGAGGCTACCAAGTGACGCTCGCCGATGCAGCCAAGGAATTCGGCGGCCGGCTGCGTTTCGAGACGCGGCTGCCAGGGTTGGCAACCTGGGGACGCGTGTCCGATTGGCGCCTGAGCCAGCTGCGCGAGCGGCCGAACGTGAATCTGTATCCCGGCAGCGAGCTGGGCGTGGACGACATCCTCGGCTTGGAACATAGTCACGTGGTCATCGCCACAGGGGCGCGTTGGACCAAAATGCTGTTTTCGACTCTGGAGTTCCCGGTGGGCGAGCTCGACATTCCCTGCGTCTATACGCCGGATGATATCGCCGCTGGCGTCGTACCCCGGGGCCCGGTGGTCGTGTTCGACTTCGACAACTACTACATGGCTGGCGCCATTGCCGAGCAGCTCGCCCCGCAGGTCGGGGACGTGACCTACGTAACCACCGCCGGCAATGCCTCGGCTTGGACTTTCATGACCAACGAATTGCCGTTGGTGCATCGCGCCCTGGGCAACGCGGGCGTGCCCATTCACACCCTGCAGCGGGTAACGGCCTTCGATGGCGAATCGGTCACCTTGTCCGACGTCTACAGCGGCGCCGAGAAGCGCCTGCCATGCCGCTCGCTCGTCATCGTCGGCATGCGCAAGCCCCGCGCGGAGCTCCACGACGCCCTCCTGCACCGGGCTGCGGACCTACAGGCAGCCGGCATCGGCTCCGTCACCCGCATCGGGGATTCGCTGGCGCCGGGTGCGATCGTGCACGCAGTACACAGCGGCCACCGCTTCGCCCGCGAGTTCCAGGCCCCGCCCCAGGAACTGCCGTACAACCGAGATTTTCCGATATGAGCGAGCAACTCGAGCGCACCCTGCCGACCAGTTGGTACCGCAGCGCCGACATATTCCGCATCGAGAAAGAGCGCATATTTTGCCGCGAATGGTTCGCTGTCTGCCGCGACGAGGAGCTGCCGAAGCCGGGCGATCACCGGGTGCTCGATATCCTGGGCGAGAGCGTTCTGCTGGTGCGCAACCGCGAGGGATCGCTCAAGGCCTTCTACAACGTGTGCCGGCACCGGGGCGCAAAGCTGTGCCGTAGCGCCGACGACACGGTCGCGGCGGGGCGCGTGGCGCTGCCCGGTGGCATGACCGCAGGCCGCCTGATCGTCTGCCCATACCACCAGTGGTCCTATGATTTGAACGGGGCGCTGGTCGCGGCTCCGCATCTGGGCCCGGGCACCGGCTTCGACAAGAGCGAGTTTCACCTGTATCCCGTGGGCGTGGAGACCTGGGGCGGATTCGTGTTCCTGCACCTGACGCCGGCCGATGCCAGCCCGCTCGCCGCGCAATTGGGCGGCATCCCGGAGCGCCTGCAACGCTACCCGCTCGCGGGTCTGCGCATCGGCGCGACGATCCAGTACGAGGTTCGGGCGAACTGGAAGATCATCTGCGAGAACTACAACGAGTGCTATCACTGCGGCGGCGTGCACCCGGAATTGTGCGCGGTGGTGCCCTCCTTCCGCGACGCCGGCGGCGCGAACTTGGACTGGAACCGCGGCGTGCCGCATCGGGACGGCGCCTACACGTTCACGCACAGCGGCACGACCGCGCGCCGCGCCTTTCCCGGACTGGACGCCGACGAGCAGATCCGGCACAAGGGCGAACTGCTGTATCCCAACGTATTTCTGAGTGTGGCCTGTGATCACGTGGCGGCTTTCATTCTTCGCCCCCGCTCGGCGGAACGGACCGACATCACCTGCCACTTCCTGTTCGAAACCCATGAAATCGACAAGCCCACGTTCGATCCATCGGATGCGGTCAGGTTCTGGGACCTGGTCAATCGCCAGGACTGGACGGTGTGCGAGTCGGTCCAGGAAGGTATTCGCGCACGAGTCCACGCACACGGCTATTACGCCCCCATGGAAGACTGGAATCTCGACATCAGGCGCTACGTGACCGATCGAATCGCCGCACATGTACCGCGCGAGACCGTCTGACCGCGGCCGCGGAATGCGGTAGATCGCTCTGGCGCCCAAGGGAGGCAGGCGTTCGGCTATGCTCCGTTATAATTAAACCAGCAAGGGAATGGCATGGCAGGCAAACGAACGATTCCAAAATTTCACCGCGAGACTCCCGCGGTTCGTCGCGAGGCATTGGTGGAAGCAACCCTGCGGTGCCTGAAGGAATATGGACATGAGGGCGTGTCGGTACGCCGCATCAGCGCGGCGGCGGGGGTATCGATCGGGCTGATCAACCATCATTTTCCCAGCAAGGCTGGCCTCGTGGCCGAAGCCTACGAGACGCTGGCGTTGTCGCTGCAGGATTCGACCCGGCTCCAGGCCGAGAACCGCGCGTTATCGCCGCGCGACCGGCTGAGCGGATTCTTCCGCGCCTCATTCGCTCCGGAAATCATCGATCCGGCGCTGTTCAACGTGTGGTTGGTCTTCTGGAGCATGGTGGCCCATTCGCCGGAAATGCGCGCCGTCCACGACCGCACCTATGGCAAGTACCGCTCGATGTTGGAGTCTCTGCTGGGCCATCTCTCGCAGTCCGATGGTGCGCCGCAATTCAAGCTGCGGCCCGCGGGCATCGCCCTGTCCGCCTTGCTCGACGGGCTGTGGGTGGAATTGAGTTTGAGTCCGGGCGTATTCAAGCCTCGCGAGGCGATCGCGTTGTGCGAGGACTGGGTCAACGCGCTGTGCAACGGCGCATTTCCGCGCTTGCTGCGCAAGCCTGCCGCCGTCAAGGGCCCCGGCCGCCGCAAGCCATAGCCGGCCCATGACCGGCTCGCGGGTCCGGCGCCGGTCGGGCGAGGTGCATCGCGCCCGCCCTCTTGTTATACTACCGTTCAATAAGATAGCAGGACACACCGCTCATGGATGCAAGGCGCTCACAACATGCCCCGACGACCTCATCCGGTCTCGACGACTTCAGCCTTCCTGGATGGATCTATCGGGATGCCGAGTTTCTCGAGGCGGAGAAGGAACGGGTATTCGCCACCTCGTGGCAGATCATGTGTCATCTCAGCGACATTCCGAAGCCCGGCGACTACCACACCCTGGATTTTCTCGGCGAGCCGTTGGTTGCGGTGCGCGGCCAGGAGGGCGGGGTCAAGGCCTTCTTCAATGTCTGCAGGCATCGCGCGGCGCGAATCCTCGATGGAAGCAGCGGGCGCTGCGCCGGCCGGATTGTCTGCCCCTACCACGCATGGACTTACGATCTCGACGGGCGGCTCACCGCCGTGCCGCATCGCAAGGAGTTCAACGATTTTTCGCTGGGCGACTACGGGCTCAAGCCGGTCGAGACCGAGATCTACAAGGGCTTCGTGTTCGTTCGCTTGAAGCCGGGCTTGCCCAGCGTCGCCGAGATGCTCGCGCCCTATGAGCATGAAATCGCCGACTACCGTCTCGAGGAACTGCAGCCCATCGGCCGGGTGACGCTGCGCATCCGCCACGTGAACTGGAAGAACGTCACCGACAATTACTCCGACGGCATGCACATCAACGTCGCTCACCCCGGGTTGACCCGCTTGTTTGGCACCAGCTACGGCATCGAGGCGCAGCCGTGGGTGGACAAGATGTTCGGCTACCTGCGCGATGTACCGTCCTCCCAGCGCTCGGAGCGGATGTACCAGGCGATTCTGCCGCGCGCTGAACATCTCCCGGACGCGCGCCAACGCCTGTGGATCTACTTCAAGCTCTGGCCGAACGTGGCATTCGACATCTATCCGGATCAGGTCGATTTCATGCAGATGATTCCGATCTCCCCCACCGAAACGTTGATCCGCGAGATCGCCTATGCCCACCCCGACGGGCGACGGGAAATGCGCGCGGCGCGCTACCTCAACTGGCGCATCAATCGCGCGGTGAGCGTGGAGGACAAGGGACTGATCGACCGCGTGCAGACCGGCATGGGCTCCCGCAGCTTCAGTCCCGGCCCGCTGGGTCGCAACGAGGTTTCTCTGCGCAGTTTTGCGCATCGCATGCGCGAACTGATACCGGAAAGCCGGCTCGATCGCGCGCCCCCACCCGGCTGGCTGCAGCGTCATGACATGAGGATTCCACGTGGCTGATTCATCCCTGCGCGATGTCGTCATCATTGGCGGCGGACACAACGGCCTGGTGTGCGCGGCCTATCTTGCCTCGGCCGGCCTGAAGGTCACGGTGCTCGAACGCCGCTGCGTCGTCGGCGGCGCCGCCGTCACCGAGGAATTCCACCCCGGGTTCCGCAACTCGGTCGCCGCCTACACCGTCTCGCTGCTCAATCCGAAGGTCATACGGGATCTCGATCTGCCGCGACATGGATTGCGCGTGGTGGAGCGCAAACTGTCGAACTTCCTGCCGCTGGATGACGGCCAATACCTGAAGGTGGGCGGCGGCAAGACCGAGCAGGAGGTCGGCAAGTTCTCCCAACGCGATGCTGCGCGGCTCGCCGAATATGGCGAGCGGCTGGACCTCATCGCCGACGTATTGCGCGATCTCGTCCTCGAGACACCTCCCAATGTCACCGCCGGCAGCTGGCTCGAAGCGCTGCCCGAACTGCTGAAAAGCGCCAAGCTCGGCAAGCGAATCGCCAAGCTCGACATGGCCATGCGCCGGGAACTGTTGGATCTGTTCGTCAAATCGGCCGGCGACTATCTCGACACGTGGTTCGAGAGCGCGCCCATCAAGGCCGCCTATGGGTTCGACGGCATCGTCGGCAATTATGCGAGTCCGTATGCGGCGGGTTCCGCGTACGTGCTGCTGCACCATGTGTTCGGCGAGGTGAACGGCAAGAAGGGCGCGTGGGGCCACGCCATCGGCGGCATGGGTGCGATCTCACAGGCCATGTCGAAGGCGGCTGCCGAGCGCGGCGTCGAGATCCGCGTGTCGAGCCCCGTGCGCGAAGTCATCGTGGAATCCGGTCGCGCCGTCGGCGTGGTGCTGGAAAGCGGCGAGGCGATCCGCGCGCGCAGCGTGGTGTCGAACCTCAATCCCAAGTTGCTGTATGGCAAGCTGATCGATGCATCGGTACTCGAGCGCAATTTTCGCGAACGCATGCAGAACTGGCGCTGCGGATCGGGCACCTTCCGCATGAACGTGGCGCTGTCGGAGCTGCCGGATTTCACCGTGCTTCCCGGCAAGACGCTGGCGGAGCATCACACCTCCGGCATCATCATGGCGCCCAGCCTCGCCTACATGGATCAAGCCTGCCTGGATGCGAAGGCCGGCGGCTGGTCGAAGCGGCCCATCGTCGAAGTGCTGATCCCCTCGACGCTGGACGACAGCCTCGCACCCGCGGGCCAGCATGTCGCGAGCCTGTTCTGTCAGCACGTCGCACCGGTGCTTCCCGATGGCGCGTCCTGGGACGACCATCGCGAGCAGGTCGCCGACGTCATGATCGATCTCGTGAACAGTCATGCGCCGAATTTCAAGGCCTCGGTGCTGGGGCGGCAGATCATGAGCCCGCTCGATCTCGAGCGCACCTTCGGACTCATCGGCGGCGATATTTTCCATGGGGCGCTGAGTCTGGATCAGCTGTTTTCCGCGCGGCCCATGCTGGGCCACGGCGATTATCGTGGGCCGCTGAAAGGTCTGTACATGTGCGGCTCGGGGACGCACCCCGGCGGCGGCGTCACCGGCGCACCAGGACACAACGCCGCGCGCGAAATCGTCGCCGACTTTCGGCGCGGCCGGTTGAAGCAGGCCTGAGCAGGTTTGGCTGAGGGGAGCCCCGGGGCTAAATTGCCCGGGGTCATCGACGATTGCTCGCTCGGGGCGTCGCTAGAACGTCCAGGTCGCGCTCACCATGAAGGCATCCGGGTCGCCGAAGCTCGAACTGATGCGCTCGTACTCGCCGCGCACCGCCAACCCGAAGAAGTGCGCCTGCACGCCGGCGCCGTAGGCGGCCTTGGTTTCCCAGGCCTGTTGACGTGACAACACCGGTTCTCCGCAAGGCGGAAGAGGGAGAGAGGCCGAACATTCACTGTAGCTGTAACTGTTCAAATTCGTTTCCAGCCGCGCCACGCCGGCCTTCACGAACACATCAAGGTACGGCAGGGGCAGATACCCAACGGCAGACAGCACGCCAGCCTTGGGGTGCGAGTCCTCACTGTTCCCGTTTCCGTCGTAATAGCCGTCCGCGCTGGTGTCATGACCGAAGTCGATATATTCCGCTTCCGCGCCCACGAAGGGGATCGGCCGGATGCCCACGATGCCCTTGAATGCCGTGTGATGAGGATGCGAGTCCGTCGGATAATCCGGATCGAACCCTTCGTCGCTGCGCACGGTCGATTCACCGATGCCTGCTCCGGCATACAGTCCCAGCACATTCCAATCCGATGCCGAAGCCCCCGCGGCCCATAGGCCCAAGGTCCCCGCGGCCAAAGTCATTGTCGCAATTCGATTCATTTAATGCTCCACGATAGCGTTGCTATAGGGACCTAGGTAGCCCGTAAAAGTTCACCGATCCCGTGTAGCCTGCAGCAAAGCGGCCAGCAGAGGCTCCGGTTGGTAATGTTCACGCGAGGGCATCAGGCCCAGGCGCACGACCACCAAGCGGAAACGTGTGCCTACTTGCGCTTGCGCGCGGTCACCTCGATTTCGATCTTCATGCGCGGCTCCGCAAGGCCGGCGGAGATCATCGTCGCAGCGGGACGGACTTCCCCGAAGTATTGACGCAGCACCGGCCAGCATTGTTCGAAGTCACCGCGATTCGGCACCACGTAGGTCACCCGGACGACATCCTCGAGGCTCGAATCTGCCTGTGCCAGCGCTGCCGAGATGTTCTTGAGACATTGTTCCGCCTGCTCGAGAACGTTGCTCGAGATGGTCATGGTCGAATAATCGAAGCCGGTCGTCCCGGAAACGAACACCCATTCGTCATCCACCACCGCGCGGGAATAGCCGATGAGCTCCTCGAACGAGGAGCCGGAGCCGATCAATTTTCTGGTCATGGCCCTTACCTTACACGTCAAACAGATCGGTCAGGCGCCGATCGTCCACATTGCCGCCGCTGATGATGATGCCCACCCGCCGGCCCGCCAAGGACCTGCCAAGCCCGCGCGCGCCGGCAAACCCCAGGCAGCCGGTCGGTTCGACGACGATTTTCATGCGCGTGACGAAAAATCGCATGCAATCGATCAACTCCGCGTCCGAGGCGGTGAAAATGTCCGCCACATCGCGGCGAATGATGTCGAAAGTGTGCTGCCCCAACGCCTGCGTCTGCGCACCGTCGGCGATGGTCGTGGGAACCTCGATGCGCACGATCGAGCCCTGTCTAAATGATAGCTGCCCGTCGTTGCCCGCCGCGGGTTCGACTCCGTACACCTTGCAGCCGGGCGACAACGCTTTGGCGGCGAGCGCCGATCCGCTCAACAGGCCGCCGCCGCCCAGGCAGACGAACAGGGCGTCCAACGATCCGGCCTCTCCGATCAACTCCGCCGCCGCGGTGCCCTGACCGGCGATCACAGCCGGATGATCGAAGGGCGGGATCACAGTGGCGCCACGCTCGTCCGCCAGCCGCCGCGCGATGTCCTCGCGGTTTTCACGATAACGATCGTAGGTGACGACGCGCGCTCCGTAGCCGAGCGTCGCCGCCATTTTGGACGCCGGCGCATCGGTGGGCATGACGATGGTGGCGTCGGTCCCGAGCAGGCGCGCCGCAAGGGCGACCGCCTGTGCATGATTGCCCGACGAGAACGCAATGACGCCGCGGGCGCGCGACTCGGGTTCCAGGCTCGACACCGCGTTCAACGCGCCGCGGAACTTGAACGATCCGGTGCGCTGGAAGTTCTCGCACTTGAAAAACACCGCCGCGCCCAAAGCCTCGTCCACCGTTCGCGAGGTCATGACCGGCGTCCGCCGAGCATGGCCGTCGATTCGTCGGGCCGCGGCCTCGATGTCCGCATGAGTGGGTGAGTCCATCGGTGCGGCCTTAAGCCAGGGGCGACACGCCGAACAATTCCAGATGAGCCCACGCGATGAAAAAGGCATACAGCGCCAGCCCGAGGAGCACCGCGATCACGTCGTTGAATCGGCCCGGAGGCGCGCCGGGCGGGGTCGCCGATGAAGCCGGCCGGCGCTTCAAGGAAATGCGATCCACCACGGCCCAGGCGAGAAATCCGCCGAACAGCAACACATCCGCCAACAGGCCGTTGGCCAGCAGGTGCGCGAGAGCCCAGAATTTCACCGCCGCCAGCATGGGCTGCTTCGCCGCAGTCTTGATGCGCCCCGGAAGATACGCGGCGAGCAGCAACGGAAATACCGGCAGCATGAGGAGAAACGCGATGTGCCGCAGCCAACGCGGGGCTGTGTACACGACGATGGGCGCCTGTCGTGCCAAGCCGAACCCATAGACCATCATCACGAAGCCGATCAGTGCGATCACACCATAGAGCCCCTTCCAACCGCCGTCGCCCAGCCGCTCGCGCAGGCGCGCCCGCGTCGCGGGCGCCACGATGGCGATCGAATGCACGCCGAGTAATATGGCCAAACCCGCGATCAATAGACCCATGTGTTTTCCGCCTTATTTTTTCCGGCGCGCCTTGGGTTTCGGCGCTGCCTTTGCCGCCCGCCCCTTGTTCACGCCCTTCCGAGGAGACACCTTCTTCTTTGATGCGAGCTTGCGCGCGGCCACCCGCTTCTTTGCCGCGCCCGTCTTTTTTGCGGCCACTGTTTTCTTCCTGACCGACCCCGGCTTCGCCGCCGCCTTCTTCCTCGCAATCGCTTTTTTCTTCGCAATCGCTCGGGACTTCGGCACCGCCGTCTTGGACGCCCCCGCCGCCGAGCCGCCGCGCAGTTGATCCAGGATCGCCGGGTTCTCGAGAGTCGACACGTCCTGGGTGATATCCTCGCCTCGAGCGATGGCGCGCAGCAAGCGTCTCATGATCTTTCCGGATCGGGTCTTCGGCAGGTTTTCCGTCAGGCGGATCTCATCCGGCTTCGCGATCGGGCTCAGCTGCGCTCCCACCCAGATGCGCAGCTCGTCGATGAGCGCGGCCGCCGCACCGCCTACGGGCAGATCGATGTTCAACGTGACATAGGCGAAAACCGACTCGCCCTTGATGTCGTGCGCCTTGCTCACGACCGCCGCCTCGGCCACGAGAGGATGAGCCACCAGCGCCGACTCGATCTCCATGGTTCCGAGCCGATGGCCCGCGACGTTCAGCACGTCGTCGATGCGCCCCATGATCCAGTAATAGCCATCGGCATCCCGGTGCGCCGAATCCCCCGCCACGTAATACCGGTTCTGATACTTCGCCCAGTAGGTCTCGATATACCGCTCGTTATCGCCCCAGATGGTGCGCAGCATCGAGGGCCACGGACGCTTGATGACCAGATAACCGCCGGCATTCGCCGACTTCACCGACCGACCCTCCTCGTCGACAATGTCCGCAAAAATGCCCGGCAATGGCTTGGCGCAGGAACCCGGTTTCGTCGCGGTCACCGAGGGGATCGGCGTCATCATGATCGAACCGGTCTCGGTCTGCCACCAGGTGTCGACGATGGGGCAGCGCTTCTTGCCGATCACCCGGTGATACCACATCCACGCTTCCGGATTGATGGGCTCGCCCACGCTGCCCAACAACCGCAGCTTGCTCAGATCGTACTTCGCCGGAATCGCGTCGCCCAGCTTCATGAGCGCACGAATGGCGGTCGGCGCGGTGTAGAAAATGGTGACACCAAGCGTCTCGCAGATCTTCCAGAAGCGCCCGCCATCGGGAAACATCGGGCCGCCCTCGTACAGTACGATCGTGGCGCCCGCCGCCAGCGGACCATACGCGACGTAGGTATGTCCCGTGATCCAGCCCACGTCCGCCGTGCACCAGAACACGTCGCTGTCCTTCAGATCGAAGGTCCACCGCGTGCTCATCTTGGCATTGAGCAGATAGCCGGCGCTCGAATGCTGGATGCCCTTCGGCTTGCCGGTGGAACCGGACGTATAGAGCAGAAACAAGGGATGTTCTGCATCCATCCATTCCGGCTCGCAGGCCGCGTCCTGATCGGCAACCACGTCGTGCCACCACAGGTCACGGCCGGCCCGCATCTCGCACGGACCGCCGGTGCGCCGATAGACGATGACCTGCTGCACGGTGGGACACCCCTCGTCGAGCGCCGTGTCGACGGCGCGCTTCAGGTCGACCCTATTGCCGCCGCGCCAGCCGCCGTCCGCCGTGATGACGAGTTTGGCGCCCGCGTCCTCGACCCGGTCCTTGACGGCATTCGCCGAAAAGCCGCCGAACACCACCGAGTGGATCGCGCCGATTCGCGCGCAGGCCTGCATCGCGATGACGGCCTCGGGAATCAGCGGCATGTAGATGACGATGCGGTCGCCTTTCCCGACGCCCTGCGCCTTGAGCGCGTTCGCGCACCGGCACACCTCTGCGTGCAGTTCACGATAGGTAAGCCTGCGTACATCGCCGGGCTCACCCTCGAAAATGATCGCCACCTTGTCCGCCGATGTCGCGAGGTGGACGTCCAGACAGTTGTGCGACACGTTCATCTGGCCATCCGTGAACCAGCGGAAATTCGGCGCATCTGTGTCGTCCAGAGGCACGGTGAAAGGTCTGCGCCAGTCGATCTCGGCCACGGCGAGATCGGCCCAGAAGCCCACGTAATCCTCGGCGGCCTTGTCGTACATGCGCGCCAGACTCTCGGGGCTCATCGAGGACTCGCGGCGAAATCTCGCGGGCGCAGGAAACAGACGGTTCTCCTGCAAATCGGACGAAATGTTCTTCTGCGCCACGGCCTTCACTCCCCCACCTGATGTATGGGGGTGCAGTTTAGAGGGTTGTGCGGGCGCCTGCGATACGCCGAGCCTGTTGGCGCAAAATATTGCCGAATCCATGCAGGTCGAAGAACGCGTCGAGACGCGCCGTATCCGGCGCCCGCGGCTTCAACTCGTCCAAGGTGACCACGATGGGCAGGTCGCAGACGATTCCGGTGAGCCGCCTGGCCAGGTAGGCGGCCTCCTTGTGAGCCAGCAGCCGGGCCGCCGCCGCCGTCGCACCCCGGAATTTAAGCGCCGGCACTCGTTCAAGGTTGGCATAGAGTTCGTCGAGCGAGCCGAAAATCGCGAACAATTCCGCCGCGGTCTTCTTGCCGATCCCGGGCACACCCGGGATGTTGTCCACCGAATCGCCGGTCAAGGCCAGAAAATCGGCGATCGACTCCGGTATGGCGCCGAATCGCGGGCCGATGTGATGATACTCGTAGCGCGTATTCGCGCTGTAATCCCAGAACACATCACCATCGCGGATCAACTGCGACAGGTCCTTGTCCCGGGTGACGAGCACATTGCGCAGCCCCGCCGCGCGCGAACGCGTGACCAACGTGCCGATGATGTCGTCGGCTTCGTATTCCGAGCTCGCGAACTCCGCGAGGCCCATGTGGCGGCAGAACTCGCGGCACAGCGTAAATTGCCGCGCCAGATCGACCGGCGGCGCTTCGCGGTTGGCCTTGTATGCCGGATAGATGCCGTTGCGATACGACACTTCGCTCCCGAGG
>Ga0182014_10006608_pt1 | contig 12396 bp, 5 predicted proteins | sample 612S2DmetaG_FD_120489 | JGI IMG/M metagenome (GOLD analysis project Ga0182014, IMG submission 120489) | Permafrost microbial communities from Stordalen Mire, Sweden - 612S2D metaG | ecosystem: Environmental > Terrestrial > Soil > Wetlands > Permafrost | place: Sweden: Stordalen | collected... | reverse complement strand
CCTCGGAGCAGCAAGACTTCATCTTGGCGCTCAAGAAATTGCTTTCTGGCGCGCCCGCTTGTACTGGCGCTGCGCGGGTGAATCCTTATATAAGGGAAATACCCCACGGTTAACCCCTTAATAGACACACGTGGGTGTTCTACCAATAATCACAACCAAGACTTGTACCCACTTACGCCGGTGATGGGTGACGTGGCTGATGGTTTTTATGAAAAACACTGTGCTCCACTTAATCGCGGCGCTGATGCTTCTTTGGGGCGGGCAGGCCGTCGCTCAAACTTGGAATGGCAGCGTCTCAACTGATTGGAATACTCCTGCCAATTGGTCCCCAAGCGGTGTGCCCGCCTCCGGCGCCAACATCACCATCCCCTACCCGTGCAATCATTTTCCCGTGGTGACCAACAACTTGACCATTGGCACACTCGCCATGAATAACACCAGCAGCGGCGGCACTTTCACGGTCGCGGCTGGCACCCTGACCTCCGGCGCCATCACCATAAATACGTCCTGCACCTTAACGATCAGCGCGGGCGCCACCGTCAATACTTCCTCAGGCGGGATCACTGGGTCCGGCAGCAGCACCTTGAACATATATGGAACCCTGAATGATGGGGCTAACGCCATAGCCGTGAACGGAAACTGGATGGTTTCAGGGGGCGCCCTAACCTCCGGCGCAATCACCGTGAATAGCGGCGGCAGCCTCACGGTCGCGAATGGCACCCTGACCGCCGGCGCGCTCCTCATGTATAATGGCAGCCTGACGTTCAACTCGGGCGCCACCGCAACTTTCTCAGGCGGCACAACCATAGACGGCGGCAATTTAACGATCAACTCGGGCGCCACCGCAACTTTCTCAGGCGGCCTGCTCTTAAACAGCAGCGGCCCCTTTACCACTTTGCCGGGCAGCACCGTAAATATCCCCGGAGCTATTACGGGTTACGGGACTTGCAATATCACGGGTGGAAACTTCGCTCTCGGCGGCGGAACCGAGAATGTCCCCGTCGGCGCCTATACCAGCCTGAGCCTCAGTGGCGGGGGCACATATTCTTTGGCTTCCGGCGCCTCGGTCAGCGGTAATTTAAGCATCGCGTCAGGCACTAAGGTCAGCGTGGCCTCCGGTGTGAATATCAGCATCGGCAGCCTCACGCTTGGCGGCGTGGCTCAAGCTTCCGGCACTTGGGGATACTCAGGCCGGACACACAACAGTACGACTTACTTTGCCAGCACGAGCGGCTATCTGACCGTCCAAGGCGGGACGGCCAGCAAGCTGATGTTCACGACCTCGGCGGTGACGGTGACGGCGGGGGTCGCGTCGGGCAACATCACAGTGCAGCGGCAGGACGCGGGCGGAAACCCGGTCACCACCGAGTCCTCGACGCGGACCGTAACGCTCACCAGCTCCTCCAGCGGCACCAAGACCTTTACCCCGTCGTCTTCGGTGACGATTGCCAACGGCTCGAGCAGCGCCAGCTTTACCTACACGGACACCCAAGCCGGGACCCCAACCCTCACCGCCGCCAGCACTTCACCCAGCACGATTACCCCGGCCACCCAACAGGAGACGGTCAGCCCGGCGACGGCCAGCAAGCTGGTGTTCACGACCTCGCCGGTGACGGTGGCGGCGGGAGTCGCGTCGGGCAACATCACGGTGCAGCGGCAGGATCAGTATGGGAACCCGAACACCACCGACGCGACGCGGGCGGTCACGCTCACCAGCACCTCCAGCGGCACCAAGACCTTTAGCCCGGCTTCCCCGCTGTCCATCAATAGCGGTTCGAGTAGCGCCAGCTTTACCTACACGGACACCCAAGCCGGGACCCCAACCCTCACCGCTGCCAGCACTTCGCCCAGCACGATTACCTCCGCCACCCAGCAGGAGACGGTCAATGCGGGCACGCCGAGTGCCTCGCAATCCACCCTGACCGCCAGCCTGCCTTCGGTGCCGGCCGACGGCACCACCACTTCCACGATCACGGTCACGTTGAAGGACGCCAATGGCAATCCGGTTGCGGGCAAGACGGTCTCCCTGACTAAGACCTCGGGCGCGGGCACCCCGACGATAACCACGATCGCCGGCACCACCGCCGCCAATGGGCAGGGGAGCTGGACCGTCAAATCCACCACCGCCACACCGGCAGCACCGGATGTCTTCACGGCCTTGGATTCCTCTGATAACGTTACCGTCACCCAGACGGCGAGCGTGACATTCACCCCGGGCGCGATGACGCAATACGCCGTCACTTTCTCCGCCGCGCCCTATTATGCCGGCGGCACATGGACCACCTACGCCACGGCCGAGGACGCTTACGGAAACACGGTCACCAGTGCCAGCGGCACCGTCACTTTCAGCAGCAGCTCTAGCAACATGAAGTGGGACGGCAACGGCAACGGCGCCTTTAACAACACACCCCCCGACAATCAAGCCACGCTTTCCAGCGGCGTCGCCAGCATCCCCACCGGAGACCCCACGGTGGAAACCGGTGTGACCATCACTGCCAGCGATGGCACTTACACCGGCACTTCGGCTCCCATTAACATTGTCATCCAGGCTGGCGCGTATCAAAGTGTGAAGACCGGCAACTGGGGTGAAATCAGCACCTGGCAGGTTTATAGTGGCAGCTCCTGGGGGGCCGCCAGTATTCCACCTTCCGCCACCAACGCTGCCTCAGTTACGGTGCTTTCCACCCATACGGTGACGGTCGCAGCGAGCGTTTCGGTAAACCATGTCTTTGTCAATAACGGCGGGGCACTCGTCGTTTCCAGCGGCATGGTGTTGACGGTGGCAAACACCGTGGAGCCGGGCGTGGTAGTCTTTGGCTCTCTGACCAACAACGGCACGGTCGCCGTGAACTCGGGCGCCACGCTCACGGTCCATGACACTGGCGTGCTGGTGAACTCCGGCACCGTCACCACTAGTGGAACTTTGACGTTCCTGGGCGGCACCTACCAGCATGACTTCACCACGACGGCTGGCACCATCCCGGCGGCGACGTGGAGTTCGGGCTCCCAGAAATCCACCTGCCAGATCATCGGCTACACCAGCAATACCGGGACCCCGGGCGGCTTGAGCCAGAGCTTCCAGACTTTCGTATGGAACTGCCCGAGCCAGACCGCCAACATCAGCCTGGGCGGAAGCCAATTCACCACGCTGGACACCTTCACCGTCAGCAGCACGGGCTCGGGGGCCATTACCCTGGGCGCAAACCTGACCCTCACCAATACCGCTGCGGTCATGAGCGGCGCGACACTCAACTGCGGCGTCTATGTGATCAGCTAGGCCAGTGGCGGAAGCGCCAGCTACTTCGACTTGCAGGCCGGGGGCACCCTCGGCATCGGCTCGACCGCTGGCATCACCGCTTCCGGCACGGGCGGCAACATTCAAACCACCATCCGCGATTTCTCCCCCAGTGCCAATTACGTCTATAGCGGTGCCGCGGCGCAAACTACCGGCAGCGGCCTGCCCGGGACCGTTTACCAGTTGACCATCAACAGCAGCGCCAGCGTAACTCTGAGCGCGAACCTGGCCGTCAACAATACCCTGGCCTTGACCAGCGGCGCGCTCGCCATCGGCACGAACACGCTCACGGTCAATAACGCGATCAGCACGATCGGCGGCGGCACGCTGACCGGGGGCGGCAGTTCGTCCCTCGTCATCGGTGACGCCGGCTCGTCGCCCAGCACCACGCTGCCGGCCGTAGCTGCCGGCTTGCTGAACCTGACGGTTAACCGGGCCAACGGCGTGGCGCTGGGCGACGGGGTGGCCGTTTCCGGCACGCTCACTCTGACCAGCGGCGCGCTCGCCATCGGCGCGCACACGCTCACGCTCAACAACGCGATCATCATCACCGGCGGCACGCTGACCGGGGGCGCCAGTTCGTCCCTCGTCATCGGCGACGCCGGGTCGGCGCCCACCACCACGCTGCCGGCCGTAGCTTCCGGCTTGCTCAACCTGACGATTAACCGGGCCAGCAGCGTGACTTTGAGCAGCAGCCTGGAGATCAGCGGCTCGCTGACCCTGACCACCGGCGGCCTGGTCACCGGGGCGAACCAGGTCAACCTGGATGCCGGCGCTACTTGGGGGCGCACCAGCGGTTGGGTCAACGGCACGCTGCAAATGGCGTTTAGCGCCGGCAGCGGCCAATCCTTCACCTTCCCGATCGGCGGGCAGAGATACTACCGGCCGGTCGCGCTGGCCAATCTGAATGTGACGACGGCTGGGACGCTGGCCGCCGTGGTAACCGCCTCGGCCGGGAACCACCCGCAGATTACCGGCTCCGGGATAAACCCCAACCATGACGTGACGCGCTACTGGACGCTTACGGCGGGCGGCGGCCTGGCGATCAGCTCTTACAATGCCACCTTTACCTTTGACCCCTCGGACATCAGCAGCGGCGCCACCACCGGTAACTTTGTCATACGCGAATACAGCGGCGGCGTGTGGTATGCCACGACCACCGCGAGCCAAAATGCCACCAGTACGGGGGCCACGGGCCTGACCGCCCCCTTCGGCGACTTCATCATCGGCGACCCGCTGGCGAGCCAAATGATTGTCACATTGCCCACCCAGACGTTCACCAGCGGCAGCGGCAACTCCGGCACGGTCATTAACCAGACCGTCGGCACGTCGTTCAACCTCATGCTAAGCGCCGTGGATATCTTCAACGTCATTGACAACACCTACTCGGGCGTGAAGAACATCAGCTACACCGGCCCGGGCACCTCGCCGGGCGGCAATGCCCCAGTCTATACCACCAGCGTAACCTTCAGCGCGGGCCAGGCCACCCTCCTTGCCACCACCCTCAAGAAAGCCGAGACAACGGCGATTACGGCGACGGATGGTATCCTGACCGGCGTGGCCTCCAGCTCCCTTACGGTCAATCCCGCATCCGTAAGCGCCTCGGGGTCCACCGTGTCCGCCTCGCCTGCCTCGGTCACCGCCGACGGCGTCACCACCTCCACCATCACCGTCACGCTCAAGGACGCCTATGGCAACCCGGTCTCCGGCAAGACGGTCTCGCTGGCCCAGACCTCCGGCTCCGGTTCGCCGATCATCACTACCACTCAGGGAACCACTGGTGGCTCTGGCGTGGCGACCTTCACGGTCAAATCCACCACCACCGCTGCGGATGTCTTTAGCGCCACGGATACGACCGATAGCACCCCCATCACCCAGACGGCCACAGTGACCTTCACCGCCGGCGCGCTGGATCACTTTGCCTTTTCGCCCTCGCCGATCACCGGGACCTATACGGCGGGCACGCCGATCACAGGTATGACCATTAGCGCGCAGGACGCGAATAACAACACAGTGACGACCTTTGCCGGTCAGTTGACTTACGGCGGCACGGCCGGCGTGACCGGCAACTCCGGCATATTCGCTTCTGGCGTGCTGAGCGGCGTCAGCATCACACCCATCAAGGCCGGCAACAACTTGACCGTAGCCGTGGTTAGCGGCGCCGGGAAGATCGGTTCGACGACCATCACGACGATCAATCCCGGGCCGTTTAATCACTACATGGTTACCTTCTCCGACCCGCCCTATTATGCTGGAGTGCCGTTCACAAACTACGTCACGGCCATGGACGTTTACCACAATACCGTCACAAGTGGCACCTACGCCAGCGGCACCGTCACTTTCAGCAGCAGCTCCACCAACATATACTGGGATGGCGACGGGGAGGGGACTTATGATAACAAGGAGACGGTCGAGATCACCGCCACGCTTGTCAGCGGCGCCGCCAGGATTCCCGCCCTCGGCCGTGCGGTGGAAACCGGCGTGACCATCACCGCCACCGGCAACGGCACGAGCGGCACGTCGGCGGCCATTGACATCAATGTTCAAGCGGACACTTACCGAACCAAGGCCACCGGCATCTGGAGCGATTATGCCGCTGTCTGGGAACGCTACGATGGCGCCAATTGGGTGACCGCCACCGCTGCGCCCGACTATCAGGTCGGCGCTATCTCCGTGATGCCCGGCCACGTGGTGACCGTCACTGCAAACGTGTCAGTGGACCAGGTTTACATCCAGCCCACCGGGGGGATCATCGTCAACAGCGATGTGACTTTGACGGTGATGAGCGCTAGTGTGCCGGGCTTGGCCGTTTATGGCTCGGTGACGAACAATGGCATTGTGGTGATCAACAGCGGCAGCCAGGTGCTCGTCGCTCCGAACGCCATTCTAGTGAATTCCGGCACCGTCACTGCGACCGGCTTGCTGCGGTTTACCGGCGGCGCCTACCAGCACAACTTCACCATGACCGCCGGCACTATCCCTGCTGCGACATGGGATACAGGCTCGATCTGCGAAATCGCCGGCTACACGAGCAACACCGACACCCCGGGCGGCCTGAACCAGAGCTTCCAGAATTTCGTTTGGAACTGCCCCAACCAGTCGGGCAACATCAGCCTGGGCAGCGGCTTTACCGCGGCCAATGATTTCACCGTCAGCAGCACGGGGACAGGTTCCATCGCCGTGTTGCTCGGCGCGAACCTGGCGGTTGCCAACGCCACGACGATCGCTTCCGGCGCGGCGCTCTACTGCGGCCCGTATGTGCTGAGCGGCGGCTCGTTCACGCTGGACGCGGGCGGCATCCTGGGCATCAGCTCGCCGGACGGGATCACCGGCTCCGCTGCGGCCGGCAATATCCAGACCACCAGCCGGAGTTTTGACACCGGCGGTTATTACATCTATAACGGCACGGCGGCGCAGATGACCGGCGATGGCCTGCCGAGCCGGGTGGGTCAATTGACCATCAACAACAGCACCGGCGTCACGCTGAGCGCGGATGTGGCGGTGGCCTACCTGCTGAACCTGAACAGCGGCGCGCTGTCCATCGGGGCGCACACCCTGACGCTCCAAAACAATGTCACTGTGGTCAGCGGCTCCTTGACCGGCGGAAGCAGTTCGTCCCTTTACCTTGGGGACGTCGGCGACGCCGCGGCCACCACGCTGCCAGGCGTCAGCGGCGGGTTGCAGAATCTGACGTTGGACCGCGCCGCCGGCGCGACGCTGAGCGGGCCGGTAACGGTCTCGGGCACCTATACGTCGATGACGGGCACCCTGAGCGGTGCCAACAACCTGACATTCGCCAATGGGTGCAACCTAGTCTGCTACAACGGCGCCCTGTCGGGCACTCCCACCTTCAGCGGCTTAGTGAATCTGACGTATATGGTTGGCGGCTATGTGACCGGATCGGAACTGCCAGGGGTAGTCGGCGCGCTGAACAACCTGACGCTGGCCAACCCCTCCGGCGCCATCACCCTGTCCGCCGATGCCACCGCCAACGGCGCCCTCACCATCGGTTCGGGCGCCACCCTCGGCGACGGCGGGTACACGCTGACGGTGAAGGGGAACGTCGCCAACTCCGGCACGCATAGCGGCAGCGGCGAGATTTTGCTGGGGGGCACTTCCGCCCAAACGCTCTCAGGCGTCGGCACCTATGGCAACCTCGAATTGAACAACGCCGTCGGCGCGTCCTTAAGCGCGGACACCACCGTCACCGGCACGCTGACACTAACCGCTGGCGCGCTGGGCAGCGCCAACAACCTCATCCTCGCCAGCGGCACCAGCATCATCCGGGCGCTGGGCAGTCTGTCCGGCTTGCCCACGTTCAGCGGCACGGTCAATGTGACCTATACCATGGGCGGATTGACCACGGGGACCGAATTGCCGACCTCGACGGGCAACGTGCTGCAGGCGCTGAGCTTCAACAATTCCTCGGGCACGATCACCCTGGGCGCGGCCGCGACGGTCAACGGCACGCTGACCATTAGCATCGGCTCGACGGTGGCCGACGGCGGCTATGCGCTCACCGCCAAAGGCGATGTCTATAACTACGGCGTGCAGGGCGGTTCGGGCGAGGTTCGGCTGGACAACCCTTCCGGCCAGACGCTGTATGGCTCCGGCACTTATGGCAACCTGGAGCTGTACCAGGGTGAGGCGGATCTGGCCGGCAGCCCGACCATCAACGGCACACTCACCCTGCCTAGCGGGGGCCGGACCGGCCTGTTCGTGGTTGGGGCCAACACGCTCACGCTGAACGGCCCGGCGATGGCCGGCACCCTGGCGGACTTGGCGACCTCGTCAGACTCGAGCCTGGTCTTCGGCGGCAGTTCGACGGGCGTGCAGATTCCGGGCAGCGTGGCGGCGTTGAACAACTTGACGATCAACAATGCCGGCGGCGTGACCATGAACAGCACCATAACGATGATCGGCACCCTCACGCTGGCCAGCGGCCAGCTTAACACCGGAGCGAACATACTTCACCTCAACAACGCCAACAACGACGCCACGGCTCTCACCTTCACGCCCGGCAGCGGCTGGGTCAACGGCGCGTTAGGCAAGACTTTCGCGGTCGGCAACGGCCAATCCTTCACCTACCCGATTGGTGGACCGACCACCTACCGGCCAGTCGTTTGGAATCCTTTCGACGTGCTGGACATCGGGGAAGTGCAAATGCAGGTGATAGAGGGGGCGCAAGCTCAAATCGCCGGCTCCGGGCTCGCCGCCAACACAGTCCTGACGGCGTACTGGTCGATCACGAGAAGAGGCCGGCTGCAAGTGAGGAATGCCAGCGCCACGTTTAACTTCGTCACTGCCGATGTGCCGGCTGGCGCTGACCCCAGCCAATTTGTCCTGCGCCTGTGGGAGTCAGAATTCAGCCTGTGGGTTCCCGTGCCCACCGGAACTCGAGGCGCTGACAGCATTCAGGGCATTCAGATACGCACGGTTGCCACCATCACCGGGGATGCAACGACTTCCTCCGATTTCGTGGTGGGCGACCAGTTGGCGAGTGCTTACCAGGTTACGGCCAGCACTGGGACGCCTGCCCCTGGCGTCGCCGACCCGTTGACCCTGACGCTGGTGGACGCACTGAAAGTTCCGGTGAGTTACAGCGGAGACAAGAGTCTCACGTTCAGCGGACTGTCCCGGGCCGGCGACGGCACCTACCCGACCGTGACCGACAAGAACGGCGCGGCGGTGCCGCTCGGGACGGCCACAACCATCAGCTTTGCCAACGCGGTAAGCTCGGCGGGCGGCAGTTTGGTGGCTTATAAGGCTGAGGGCCCCGTCACACTGAATGCGACGGATGGGGCCGCTGCCTCCACCAATCCCGGCGGCGCCGGCGCCAGCCTCACGATTCCCAACGTGGCGCCGGTCGGCGGCACCTACTTCTTCACGGCGACCATGAACACGACTTTGGTGCTCAGCGCCAGCACCCTGGAGCAACTGAGTTTTGACGCCAATCACGATTCGTTGACCTTAACCGCCGTGGGCGCCACCAGCCAAAGCGGCAGCGGCACCAGCGTTGCCTTGACTGGCGGCGGCACCACGATCACCTACTCGCCTGGCACTTATGTTGGAGCCGACCAGTTTACCTACACCATCAGCGATGGCAACGGCGGCACGGCCACCAGCACGGCCAAGGTGACGGTGGGGTCGGGCCAAGTGACGTGCCTTTTCAACTACATTTCGACGCCGACCAACCAGATCGTGTACTTGCGCGGCCATGGCATTCCTCTGCACAGCTACGACCTTCAGAAATCGCCCGATATGCAAACTTGGAGCACAATCTCATCAGTCCTCACTGCGGCAAACGGGATCATCCTTTGCACGGACACAAACGCCTCTAGTGACCAAGCCTATTATCGTTTCGCTGTTCCCCAATAACCCCTGGAGAACCTGAAAACTATGAATGCATCATTTATGAACAAACACACGAAGCTGGTCGTGCTATCAAGTCTGTTGGCCGCGCTGTTCAGCCTCTCCGCACACGCGGCGCTTTATCCGTTCGACTACAGTGATTCGGGTCCGATTCCACAGACGGGCCTTGCCTTTTCCGCAGAGCATGGGATCACCGGCATCGCGTCCTCGATTTCGAGCATTGAGCTGGTCCTCACGTTCTATAACAACCTCTCGCTGTCAGGTAACAGCAGCGGCATCCAGGGACTGCTGACGCTGGGCACTGCCTCGGATTCTCCTTATGTCAGCTTCTACCCAACGGCGACTTCCAGTTCCGGCACAGAGAGAATCTATGACGTGACTTTCTCCGGCAGCCCCGGCACAGGGTTCAACGGTTTGAACCCGAACAGCATCTGGAGTCTGGCGCTCTGGGACAATAGCACCAGCGGGATTGAAAACGGGCTGGTCGGCTGGACGCTGGACGTCACCGCCGTGCCCGAGCCGGTCAATGTCGCCTTGGGGATATTCGCGGGAGTCTTCCTGGTCGTCATCCTCATCAGGAGCAGGCGGGTGCGGCATCGGGTCCACCGCTGGTTCGTGGGTATCAATCACTGGCTTGATGCCGTTTAGCCTGGAAACGGCCGTTAACGCAAAGACGCCAAGAGGCAAGGACGCAAAGAATAGGGAGATGGTGAGGGGCAGACAGGATTAAAGCTGCTCACCCAGGGGTGAAGCTGCCAAGCAGCCGAAATCCTTGCGTCTCTGCACCTTTGCGCCTTTGCGTTGGTTCAAGGCCAAGTCCCAGGTTGCGCAAGCGGCAGCCTGCGGACATAAGGCCCGGATGAAATCGCTCACAGAACAAATCTGGTTCGAGACGCCGCATCGGCGGGATTACCTCAACATCACCGGCAAGGTCGAGTCGGTCGTGCGCAAAGCCACCCCAAAGCTACCCTAATGCGACCCCAATGCCACCCCGAGGCGAGGCTGCAGGCAGAATGACGAATGCAGAAACGGCGGGCAAAGTCGTCCAAAGCCAGGTACATGCGTGATACAAGCCAAGTGCTTGGGAGGAGATTGGGAGATGCAAGCCAGATACGTGCGAGGTACATGGGAGGTTCATGCATGGCACAAGCCACCTCATCTACGGCGGCTAATTACAAGCCGCCCTATTACCCGTTCAGCGTCCAGCCGGGGCGGTAGGTGCGGGCCAGCAGTTGGTTGGCTTCGGGGCAGTCGGTGACTTGGCCGGCGGCGCCGTCGTACTTGATCTTCTTGCCGACGCGGTAGGCGACCAGGCCGAGCAGCATCATCTCGATCACATTGCCGGAATATTCGAAGTCGCAGGAGGTCTTTAGGCTGCCCTTGCAAGCGTCGATCCATTGCTGCTGGAAGTTTCCGAGCGGCGGAATTAGCGCCGACTTGGGCCGCGGCTTGTAATAGGTGAGGTCGGCCTGGTTTCCATGCGGGAACAGGGAGCGCGTGGTGAAGTCGGCTGCCAGGCAGCCCTTGCTCCCTTCGAAGAGCGCGCCGTGATCAATCTTATGCAGGTCGAGGTAGGGGACGGGCGAATCCGGCATGGCGCCGCCCTGATACCAGGAGACGCGGATGGCTTGCCGCCAATCGTTGGCGGGGACCTCGAAATGGGTCTCGAGCTTGACGGGCGTAACTTCGGGGTTGAAGGGGTCGCCTTTGCCTTCGGCTGAGGTGGGCAGCACGGCATCAATGGCGTTCCAGGCGAGGTCCATGGTATGGCTGCCCATGTCGCCGACCTGGCCGCTGCCGAAGTCCCAATACATGTTCCATTGCAGGCAGTTCATGCCGGAGCTGCCGGAGAAGTAATCCGGGTTCCAGGGGTGCGCGGGAGACGGGCCGAGCCACAGGTCCCAGTGGAAGTCGCTGGGCGGATCTCCCACGGCGGGCAGGTAGCCGGGTTTGCGAAGCTGCCGGTCGCCCCAGGCGCTCACCTCTTGCAACTCGCCGATGGCGCCGTCCCGGATCATTTCCCGAACCCGATTGAAGTTCTCGTACTCGTGGCGCTGGGTGCCCACCTGGGTGGCCAGCTTGGTCTTGTTTTTGAGATAGTTGGCACGGACCACGCGGGCCTCCTGCACGCAGTTGGCGAGGGGCTTTTCACAGTAGATATGCTTGCCGCGGTTCATCGTCCAATTGGCGACGAACGCGTGCGTATGATCGGCGGTGCAGCATACCACCGCGTCGATGTCTTTTTGGTCGATGCACTTCCGCCAGTCCACATACTGTTTGGCGCCGGGAAACTTCTGCGCCCCGAAGGCCAGGTGCTTCTCATTCACGTCGCAGATGGCGACGACGTTTTCTTTGGCGATGCGGTCGAAGTGGGCTTCGCCCCGGCCCCAGGTGCCGAGCAGGGCGATGTTGAGCTTGTTGCTGGGTGCGTCGGCTCCGAAGAGTCTTGTCCGCGGAAGGATGAGCCCCGCGGCTCCGGTGAAGGCAATGGATTTGAGGAAGTGACGTCGTTTCATGCGGCGAGTTTGGTTGCGAGGAACCGCGCCGTCAAGCCCCCTGTCGGGCGAATCAGCAGTTCTCGCTTTGGTCATTTTATTCCCAAGGTAGGGTGGCAAGTAACTGGCAAAGGGTGGCCGGGAGATGCCGGTGGCCGGGCGAGTGAGAGATTGGTAACCGGTCGGAGGTTTCTGGAGCCGGCCGCAAGTGGGGTATGGGAGGGTTGAGCACGG
>Ga0182014_10006605_pt1 | contig 12401 bp, 14 predicted proteins | sample 612S2DmetaG_FD_120489 | JGI IMG/M metagenome (GOLD analysis project Ga0182014, IMG submission 120489) | Permafrost microbial communities from Stordalen Mire, Sweden - 612S2D metaG | ecosystem: Environmental > Terrestrial > Soil > Wetlands > Permafrost | place: Sweden: Stordalen | collected... | reverse complement strand
GTGGCAAACAGCGCGGAGTTGGCAACGCCGAAGCGCACCTCCTTGCCCTCCATGTTGCCGCCGGAAGATTGCGCTGCTCCTATGGCAACAACATGCTGATTGACGCCATGCAACAGCGGGTTGGGCTGCGCCTCCGCCCAGTAGCAGGTCGCCACGCCCGCCAGCCACAGCACGCTCATGGCCGCAAACACCGCCCAGCCGTGCTTCGGCGATCCCGTCATCCTGCCCAGCGTCACGCACAGTCCCGCGGGAATGACGAAGATCGAAAACATCTCCAGCAGGTTCGACAGCGGCGTCGGGTTCTCGAACGGGTGCGCCGAGTTCGCATTCATAAACCCGCCGCCGTTGGTCCCCAGCATCTTGATGGCCTCCTGCGAGGCCAGCGGTCCCTGCGCGATGGTCTGGGTTGTAACCACGGTGGTTACAGGCTTTCCATCTGTGCCAGTGGTGGTTACACTTTGTTTTTCCAGCAGCGTCGCCGTGTCGTACGGCTTGAAGTTCTGGATTGCGCCCTGCGACACCAGCGCCAGCGAGTACACGATGCAGATGGGCGCCAGCACCCACAGCGTGCCGCGGGTCAGGTCCACCCAGAAGTTGCCCAGCGTTTTGCTCTCGCGCCGCGAGATGCCGCGAATGAACGCGATCGCCAGCGCCATGCCCGTCGCCGCCGACCAGAAGTTGTGCGTCGCCAACCCGAACATCTGGGTCAGGTAGCTCATGGTCTGCTCGGGCACGTATGCCTGCCAGTTGGTGTTGGTGGTGAACGAAGCCGCGGTGTTCCACGCGAGATAGGGTTCCACCGCCGGCCAGTGCTGCGGGTTCCACAGCGGGATCGCGTGCTGCAGCCGTTCCACCGCGTAGGTCAGCAGCAGGGTTGCCAGCGAGAACACCAGCATGGCTGCGCCGTATTCTGTCCAGCGCATCTCCGCCTTCGCGTCCACTCCGGTCAACTTATAGAGCAGCTTCTCCACCGGCACCAGCACCGGGTCCAGCCAGGTCTTCTTGTGCTCGTACACACGGGCCATGTACAGCCCGATGGGCTTGGCCAGCGCCAGCACCAGGGCAAAGAAGACTGCGATTTGCAACCAGCCATTGGGGGTCATCAGAATTTCTCCGGCCGCAACAGTGCGTACACCAGGTAGACCAGCAAGCCGGCCGTCAATAGAAGCAGAAGGATGTTTTCAAGCATTGCCGCCACCGCCTCTCAGCGATTCGCAGCCGTGGACGTATAGCACGGCGATTAAGAAAAACACTATCGAAGCCGCAAGAAACGCGATGTCGCTCATGCACTCTCCTGTGGCATTCTCGATTCTCGATGGCACGGCGGTTGTTGCCGGCTTGAGCCCCGAGTCTGCCGTTGAGTCCCCGCGCGCACTTGCCTCCTGCGCGGCCGGGTTGCCTATTCAGTGAAACAGCACCAGCATAGGAATGCCGTAGAAAGGACGTTAAGATTTTGTAAGCGGCGCGGTCCCCGGGCTTTCCGGGGCCGTATCCTGGCCGGCAGGCCCGGGGCTCAACCGGTAGCCGACCCACGGCTCGCTCACGATGTATTGCGGCTCGCCGCCCCGGCCCGCATCCGGCTCAATCTTCTTGCGCAACTGCGCCACCAGCACTCGCAGGTACTCCGGCTGGTCGATCCCCGCCGCACCCCACACCGCTTTCAGCAGCGTCTTGTGGGTCAGCACGCGGTCGGCATTGCGCACAAAATAGAGCAGCAGGTCGAACTCCTTCGGCGTCAGGTGCACCTCGGTCCCGCGCACCATCGCCTGGTGCCGCTCCAGGTCGATGCGGAAGTCGCCCAGCTCGATCAGGCTCTGCTCCGGCTCCTCCTGCAAGGCCAGCCGCCGCGCCTGCACGCGCACCCGTGCCAGCAACTCCTGGATGCTGAACGGCTTGGTGATGTAGTCGTCCGCGCCCTCGTCCAGCGCAGCCACCTTCTGCGCGTCCTGGTTGCGCACGCTCAGCACGATCACCGGCACCTGCGACCGCGCGCGGATCTCCCGGGTCAGCTCGATGCCGTCCATGCCGGGCATGGCCAGGTCGGTAATCACCAGCTCCGGCTCCGCTTTCAGGAACTGGTTCAGCGCAGCCGCGCCGTCCTGCGCCACCGTCACCTCGTGCCCGTTGCTCTGCAGCGAAGTGCGCAACACCCGCGTAATCTGAGGCTCGTCATCCACAACTAGGATTCGCATTGTTCATCTCTTTCCAACTCCGCTTCTATCTCCTTTTTTAGTTTGATAAGAATGTCCGTGTACTGTCCGGACTGACCGAGGCTGAGATAGCGCTTCATCTCCTCGAGCAATTCCACATACTTACCAGTCCCGCCCAGCGCCCGATAAAGCACCATCGAGGCCTTCGCAGACCTCGGCCGCTGCTCCACCGCCAGCCGAGCAGGCCCCACTGCTTCATTGAACCGGCCGTCGCGCAACAGGAACAAAGCAAGGCAAAACTGTACGGGCCACTCTGTCGGGACCATCACGGCCAGAGTCCTCATCTCCTCGATCGCCGCACTCGTCTGCTTCTCTCGATTGAGATCAAAGGCCCGCTCAATCGCCTCAGCTATTCTTGGATCGATCGTCCCGGGCCCTTGGGTCATAGTGTTCTCGCCACCGCAAACCTGCCAACTAGCAACTCACAACTCACAACTGCTTCTCCTACTTCGGCTGCTGCGTCACGATGTGCACATCCACATGCGGAGCTTCCGACATAAACTTCCCCAACGCACGATAATACAGGTACTGCCTCCAGCCCTTGATCGCCGACCGGCCAAAGATGACCTGGGTGATGCGGTTCTTGGAGATGTACTCCGCGGTGGTCACCGGGACGCTCGAGCCTTTCAGGCGGACCACCCGCGCGCCCACGTTTTCCGCAAACTGGATATTGGCCTCGAGCGCTCGCCGGCGCGACTCCGTGCGGTCCCCGTCCAGCTCCACGTAGAGCACGAAGAACTCGCCGTTCATGGCCTCGGCCATGCGCGCTCCGCGGGCGATCAGGTCGCGCGACTCCGGGTTGGCGCTGATGCATACGGCCACCCGCTCGGCAATCTGCCAGTGGCCGCTCAGCCGCTTGCGCTCCACGTAGTCGTCCAGGGTTCGGTCCACCGCCCGAGTTACCCGCTGCAGCGCCATCTCGCGCAGCGCAATCAGGTTGCCGCGGCGGAAGAAGTTCGAGAGCGCCCGCTCCACCCGCTCCTGGGGATAGATGTCGCCGCGTTCCATGCGGTGCGCCAGCGCCTCCGGGGTCAGGTCGCTCAGCACGATCTCGTCCGCCCGGTCCAGCACCCAGTCGGGCACGGTCTCGCGCACGGTGATGCCGGTCAGGCTCTGCACCTTGGGCGTAATGCTCTCCACGTGCTGGATGTTCAGCGTGGAGAGCACATCGATCTCCGCCTCCAGAATCTGCAGCACGTCCTGGAAGCGCTTGGCGTGCGAAGTGCCCTCGATGTTGGTATGGGCCAGCTCGTCGATCAGCACCACTTCGGGCTTGCGCGCCAGGATCGCGTCCACGTCCATCTCTTCGAACAGCGTGCCTTTGTACTCCAGCAGCTTGCGCGGCACCTGTTCGAGTTGGTCCGCCAGCTCGGCTGTACGCGCGCGGCCATGCGTCTCCACAATGCCGATCACCACGTCTTCGCCGCGGCTTTTTCGCCGCACCGCCTCGCTCAACATGCTGAAGGTCTTGCCCACGCCGGGCGCGTAGCCCAGAAACACCTTGAACCGGCCGCGCTTCTGTCCGGCGACGGCAGCCAGCCATTCGTCGGGAGTCTTGGTTCGCGGCGGCTCTGAGCTCATCGGGCTTTCCCTCGGGGCCTCTCCTGCAACTGGGGGCATGGCGGCGCTTGCCCCCTCCTATTTAGATGGAGAGCATTAAACTGGCATAACCGGCAGCATTCGACAATCCGAAGACTGGATTGACAACGCATAGGTGCCGCTCCAGCTTGATTCCCATAGAGCCACTTTTCTCAGGTTCATCGTGTCCACGAATTTGCGTTCGTAATGGCCCGAAGTTCACGCGCTGCGAGAAAGCTGAGAAAGGTTGGTGGCTGGCCGAAGTAAGCTGCATCCGGCCAGCCGAGGTCAGGGCTCGTTGACTGCGTGAGAGCCATAAGGGGGCAGCAGGTTGGCGGCGATAGGCGTCACGACCGGTGCGGCCGCGCCGACGAACTCGACGATCGTGTTGTTGTTGGAGTTCGGTACCCAAACATCTCCGGAGCCGTCAATGGCGAGGTCGGACGGGGCATTCAGCAGCCCGCCGCCGGTGTAGCCACCGGAGCCGGAGATGGGCAAGCCGCTGGAGTTGAACTCGCTGATGCTCGCATTGTCACTGTTCGGAATCCATAGATTGCCGACGCCGTCGATGGCGAGGTAATAGGGGAAGTCCAATCCGCCGCCGGTGTAACCGGTTGAAGAGGGGGAATCCCATGTGGTGCTGGAAGGGTTGAATTTGCTGAGCGAACTGTTTCCGTAGTTTGCCAGCCATACGTTGGTGTTAGCGTCGATGGCGATGTCTTGGGGCTGGCTCAGCCCGCCGCCGGCCCAACCGGTTGAAGAGGGGGAATCCCAGGTGCCGCTGGAAGGGGTGAACTCGCTGATGCGGTTGTAATAATTTGACACCCAGACGTCGCCGGAGGCGTCGATGGCGAGAGCATTGGGCGCGTCCATCCCGCCGCCGGTGAAAGAACTCCAGGTGCCGCCGGTGCTTGGGGAGATCAACTCGCTAATAGAATTGCCTGAAATGATGGTCCAGATATTGCCGGAACTGTCGATGACAAAGGGGCTGCCCTGGTAACCGGAAGTGGTGGACTTCCAGGAGCCGAGGAGAGGATTGTACTGGCTGATCTTGTACGGACTGATGCTCCCAACCCAGACATAGCCGGAGCCGTCGATGGCGATGGAGCTGGGATCATTCAACCCGCTGGTGGTGAAGCCCCCGGAAGGGGAAAAAGGCACCCCGCGGTGATCGAACTCGCTGAGGCTGCCGCCGAAAGTGTCAGTGACCCAGACATCGCCGGAGGCGTCGATGGCGATACCGGCCGGATAATCCATCCCGCCGCCGGTGTAGGTGATGGCGATGGTAAAGTCATTGCGCGCGGTGCTAAGCGCGGGCTGGAAGTAGGCAAACGCCGCTTGCAGGTTGAAGAGGGCAGAAGTATTCGCGCCCGGATTGTGCGCGATGTTCAGCATCGCCGTGGCCGTGTCGGTGGGCATGGTGCTGCCGTTCATAGCGTTACTGAAAAGCGTGTAGCACGGTGTCGGGTTCGTTGGCCCTGTCACCGCTCCGTTCGAATTGACGCACGCACCCATGACGTTGCCCAGCGTGTCGATCTCGCTCTGCGGCACCGTTCCGTTTCCTCCTATCGTTGTCGTATTGGCCAGGCCCGTGGCCAGAGCCTCCATGTTGATCGCCGCTCCGATCGAATCATTTAGGCCTGTCACCGCCAGCGGTGTGCCGGAACTCGAAATGTGCGTTGGATCGGTGGCGAAGCCGGCCAGGGAGTATACCGTCGCCACCGTCGATAGCTCGTTGACGACGGCGTAGGTCGAGGTGAAGCCAACGGCCGTGCAATCTCCTAAAGTCGCTGCCAGGGTGATGGCCGAATTCGTGCCTAACCCTAGCCCCGGATTGCCGCCCATCGCCAGCAAGTAGACATACGGCGTCGCGCTGAGGCAGGAGTAATCGCCGGTGATGGAGAAGGAGCCGTCGGAGGCGGTGGTCACGTAGTAGTGGCCGTTGCTGTCCGGGGGATTGCCAGTAAAGTGGTTCAGGAGCGACACGGCAGCATTGCTGGTGGACGCGGCAATGCCGGGACCCGCGTACCCGGTGCCGTTCACCGCGTACAGATAGACGCTGGCGCCCACAAGGGGCTGCTGCCCGCCGTGCACTTTGCCCCGAATGGCTGGCCCGGGGGAAGAACTCGACGTGGTCGACGATGGGGTGATTCCCGGCATACCCGTGCAGCCGGAGAGAAGAAGCGCACACGACAAAATCGAAATTGCACTGAGGACGCGCAAGACGAACCTCCCCTTACCGAATCGTGAAATGCATTCTTGACGCGCGGACGCAAGTCCTTTTTCAGCACTGGTTCCGTGGAATTATATCGCTCCTGAGGCAGATTGCGAGGCCAAAAGAGCATTTGGTAGTGGTGCCGTTTGAAATCCACAGGCCGGAACAGGTGCCCGGCGTAGCGGTAAACTTGGCTTATGCCAAAGCGCAGACTCCGCATCGTGAAGAAAACGCCATCCATGCTGGGGGTATGTGAGCGGTGCAGTTCTGAGTTCGGCTCACTCAGGTCGGGGCAAGCCGCCGAAGCTGAGGTCAGGGCAGCATTCGACGCGCACAAATGTGTGCCGCTGGATAGTAGCCAGAACGCCCTACGAGTCGTGCATGAGGCAACGGAGAGCAAGTAATTACTCCTCTGACCCAATCCGCTCTTGGATAGCCATGAAATGCTCGTACTTGAGCAACACAGCGAGCGGCTTGTCATTGTCCTGAATCACTAGCGTCTTATCCAGGTCGCGCAGTTGCGTGACGTTCAATGCCCGCAAACGGCTGATGCCGACGTGCTGGACATTGGGATCGAGGTAAGGGATCGAAACCGGGTTTGCCTTCGCCATAAGTCTCCTATGCAGTCCTGAGTGCCTTAGAGATGATTGCCGCGTCTATACGCTGGATCGGCTTCTTCTCGGGAATCAACCCGCAAAGTTCTTCCAGCGTCCAGACGTGATCGGTCAATCCTGCTTCCATCGCAGGGGTAACGCGCAGCGTCTTGTGAATGCGGCAGAGGTTGTAGTGGAAGAAGTACAGTGCGACCTGATGCGCGTGGTTCTCCAGCTTCTTACTGAAGCCGTTTGTGAGCCTTGTGAACCGCCGCATCGACATCCGCATGGTCAAGTTCTGGCGCTCCACGAATGACGTGCTGATGTGTTTGGGATCGGGGCTGCCCATCATTACCGCCGATTGTGTTCCGATGCACTCGCCGGGGCTGTACTTCGTATCGAAGGAATCATTGCCATACAGTTTTATTAGCATCGCGTAGTCTACATCGCATCCAAACGCACCTTCGACGGCATCGGCGTACATTTTGAGTCCGTCAGTGGTGAGTTGGATACGCGATGCGACACGCGACGCAATATCCTCCATAAAGAACTTTGCCCACGCGGGGCCGCGCTGTCCAACCAAGTAGGAGACGATCAGCTTTGTGTCGGCGTCAATAGCCGTCCACGTCCACACGTCGCCCCAGCCAGCCGCTACCTGCTCCTCGCTGGCAGTTTTCATCTTCGCGCCAACGAAACTCCAAATCTCATCGCACTGGAGCCGTCGCACGCGAACGTTGCGGACATACTCATCGTGATATGCCGCACAGGCGCGTCCCGCGTCCTCTAAGAGCCGCAGAACTGTGTGCTTGCCAACACTCAGCATTCGGCATGTCGCGTTGATGGAGTTTCCTTCAACCAAGGCTGCTATCACCTGTACGCGTCGGGTTGTGCTGAGCTGGTTCATAGCCGTATCCTGCCTTTATAGTAGCAGTATAACGGCAAAAGTCAAGCATTATATTGCCTATTTTCGCCCTCTATCTTGACGTATAATCTCGATGAAGCCTCGAATCAAAGCCGCTAAAGGAACCCCAATCAGGGCGAGGAGAAGGAGATAGATTTTCATGGTGGCTATACGCCTTGCCGCACGATGGTCGGCTTCCATTTGGAGCAATCCAAAGTCACTTGAGGTCGCATCGGCTCTATCCACGCTCATCTTGATTGCTGGAGCAGTAATCGAAGACTGGCCGAAACTAAAGCAAATCGGTTTTCTAACTGCGAAATGGGTACTTTTTCGCTGCAATTCATTTGAACGATGCATCTTGAAGAAGCTGATTCTCCACTCCGTAGGCGCGTTGCTGGTTGTATTCGGGATTGCCGGGGAGCTGGTGTTTGAGACGCGGACATTCATCGTGGAAGACGCTGAGTCTACCGCCGCAAATATTGAAATTGGCCAATTGAAGGTAAGGGCGCGGGAGCTGGAACAGCAGAATTTGATCCTGCAAGAACAGGCGGGCGCAAATGAGAAGGAGGCTGAGGACGAACGGCTGGCCAGTATCAAAATCGAAGAATCCCTTATGTGGCGGCGATTAGATAAGAAGATAATCGAATCCGTTGCCTCTAAATTGGAACGGTTTAGGGATTCGTCAGCAAGTGTATGGTATGACGCTGGGGATACGGAGAGCCACGGGTTTGCTTGGGATATCGCCGAAGCATTGAATTCAGCCAAGTGGAATGTGCTTGCGCCTGCCGGAAGGCTCGCCGTGGCCCAGATGGGTATTCCTTTTGGAAGCGCGTCGGTCGCTGCCGAGACTGGGGTTGATATAAGAAGCACAAATGGGAACGCGAGCAAAGAAGCTGCGCAAGCGCTCGTGCGCGAACTCAATGCTTTGGGATTCGATGCCACACTAGGGACAACTACCGAGCCTGGAGTGCTAAATATCGTGTGGGTAAACGTGAAAACAAAACCTAGAGGGCCACAAGGGGTGCCAAGCAAAGCAAATCGGTGAAGCAATCTGCTTGCCAATTGCCTTATCTGTGGAAATCGAACGGCACCACTACCGAGCATTTGCCCCGAAAAAGCCAGCGTCTCTGGTTAAAAGGTCACAAGCTCCGCATCAACAAGGGAATTGCTCTATACAATTCCGTGTGTGTACTCCAAGCGCATTGTCGAGTCCGCACGCTGGCTGATCGTCGCGGCGGCGCTCGCGGGTATTGTACTGCTCTACCATCACTCCGTTCACGCCAACAACTCCACCGTCGCGCTTACCCTGTTGCTGCTGGTGCTGATTCTCGCAGGAAACTGGGGCCTGCGCTACGCCGTCGGCGCGTCCATTGCCGCCACCGTCGCATTCAACTACTTCTTCCTGCCGCCCATCGGCACCCTCACCATCGCCGACACCCAGAACTGGGTGGCGCTGTTTGCCTTCCTGGGCACCGCCATCTACGCCAGCCACCTGGCCTCGCGCATCCGCGAGGAGAGCCAGGAAGCCAACGCGCGCCGCCGCGAGTCGGAGATGCTCTACCGCCTGGGGCGCCAGTTGCTGCAGCCGGAAAACGTCGCCCAGCTGTTCAACTTCATCCCCTCCAGCGTCGCCAACGCCTTCAACAGCCCGGCGGTGACGCTGTATATCGCCGACCACGACCGCATCTATCTCTCCGACCCCAAGCGCATCTCCAGTCCCAAGGTGGCGTGGGAGCCGGACTCCGAGGCCGTCCCCAGCCCCACCGGTTCCGCCGAGCGCACCCGCGTCGAGATCGTCCGCGACCTGCGCGAAGCCATGCTGCAGCCCCTCCTTCGCCCGCCGGCCGACGGCTTTCCCACGGCCATTCCCCTGCGCATCGGCGTGCGTCCCAGCGGCGCGCTGCTGCTGGAGGCCACCACCCTGTCGCGCGAAACCATGGAGGCGCTCAGCGGGTTGATCGCCATGTCCATCGAGCGCGCCGAGGCCCTGGAAAACAGCGCCCGCTCCGAAGCCGCCAAGGAGACCGAGCGCCTGCGCACCGCGTTGCTCGACTCCGTCACCCACGAGCTGCGCACCCCGCTCACCTCCATCAAGGCGTCCATCACCTCGCTGCTCTCGCAGTCGGCGCTGGACGAGCCCGCGCGCGACGAGCTGCTCCACGTCATCGACGAGGAGTCCGACCGCCTGAACCGCCTCATCGAACAGGCCGTGGAGATGGCGCAGTTGGATGCGCACAAGGTGCAACTCGAGATCAAGCCGCTGGATGCCGGCAACCTGATCCGGACCGCGGTGGAGCAGATCCGCGCCGCCTGGCCCGCGCGCGAGTTCCGCGTCACCCTGGCCAGCACGCTGCCCTCCGTGCTCGCCGACGCCGACTGGGTCCAGAAGGTGCTCGGCAACCTGCTGGGCAACGCGGTCAAATACTCGGCAGCGGGCCAGCCCGTCTTCGTCTCCGCCGAACCCCAGGGCGACCTGCTCGCCATCAGCGTCGCCGACCGCGGCCAGGGCATCGACCCGCTGGAGCAGGGCATGATCTTCGACAAGTTCTACCGCGGCCAATCCAATCGCAATCCCGCCCAGCGCAACCGCGTGCCCGGCACCGGGATGGGCCTGGCCATCGCCCGCGCCATCGTCAATGCGCACGGCGGCGCCATCTCGGTCACCAGCCAGCTCGGCCACGGCTCCGTCTTCACCTTCACCCTCCCCATCGCCCGGCCCACATAGGTCGGGTGCCCACGTAGAAGTCGGGTGCCCCATGTTCGACGCAGCTTCATCGCGTCGACCATGGGGTTACACTTCCGCCTTCCCTGCGCCGTCACTAGAACAGATGAGTGACAGTGACTCGCGTGGGTTCGTGGAACGCGTAAGACCGGAAGCTGGACCAGACATAGTCTTCGGCCTTTGAAGCAAGGCCCCGAGAGACCGGGTTGCGGTGAATGTAACGGAGCTTCTCGATGCGCTTTCCCGTCGAGAAGACGTTGAAATCGTAGTAGCGGGGGAGCCAGAAGGGAGACTGCGGGGAGAGACGGGAGGCTTCGCGCTTTATAGACGCGATCGCTTTGGAAAGCGGCTGGACGTGAGGCTCCGACAGCAGGAGGTGGACATGCTCGGGCATGACGACATAGCCGTAGACGTGGAAGGCATATTGTTCCCGTCTGGATTCGAGAACGGATTCAAAGAGCGTTCTGGAAGCTGAGGAATCGAGGTACGGGAGTCGGTCCTGACAACTGAAAGTGAGGAAGTGGAGGTGTCCGGAGATTTGCTGGCGATGAAGCCGGGGTGGCATCGATTTTCTTGTCCGGTGGAAGTGTAACCTGTAACCCCATGGTCGACGCGATGAAACTGCGTCGAACATGGGGCACCCGCCGGTTCGAAGGGACAGACGCGGTTCTCGTCGACTATCGGGACTACCACTAACAGAAAGGAGTGACAAATCCATGGAGATGTTCAATCCACCCCGCCCCGGAAGAATCTTGAAGGAAGCCCTCGAAAACGTTCCGATGACGGTCGCGGACTTCGCCGCACACATCGGCGTCTCCCGCGTTACCCTCTCTCGCATCGTCAACTGCCACGCGGGCTTCACTCCTGAGATGTCGCTCAGAGTCAGCGAGGCCCTCGGCCAGGGATCGTCAGGTATCTGGTTCAGAATGCAGAACGCCCACGACTTCTGGCGGGCCTCCCGCGCCAAACGCAAAAAGATTCGCCCCATCCGGATCAACGCCGCCAAAGCAGCATAAGCCAGCTCGGCCACGGCTCCGTCTTCACCTTCACCCTCCCCATCGCGCGCGCCTGTGGGGCACCGCGATCCCGCTCGTCAGCCAATGCGCCGATTCAGAAAGCCTGGGACGTCTCGCGAACCCTGCGTTATGGCCACGATTTCAATCTGGCGCGTGGTTATGCGGTAGATGATGAGGTAGGCGTCGACTGGCCAGAACAAAACGGGCAGGTTCGTTAGGTCCTCGCGCTTGTGTCCGATTCGTGGAGTCCTTGCCAGTCTTTCTAGCGCATCGAAGAGTTCTTCAATCCATCGGTCCGCTGCATCGAAGCTGTCCAGTGCGATGTAGTCCCAGATCTCTTCCAGATCGAGCTCAGCCTCAACGCTGAGCACATAACTGCTCATGCGCTCATCTTTCTCCGCGCACGCGACCGGGCCGCAAGCCGCTCCCGTACAACTGGCGGCGCCACATGCTCTCCGCGGTCGAGGCTCGTCAGGCGGCGCTCGAGTTCGCGGCTGAAACTGGCTGCGCGCTCAGTCCGGGTCGCCTCCTGTTCTTCAAGCAGCCGCAGGGCCTCGCGCACCACCTCGCTGGCCGAGGAGTACCGGCCGCTCTCGACCTTCCCGGCCACGTAGGCTTCCAGTTCCGGTGTCAGCGAGACATTCATAGGCCACCTCCAAACTCCATCCTTCGACAGAATGTCCATCTTTGTCAATCTTTGTTATTGAGGAGTCCTGCAATGTCTCCTTGGCAGCGTTGATCCGGATGGGGCGAATCTTTTTACCTTTGCCATTACAAATGCAGAAAATACACCGGCGCGCAGGATGCCAGCCACGCTCCGGCCTGCAGCGCCAGCACACCCAGCGCCGGCCGCGGAGCGCGCCGCAGCCACTTCACCGCGAAGAACAGCACAATTGGCATCTGCACCGTCATCAATATCTGAAAGATGTGCGCCATCGAACCCTCGTCCTTGTCGCGCATAATCTGCCCGCCCTGTGCCAGCCCCACCCCGATTCCGCCCAGCACTTCGGCGCTTTCGAGAATTGACCCGGGTCTGCTTTCCAAAAGTGACCCACCTGACCGGTAATCAAGCTTGCAACTGAGTATGTGCGGAGGGCATGGGGATGATGGTTCATCATGCCTGTTGCCCGGAAGCGCCCTTGTTGCATCTGCTATCGCTGGTTCCG
>Ga0182014_10006604_pt1 | contig 12402 bp, 12 predicted proteins | sample 612S2DmetaG_FD_120489 | JGI IMG/M metagenome (GOLD analysis project Ga0182014, IMG submission 120489) | Permafrost microbial communities from Stordalen Mire, Sweden - 612S2D metaG | ecosystem: Environmental > Terrestrial > Soil > Wetlands > Permafrost | place: Sweden: Stordalen | collected... | reverse complement strand
TGGTTCCATATGCACTTATGATTTCCATTTGAGTTGCGGTCATCTGAGAAAATCCGCGTTGATTTCATTGGGTTTACGGTCGAAAAGTTAATAACAGGCTCTAGAGCGGTTTCGGAAATACTATTTCCGGTCAAAGTGACACTCAGGGTCGTCGCTCCTTGGGGTCGCGACGACTCGGCTGGCCCGAATGCGGATACGCCATTTCCGAAACCGCTGTAGCGTTTCGGCCGCGCTTTCTCTGGCCCGCACCCGCATGGCTCATCTGGGTTCTCTACCTGCGCGCCGCGTCCCGCCAGGCCGGCGCTACACAAGTCACGGCTTCACAATCCTTCGGGTAACGCCTCCCGCTTGCGTGGCATGGTTCCAAGCGGCTGCCGCGAGGCGTGATCGCGACAGCATCGCACGTAGACCCACAGATAGAAAACGCCTGTGACGAGCAGGATGAGGGGAGCAGGAAAAACCTGCACCGCTGTCAGCATTTGCCCGGCCAGGCGCGACAAGGGCAGGTGCAGGTTGTTGATGATACCAAGGAGAACTACCCACGGAAGATCGCCGGTCAACACGAACGCGGCGCTATTCACCAGGAGTGCGAGCCACCCAGTCAGGCCGCCCTCGGCCCAGAGCATGGCGCAGGCAGGAACCGTGAGAAGCAGAAGCTTGGTGTCCTGTTGCCGATGATAAAGAGGCAGCATGGAAAGCGCCGCGATGGCCGCCAGCGCGAGCCAGACGGTTCGCGGCGAGGGCCGGTATGGCAGAGTGACCAGCGCCCATATAAGCAGCAGCGGCGCGCATATGAGATAGGTTGCCGGATTGTAGAAGTGCGGGTCGTCCCGGAAGACGCTGATGACCTCCTGCAGGCTTACAAGCATCCCGAGACCGTGGGCGCCTGCGGATGCAAGTCCAGGGTCCATATTCGTCCCGTGCGCCGATAACGCCGATACATTCGATTGCCATTCTTCGATCCAGTGCGGCGCAACATGCCAGACCCACAGGACTGCCGGCAGACTAACGGCAACCGTAACCAGGAGGGTTTGCAGCGCGCGTTTGCGATAGGCTCCGCCCGCCAATAAGAAGTAGAGCCACACCAGGCCCGTATCGTGCGGCTTGCATGCCAGGCTCAACGCCAGACAGAGGATGCCGGCCAGGACGAACCGCTCGCGAACAAAGCACCAGACGGCCACCACACAAAGAGCGATCGCAATCCCGGCCATATTGCCGGTAACAACCAGGAGTTCGCTGTTGGCTAAGAGGAATCCGATCAGGGCGCCCGAAACGATTGGCTCGCAATCCGCACAAAGAAGCCACATCAGTGACGAGGCAAAGATGAGGCCCCCGACTGTAAGTGTCAGCCAGAGTAGATGCGCGGGCCCCCACGGCAGCATCGCGAAGGGAATTGTGAGGGGGAATGCGGTCGGCAAATAAATATACTGCATGACATGACGAGGGCTGCCGGTATCCCATGGGCGAGTCCCGCCCTCTGCCTGGGCGATGCGCAGCACCTCACTTTCCTTGTACGGATCGCAATGTTGCAGAAGGGTTCGCGCGGAGTAGTACATGGTTCTGAAATCGACCATCTCGACGGGAGAGACGTATTCCAGGGCGGCGCCGAGCAGGAGAAATACCACGCTTCCCAGCAGCAATAGATAGAGACCATCACGTCGCGCTCTTGTCATCTTGAACCTGATTTATCTTCTCTCAGGCGAGGGCTTGAGGGCGAAACAGTGGATCAGAGTCCGCTCTCTGCTCCCGTGGTTGCGGGTGCGAACTCTAAGGAATCTCCGCGCTCCGTTCGTGTGGCAACGATCGTGCCCGCCGGTAGCTCCAGTACGGAGTGCGCGGACCAGCAAGCCGACATCCTCCACGGACCGACCTCGCTTCTCACCTTCCTGACTTGCTGCTTGCGATCCAAATAAACAAGATCGATGGCGAAGCGCATGAAAAATGTGTGCACTGACTCGCAAGGTGCAATCCACAATCCTTCGCCAGGCAAAAAGCTGTCGCGTCCCAAAAGCCCTTTTCTCCGGGTAGCGCTAGTGCGGGCGGCTTCAAGCCGCGTGGCCAGGATCGTGTCGCGCGTCAGGTTCAGAACCTGCAATGGTCCCTGAGGGGCTGGCGACGAGTGCGGAGCAAAGAACTGCCCCACCGCCTTCGCGAACCTCTGCGGAAACATCCACATTTCCCGACTTCCCCAATTCAGTCTGGAATCGGCAGGCGCTATGGCTGCGCCGGCGCTCCCGTGGACCCGGTTGAGGAGCCGCCGGAATTGTTCACTTGGCCCCCTACGCCAAATCCACCGGTCCCGCTCTCAATGACCAGCGGCTTCTCCGGTTTCATGCTTTGGATCAGCGTCTCCACCGGAATTGCCGGCGCAGGAGGCGGCAATGTGTTATCCGCCGTCTTCTCATCCGGCTGGTGCATGGGAATGTTCGAATTGGGCGGCATGAACTGATCCGGATACTTCAGGTCCGGCGTCGGCGTACCCGCCAGCATCGGGGATACGATCTCCGGCGTGACCAGCACGATCAACTCGGTATCGTTCTTGGTCTTGGATTGGGATTGGAACAGCTTGCCAAGGATCGGAATGTCGCCAATAAACGGAATCTTCGAGAATGTGTCGGTGAGACTCTTGTCCAGCAGGCCCCCAATGATGAAAGTCTGCCCGTCTTTCAGCTCCACTTCGGTATTTACTCTGCGCGTGTTGAGGCCCGGCACCTCAAATCCCGAGATCTGCACTTCGTTGGTGTAGTCCAGCGCGCTCACCTCCGGCGCCACCTGCAACCGGATGGTTCCCCGAGGCGTGATGGTGGGGATGAAATTGAGCCGAATGCCGTACTCTTTGAACTCGATACTGACCGCGGCCGTCCCGCCTGACGTGCCGGACACCACGGGATACGGAAACTCGCCGCCGGCAAGAAAGCTGGCTTCCTTGCCATCCGACGCCATCAGATTCGGCTCCGCCAGCAATTGCACCACGTTCTTGGTGATCAGAGCATGAATATCGGCGCCAACGTTCAGGCCGGGGAAGAAGGCAAAAATGCTTCCCTCCTGGCTAAAGGCCGCCGATCCAGCCGATCCGCTGACCCCTGATCCACTACTCGACGAACCACTGCTGCCGGCTATGTTAGGTGGAGAAAACTGGCCGGCCGAAACGCCGCCAAGCGCATTTCCCAGACCAAGGTCGTACAGGTTGACGCCAAGCTGGCGGGCCAGGACGCGATCCACAGAAGCAAAGCGCACCTTGAGCAGAATCTGCGGATCCGACGTGGGCACGTTCACATCCATCAGGTTCACCACCTTGCCGGCCGTCGACGCAATCTCGACCGCGCGCGCCGAGCTGGTGAGATCCTTCACCGTGCCGCGCAGAAAGACACTGTTGTTGGTGTAGGTGACTCTGATCGTCTGCCCCGGCAACTCGGTTCTCAGCTCGCGCCGGACCGCGTCCAGGTTGTCGCCCGACAGTCCCGCGCTGGGCCGCACTGTCACGTTGAAGAATTGCCGTCCGCCGTGAATATCCCAGAGAATCAGGCTGGTCGCGCCCGGCCCTTTGCCGGTGATCATGATTTCGGTGGGGCTGATTGCCTCGGCTTCCGCAACCTCGCTCGCGCCTACAGCCACGTGCTGAATCGGTTGCGCGCAGTCCACGAGCACGGCTTTGCCTACCTCCACGTTCAGTTCATTCGTGGAGTCCTCGAACCGGGTTCCCGCGGATGGTGAGGAAGGCGGCGCGGCCTGAGCCTGCACCACCTGCCCGGTGCAGAGAGCCACAATCAGCGCGCTGCAATATGCGATGGCGATCCCAGTCGTCGATCTCAATGCTGTCCCTCGGGTGTTGCGAATTTACTTTCCGTGGTCTTCGAGCCATTGCTGATGGTGATCGAATACGTCTTCGGCGCCGGCTTGTGCGCGACGCCCGCAGTCCGCTTCGGTGCGGGTGCCGGAGCCGTGCTCGTAAAGATGTTGCTCATCGCCGTCGGCGGTACCTTGGCAATCTGCGTGTCCAGCGGATTGCGCAGCACCAGCTGAATCTTCAGCGTGTTGCTGACCAGGCTCAGCGTCTCGGCCTGCTCTGGAGTCACCAGCAGATTCACAACCTGCACCTGCTGCGGTTTGCCTTCGTTGTCTTTGGCAATGTCTTGGCCCGCCGAAAGCACCTGGATGTTCTGCAGAAGCGTCTGTGTCTCTATGCCTTCACTGCCGTTCCCGCCCGGAGGAGTGCCTGAAACCAGAACGTCCACGCGCGAGCCCGGAATCACGAATCCGGCCACGCCCACCACTTCATCCACCCTTACCGCGCACGCCCTCATGCCTTGGGGGATGGTCGGCGCCAGTCCGCCGCCGGATCCGATGCCGGCCAGACGGCTCTCGAGAATCGGCTCTCCCTGAAAGATCTCTGAAATCACGCCGCGGCCCACCGCATCATCTATCTTCAGAATGGTGCCTTTGGGCGCCGAACCGCCAATTGTGATGGTCGTCAGGTCGGCCTTCGTTATCACGGCTCCCAGGGGAATGTCCTTTGCCGCTGCAACCACCTGCGTCGTCGCCATCGGCCTTGAAGCCGCCAGGCGCACGCCCACCAGGCGATATACCAGCCACGCGCAGAATCCGGCGATGACGAATGCGATGAGGAGGATCGTTAGCAGTCTTCGATTCATCCTTACTCCGTTGGAGTTGACGGATCGCCAACTCCGCCTTTCTCTGCCTGCCCCATCTTCCGGGCCGCCAGCTTGCCGTCAAACCTGTCAGCCGGGCCACCGCCGCTGCGTCGCAGCGGGCAGTGCGGTTACAGTTTAGTACCTCACAACCTATCTTCTCCCGCGGGATTTGTCGATATTACGAATGGGGTATCAAAAGTGCTATGGGGCAAATGCCGGGAATAAGCGATCCTTGAAGCAGTATCGAATTCCCGGGGCCACATGGCGCGTTGCAGATCCGTGCGCGATCATGGCCGTCTGGGGCTGCAAATCATCCATCGTGATTTCGCAGTCGGAGGTTACTCTTGGCTCGTCGCGCATCAAGCAGATTGGATTCAGACTCGCCAGCATGGACGATCCTTCAGGGTCGACTTGACTTCGAAGAGAAGCCAAGTGCTCCCCCTGAGGAGCATACCGTTCCTGTTGCTCCGGTGTTGATGATGCCTTCAAGCGGCACCATGCTCTTCGCAACCCTGCCCCCGCAAAGTCAGGGGCCGACATCGCTCGTGGGTTCCATCGTCATCCATGTCATCGCTGCGGCTGTCGTCTGGTTCAGCTTCGGCTACAAGCCTCCTGTCGCCCGAGTGGTCGAAGCGCATTACACGCTTCGTGAACTCGATCTGCTCATGCCGCCTGAGCATCAGGCGCAAGCAGCCTCACGCATTCCCTACCCGAAGTCGCATACCGGCGCGGCGGCTCCCGCGGGCCGCACCGAGCAATCCCGGTCTCTTCCGCGCCCCGTGAATCAGGTCCAGCCGGGCCCGCAAACGCTCATCCAGGCCGACCTTCTCAACCCTGTCAAGCTGCCCCAGCCCATTCCTGTGCCGCAGGTCGTCATCTGGTCGCCGAGTAAGACGACCGTGAAAAAAATCGTTCCGCCCTTGCCGGAAAAACCCACCGCCGCCGATGTCCTTCCCGTCCTCGACCGGCCCAATCAGGAGCTCACCCTCGCCGACGTCAACATCGCGTCCAGCACTCTGCCCTCGTTTAAATCGCCCGTCGCGCCGAGCACCACGTCGCCGGTCACCGTCCACGTTCCCGCACAAGTACAACTGCCCCCGGCCTCGGCCTCGCAGCAATCGGCGCCGCCCACGCCCGCTGCCGTCCTTTCTCTCTCCGATCTCCGGCTGAAAGATGGAACCGCCGCGCTGCCTCCGGTCAACGAGTCCCAGGCATCGACTGCGCAAGGCGCGCTGTCTCCCGGCCAGGGCAAGAACCCCTCTGCTGAGGGCGGAAAAGGCGCTCCTGCTGCCAAGCCGGGCCTGGGCGGCGCTGGCCAGGGCCCAGCCGGTGTGGCGAATCATTCTGCCTCGGGCTCGGGCTCGGGTAAGCCGGAAACCTCCTCTTCAATGTCGGAGGCGGAAACTGGGTCTGACGGAACCGGTCGGGCTACGACCACTCCCATCGGTCTGCCCAAAGACGGCCACTTCGGCTCCGTGATCGTCAATGACGCCCTCGAGCAGCAATTCCCCGAATTGGAGGGCGCATGGACTAACAGAATCGCCTACACTGCGTATTTACACGTCGGTCTACCGAAGAGCTGGATCATGCAGTACTCGCTGCCGCGCAACGCGGAGGCCGCCGCCGGAGGCACCACCTCCCGACTTGAAGCGCCATGGCCGTATAACATTGTGCGCCCCAACCTCGCGCCCGGTACCGTCGACGCCGACGCACTGATGATCCGCGGCTTTGTCGATGAGTCCGGCCGCTTTCAAGGCCTCACCATCGTCTTCCCGCAGCCCTTCTCGAGCGCCCAGTTCGTCCTCGCCGCGTTGCAGCAATGGCAATTCCGCCCCGCGCAGCAGAATGGTCAGGCAGCCAAAGTCGAAGTCTTGCTCATCATCCCCGAAGAAATGCAATAAGCCGGCCCTAACCCGAAGAGCTGCGGTAGGTCTGCCCTCGCCTTCGCGACATTCAAATGTAGCGCCAGACTTCAGACATGTGAGCGCCGGACTCCCCGGGCGAGCCTGTTTCTGGCTTGCTGGGGTGGGAGTCCGGCTGTCGTGCAGGCTGACCACGTTGTGCGAATTGTCCACGCACGTGGGGTCGACGCCCGATCCGCTTTGCAGCAGTCCGCGCAGCCCACTCCGGCCTCCGTCCTCTCGCTCCCTGACGCGCGCATGAAAGACGGAACCGCCGTCTTGCCCCCGGTCAACGAGGCTAAGCCGTCGCTCATGACCCCATCAGACAAAAAGAGCACGCTCCCATCGAGCGTGCCCCTTTCATCTTCCGGTCCGGATTTCTTTCTACCGCATAGCGCCACTCTTTTCCGAGCCGCGGCGTTCCTATTGCGTGTTGTTGGGTATCAAGCCCGGGGTTTGAAATTTTGCCGCAATCGCAAGGCCAATGTCGTTCAGCGTGACCGCGGAGTTTGCCGTGGCTTGACACCCGGCGTCGACCCCGCCGCCGCTACCGCTTTGATTGTAGTCGGAGTAGAAGTAATCCATGGACGAGGCGATGTTCTCAATGGTGACGCACGGAGTGAGTTGCGAAAGCGTGAACGAAACATTCGAACCTGTGGCCACCAGGGAGGTGTCGGTGTTAGCGCCACCGCCCGAGGGCGTTGTATAGCATCCGGTCTGCTCCGACCCGTAGGCCACACCATACACTCTGGTGCCTTGCTTGGCAGCGTACTGCGCAGCCGCGATCGCCTGCTGGCACTCGTCTGTCGCTGAGGGATAGTATCCAGCCCCATTGCCATTCAAGGTGCTATACCCGGAACTCGACGGGCTGGCCGTAAAGGAGCCCGAATCTGGAAAGGCCCCTGTGTCGGATGGGTAACCCGAATACGTGCCATCGGCCATGTTGGCCTGTCCGTCACTGAGGAAGATGATTGCGTTCTTCGAGTTCGGGTTCAGATTTTGCTCTGCCGTGAGCGCTGCCTGCGCCGCATAGATGACGCTTGCGTAATATGTAACGCCAATTCCCGATGTGCTGTCGCCCTTGGCAGGAGCAAGGCCTCCAGCCGGTATGCTGTTAGAGCTGGGAAGGCTGGTGATCACCTTCAGGCACCCGCCGAGGGCCTTGACAAGAGAGGAGCTTGAGTTCAAGTTGTTCGAGGCCGACACCTGATAGTAATCGTTTACGAAGCCGTTCGTATCCGCATCGCTGGCGCCGTAAGTGACCTCATAGGTCCCAGTCCAGGATCCATGGCTTGAACTTGTGTACTTCACGGGCGTATACGACGTTGCGCCCGCCTTAGGCAGCGTGAACTCCATCATGGTCGGAGTGCCGTTGGGATTGCAGACTTCGTCTCCCGCACTGGCTGTTGATACTCCGGGAAACGTGAACAGCGCAACATTGAAATCGGGTGTGCAACCGCTGGCGCCGTTCGGGCAGGGATTGAGCTTCGACAGCATCAGCTCCAAAGCGCTCGCCGCGCACTGGAACTCGCTCGGAGTCCCAGGACAATTGTTGTCCGTCGTGCTCATCGATCCCGTCGAGTCCAGAATGATGACCACGTTCCACGGCAGCGGTTTGCCTACCATCGACGCCGTAGCAACCGCACTGACGGTCAGAGTCTTCTTTCCGAAGAGCGGCATAAAGTATGCGGGGATAGTCGCTGTTTCCTTCACCTGCACTGCGTTCACCGGACTGGAGCTCGTGGTGCACGAGCTTCCGGACGGCAGCAACGATTTCAGGCACAGCGGCGTGATTGTCGGGGTAGCGGTTCCCGCGAAGGCGCTCGCGTTTTCGTCCCCCGATCCCGTGCTGTAGGTTGTCGCCAGCGTGGTTGCGGCCGCAGTGGAACTCGAATAGAATGCGTCGGTCGCCGCGGCCAGCGCCGAGGCATTTGCCGCATTTTGGAGCTCGCTTTGGACCACGTAGGCGCGGCCGACGTCCACCGACAACCCTCCTCCTACACCCAGAAATAACGCAAGGCCCATCGCGGCCCACACCAGCATCTGCCCTTGCTCCTTCTTGAGCAGCCGCCACAAAAGTGCGTCGATCGTTTTCATGGAATGATCCTCCTTGATGTCCTCGTTAGTACTCATACTCGGTGACCTGCGCCGAAAGCTTGCAGCCGCTCGAATTCTTTGCGATTCCGGAGTAGTACCAGTACCAGTAGAAGCTGCACGGGTAGGTGGCCGACACTGTGACCGGGGCGCTCATCGCACCTTGAAAGGTTGAAAGGTCGCTCGCGCAGGAGTTCGCCGACACCTTCGTGCCATCGATATTAAGGGAGAGACTGATGCTCGACGCTGTGAGCATCGGCGCTGAGTTCTCAATCACCGTGAGAGCGGCTCCGCAGGGATCCGTGAGGGCACTGTTCAGTCGGTTTTGTTGGAGGTACTGGCCGGCCTGTCCCACCGCCTGGGTCAACGTCAGTTGGTACCAGAATGTGAATGCAAAAGAGAATATTCCGGTCAACACCAACACGAAGAGGGGCAACGTCAACGCAGCTTCGACCAGAGTGCTCCCGTGCTCATGCCTCACGCGTCTGCCCAGCTCCGGAGCGATAATCTTCCACGCCCTCACGCCGCGTTTCAAGCTCCTGGCAGGCGAGATCAGTCGCCAACTCGAAGCGTTCAGGATGTTCATCGTTCCACCTCCAGCGCGGCGACTTCTCGATTCGGAACTTCGCCCCGCAACCCATCAAGATGTTTATCAGCGCCGGCTGCGCCTCTCATCGGCGCTTCTCCAATGGCCTTCGGAAGCGCACGAATTCCATCCCGCCCGCCGCAGTTGGCTCTGTTCTCTTGTTTTGCCGTGGGATCCCAGGTGTCCACTCCTGGCCGGCAAATTCCGGCGCCCATCGGCCTATGCGCTTTACGCTGTGAGAAATGGGCGCGTTCGCCGATGTGCGATACCATTCGGGAGCCTCGCCGGCATCACCCCCGCCCTCTCGGGAAAAGTGAGCCTTATCTTCATCATCGTCGATCTCTCAATCGCGTGAAAATCCCACTTTAGTGCCACGATTTGCCAGCTTTAGACCAATATCCCTATCTCCCGCCGGAAGATCCGCTCTGCTCGTCATCCACAAAGCCGATGAGGATAGAAAGGGCAGTGACAGAAACGGAAACCTTTAGGTGACCTTCACCTTGACCGTGCAGCCCTCGTCTTTCGGGCACCTTCACATGGCCCGTTTCAACTGCCCCAGAAAACGTTGGAATTCCTTCCTGCCCGCCGCATCCAGGATCTGCGCATTGCCACGGCGCCGGTCCTGCTCATCGGGCAAAACAAACTGCAGGCCCACGCCGTCCGGTCCCCAGCGCACTGCCCGCGATTGCACGGCAATCGAGCGCTCGGCCATCTCATCGCCCAGATCGTTCCTCTGCAGCGTCATCAGAACCAGGGTCCCGGGATACCAGCGCTCTTCCGTCACCACGTACAGCCCCGACGAGCTGATGTCGCGAATGCCGTGCGCCACGGGCGCCTCGCCGTTCCAGTAATACGCAGCCAGCCCCGGCGTCAGTACCCGCGGAGCCTTGCGCGGGTCCGGCGACCACCAGCGCTGCAACCAGTTGCGCGGCTGCTTGAACGTCTTCGCGCCCCCCTGTGTCAACTCCATCTCGTAGGCATCTTGCGCGGCCTTGTCGCCGTGCCCGTTCCGGTTCTCCAGTTCCAGCACTCCCGGCCCGCCGCTCCACAGCGGCTTCTCGCGCAACAGCACCGCCCCGGCGATCGTCGTCGCCACGGCTCCCGCTTCGCTCCGCGGATTGCTCAGCCGCTGCAGTTGCTGTCCCATCTCTTCGGCCACGCACAGCACCAGCTGATCGCCGGGCTGGGTCTGCGACGAGTAGATGGAGTGCGCCGGCAGGGCCAGCACGCTCTCCGGCCGCGGACTTGACGAACTCACCTGAAAGGTAGGGAACGATTCCACCGTTTCGATCACCCGGCAATCCTCGTCCAGGTAGATCAGGTCCAGTGGCGCCGGTATCGCCGCCGCGGGAATCCCCCGGAACGGCGTCATCCATACGCCCTCGCCCGACTTCAGCGGCCGCGCCGACATCAACTCGCCCACCCGCGTCGATGGCAGGTCAGCAGCCTTGACCTCCAGGCCAAGAAAGCATTCCCGGGTTTGGTTATAGGCGCAATGTGTTCGCAATTCCATGGTCTTTTTGTCCCGTGACAGCTGCGCGGCAGCGCCTCTTCCTCTCCGTGTCTCAGCCGCTTCTTCAAATCTTTCCAGAAGCTCCATACAACCAGACCCTCGCAGTTCGCGCACGTCCGGGCGCGAAAGAGAACACTTCACCCAACTCGCAGTCCAAGCTTCCTGCCCAGGTGCTTGCCGCACCGGGCAAGTCCTCCCGGATCTGCGAATTGTCTTGATCCCGCCGTGGCGCCTGTTCTCCTCAAGACACCCACGGACTCTAGCTCGCCGTTTACTTCACCCTGGTGCGGCGGCGTTGAACCAGAATCACCAGAATGATGACTGCCAGTGCCCCGGCAATAATTCTGATAAGAGTGGGATTGTCCATGTCGTTCTCCCTTCCTGCCCCTTTATTTGTTGGTTAACTTCGTAAAAGACTCAACCATAACAATCGCGGCTGGTCCCAGTGTAACCAGAAATAGCGCAGGAAAGATGAACAGTACCAGCGGAAATACCAGTTTCACTGAGGTCTTGCTCGCCATCTCCTCGATCATTTGCACGCGTTGAACGCGCAGCGAGTCAGAGTGGACGCGAAGCACTTTGGCAATGCTGGTTCCAAATTGCTCTGTCTGCACCAGCAGCGAAACCAGGTTGCGCACACTCTCTACGCAGGTGCGTTCTGCCATGTTTTTCCATGCATCGGAACGGCCTCGGCCGGCATGTTGTTCCAGCACCACGATGTTCAGCTCGTCGCACAACTCCGGCTGCGACTTGCTTAGCTCCTGTGCCGTCCGCGCCGTCGCCTGGTCCAGGCTCAGGCCAGCTTCCATGCAAATCACCAGCAGATCCAGTACATCGGGCAATCCGCGGGTGATCTTCTTTTGCCGCTTCTTGATTTTCTTCCCAAGCCAGAAGTCAGGCGCCAGAAAACCAACGCCCAGCGTCATCAGGTACACAAAAAAGGGACCAAAGCTTGCCAACCCCGACAGCAGAGCGATGGCTGACAGCAGAATCGGCGTCACCACTTTGCAGCCATAGAAAACCTTCACCGCCGACTCGTTGCGGTACCCCGCGCGCGTCAGCCGTTGCAGCACGATCGAGACTTCCTTATCGCTCTTCGGCATCAGGTTCTCGACGGACTCCATCAGGCTTCCGATCGAGGACTTGGCTTGCTGCACCACTGACCCGATGCTTTTCTCCTTGGGACGCGGATGGATCACTTCGCTGATGCGCTGCAGCATGACTTCGCGGTAAAACAGCAGAAGTCCGCCGCTGGCGATCAGCAGAAACACAGCCAAGAATGCGAAAATTGCGAATTCCATACCTCTCCCCTACACGTCGATGTTGACGATCTGGTAGATCACAAACCCGCCGAGCATAATCAGTCCGGCCGCGCCCCACATCATCTCGATGCCGATTTGGCGATGCCACAGAATGCTGATCATTCCCGGATCCACGAAATAGATGCCGATGCCCAGTACGATCGGCAGGCAGGTAAGGACCAACCCCGTAAGCCGCCCCTGCGCCGTGTGCACCATGATCTGCCGCTTCAGCCGGAACCGCTCCCGGATCACATGCGAGGTCTTGTCCAGCACCTCGGCCAGGTTGCCGCCGCTCTCCTTCTGAATCAGGATCGCGGTTGCTGTGATCTTCAAATCCTGCAGCGGAATCCGGACG